>Ga0307486_1000894_pt1 | contig 24935 bp, 20 predicted proteins | sample CBIW02metaG_FD_203663 | JGI IMG/M metagenome (GOLD analysis project Ga0307486, IMG submission 203663) | Sea-ice brine microbial communities from Beaufort Sea near Barrow, Alaska, United States - CBIW 0.2 | ecosystem: Environmental > Aquatic > Marine > Coastal | place: USA: Alaska | collected...
TATGTTAGTTTAATCGAATACTACAAACGATAAGTTTCATTATCGAACCGCCGTATACGAGACCCGTATGTGCGGTGGTGTGAGGGGTGCACTCCGTCATTTGATGGCGGAGCCATCCACTCGATTGTACACTGTTTTCAATTCATCCCTGTTTCTATAGAAGCCGCAGAGAAATCTTCTGCGTCAATTGATTTGTCATTTAATCGTTGCATCATTGATATTTGGCCAATATGAGTTAAAATATCCGAAAAAGGTCCCTGTAACAGTCTTTTAGAGTAATTGATTGGTAATTCATTTACATCCAAAGCTCTGTCAACATTAATCAGTTCACTATTGAACCTCTTTATTTCTTTTTGTAGAGATAATTTTTCAGATTGTTTATCATTAAATCTTTTTTCTTCTAAAAAGATTCTCGTAGAATAAAGTACATGATACATATGATTAATGATTTCCACAGGTGTTCTGCTTCCTTTACCCAAGTCAAATTCCCCAAAGTTTTCTTTACTATCAACTACAGATTTGTCAAACCGATATTTAATAGTTGCTATTATATGCCTTAGAAATTCATTTTTCATAATCTTCTTAATTGTGTACAACGATAGCGCTATGATTAGTGGCCCTTATTCAGGCTTATACTTTAGGGCCATTAATTATAACGCGTGTTATTGGCCGTTTTATTTTAATTTTTACTTCTTTCAAAATTAAGAATAAAATAAGGGAACCGTTCTCATTGCCGAACATCATAACGCCTTTTTTTCTAAGCTTCCCCATCACTATGTTTTATGTAAATGGCATGGAACGTAGTTATGGGAAACAGATCATCCGTTGTTTATTTGTTATAAATCCCGATAAAATTGACTTTGTCAAAAATTTTACCGTCCTTGATTCAAGTAGTTTTTAACGTTCCAACGTTTTGATAGCGAGCTCTCAACGCTGATAAGCTAAACTACTTGGAGCGATACCCTTATGAAAAAGTCGGCTATCCCTTAACAAAGAAATAACGCCCGCTTTCCTAATTCACACAAACCTTAGAAAAAATGCCCCCACGGCACTTATAATGGCCTCTAACAATTGTATAAAGCAACTAGTTGCTTTATATCTCTTTTATAATTGGTTTATTATGGTAGACAATAGTGTCGACCCTGCCACGACAGTTCTGTCCATACTGCTCGGACATTGTTGTCCGATGTGGGTCGACCGTTCGTAACTGAATCGGAGCACGGTCCTTCGACATATTTTCCCTTAATAATCTTTAACATACCATTTACTATCCTATCAATATTCAAAATCACCATTTTGCCGATAATTTTTTCGATAAAGGCTCGGGGAACAATTTTTATTTTTTTTAAACTGCTTGTAAAAGAAAGGGATGCTTTGAAAGCCTGCATCATAACAAATTTCGCTCACACGTTTGTCAGTCTCAATCAGCAGTTTGCAGGCTTTATTAATTTTGTATCCATTCAAAAACTCGAAGAAAGGCTTCTTCATCATCTTACTGAAAAATCTACAAAAATTTTCGGGGGACATATTAACCACGGCCGCCACATCATCCAGTACTACTTGCTGATGAAAATTGTTTTCTACATACCTGTACACTTTGTTGATCCTTTCATTAGTGGTATGGCCAAGTTCTGTTGAAAATTCGTGGTCACATAAAAGCTGATATTTAGTGGTCAGCGCTAAATCCTGTAAAATTTCAATGAATAACATCAATTTCTTCAAACCGTTTAGCTGTAGTAGTTCATCATACTTTTCTTTAACGTCAATAGCAACCGACCTGTCGAACTTGATACCCTTACTCGAGAGTTCCAGCAATTTTCGTATCGCATCAAATTCAAAACTTTTGCCCCAGGTGGTTTCTAAAAAATCCTTATTCAAATAGATAATGATTGCACTAGACTGTTGAATTTCGTCGGTAGCAGCAACCCAGCTATGTGGCAGGTTCGATCCAAGCAATACCAGATCATCGGGATAAAAATTATCAAGGTCACTTCCCACGTACCGTACCCCATGGCCGGATGGTATATAGGTCAGCTCATATTCAGGGTGGTAATGCCAAGGATATTCGAAATCTTTTTCATTTTCTTGAACAACAACATTAAACAGTTTGGACTCATGTGAAGAAATGGGTTTGAAGTGGGGTTTCATAATATGTTATGTATAATGGTTGATTAATTGATGTCTTAACATAAAATTAGACAAAATAGGATAACAAATGACTAAAATCGATTAAAATATTCGATTTATCAATCTCTACATTTGAATATTCAACCACTTAAATATTTAAATATGGGAAGATGTACCACGTTTTTGTTCAGACATAATCTATTGTCCGGTTATGCCAAAAGAGGGAATATTCTAAAATGCATGTCTGTATTTATTTTCCTTTTTGCGACGATCAACTTAAGCGCTAACCCGGCAATCGAACAACAATCACCGATCGAAGGAACGGTGAGTGATGCCACTGGAGAACCACTGCCCGGGGTCAGCGTAATTGTGAAGGGAACTACCACAGGAACAATAACAGATTTTAATGGCTTTTATACATTAGACAATGTGATGCCCGATGCTACCTTGGTATTCTCATATATAGGGACGGTGACCCGTGAACTGCAAGTAGAAGCCCAGACAACTATTGATCTAACCATGGAGGAAGACGTTTTCGGATTAGATGAGGTCGTCGTTGCCGTTGGTTATGGCACACAAAAGAAAATCAACCTTACGGGATCTTTATCGAACATTTCGTCCGAAAATTTAGAGTCGGTGCCGATCACAAACATCTCTTCAGCATTGCAGGGCACCATGGCGGGCGTAACCGTAACGGTTAACACCGGACAACCCGGTCGAGATCAAGGTTTGATCCGTGTTAGAGGTATAGGCACTTTGAGCAATAGCGATGCTATGGTGCTGATAGATGGCATTGTCTCCTCCATGAACGATATCAACCCTAACGATGTAGAGTCGATAACCGTTTTAAAAGATGCTGCTTCCTCTTCAATTTATGGTTCAAGGGCCGCTAATGGGGTTATCTTAGTAAAAACAAAGCAAGGTAAAAGTGGAGATCTTGTAGCCCATTTTAAAATGAACGGTGGCGGACAGTCTAGGATTGCCAGTCCAGATTTTATCGATTCATGGCAATCCTCAACCTTATACAACGAGGCCCTAGTAAACGAGGGTAAATTACCAAGATATACTCCTGAAGAAATACAAAAGTTTAGGGATGGTTCTGAACCCGAACAATATCCGAATACAGACTTTTATAAATTGTTCTGGAAAGGTAACGGCCTTCAGCAAGACTATTCCTTTGATGTAAGTGGAGGAAGTGAAAAAGTACAGAGTTACCTCTCAATGGGATATCTTTCCCAAGACGGTCTTGTTCAAGGCTCTGGTTTAGACCGCTATACCGAGAGGGCCAAGGTTGATTTTCAGTTAAATTCCCATATTGAACTAAATGCAAACATTTCGTACTCACAAGAGCTATTTAAAGAGCCTGTGGCTAATATTCACAATCAAGATTTTGCGCAGTTGGTCGGGACACTCAACCAGACAGGTAGGGTTGTACCCAATACAATAAATGGATATTACGGTTATAGTGATGAAGGCAACCCTATTGCCGTTCTGAAAGGCGGCTCAAACCATGCCGATAAAACGCACCATTTATCTACCATTTTTCAAGCGGACGCGGAACTTCTTAAAAACCTACATTTTAAACCGCTAATTGGCTATACGACCACGATACTCGAATCAAAAACAAGAATCAACGATCAGCAATATTATAATCCGTATTCCGGGGAGCCTACTGTATTTCAAGGTCCCAATAGAGTATCCGACAGCAACAGTTTTACCGACAACCTAACCATTCAGGCATTATTGCAGTACGATACCACTTTCGGCCAACACGCGCTAAGCATATTAGGTGGCTATTCCCAGGAACATAATAAGGACAATTATTTGTTCGGAAGTAGATACGGTTATCTGAACAATGCTTTGAACCAATTGGATGCGGGGCCGATTATAGGCCAGCAGAATAGCGGCTATTCGTCTGAATACGCACTGCAATCGGTATTCGGAAGAATTAATTACTCCTTTCAAGAAAAATATTTACTAGAATTTGTCGTGAGAAATGATGGATCTTCACGCTTTGCGAAGGAGAACCGTTGGGCCATATTCCCTTCAGCATCCGCTGGATGGCGTATTTCACAAGAATCATTTTTCGAACCTCTAAAAAACATATTTTCGAATTTAAAGCTTAGGGGATCATGGGGTATGCTCGGTAACCAGAATATCGGCACCTATCCGTATCAGGCAACTATAGCCACCGGTCAGAACTATACGTTCGGGGGGCAGTCCGTTGATGGTATCGCACCCATACAAGGGGTCAACCCTGACATTAAATGGGAAAGCACCACAATTACCGATATTGGTTTGGATGCCGACCTACTGAACGGTAGAATAACATTTACGGGAGATTATTTTATTCGCAATACGTCCAAGATATTACTGCCGCTTCCTGTAGCCAATTCATTCGGTCTAGGTGTTCCCGTTATCAACGCAGGTAGTGTTGAGAACAAAGGTCTAGAACTGTCGGCGGGCTACCATTTCAATCAAGGGGATTTGAGCTTTGACATAAACTCCAATATATCCTTTATAAAAAATGAAATTACGAGTCTCGCAGGCGCCGGTCCGTTTCCCAATCAATCGACTATTTTAAGTGTAGGTTTACCTGTTAATGCCTTATATGGCCTAGTATCGGATGGACTTTTTCAATCGCAGGCGGATATCGATGGCCATGCTAGCCAAGATGGTCTAGGTGGTCCCGTTGGCCCTGGGGATATAAAATATAGGGATATCAATGGCGACAATGTTATAGATAGCGAAGACAGACAATATTTAGGAACTTCTTTTCCAAAAACCACTTATGGTTTTAATTTTTCTGTGGGATATAAAGGATTCGATGCCCTGATGTTCTTTCAGGGAGCAAGTGGCCTTAAATCATACGTGTCTGGTCGTATCTTAGGTTCGTTGTACGATAAAAACGGATTGCCGACTAGTATATGGTTAGATCGTTGGTCAACGGATAATGTCGATGCAAGTTTTCCGCGGGTTTGGAATTCATATTCCCAGAACGATCCCAGTTCTAATCCTTCTTCCTTTTGGGTCCGTGATGCAAGTTACTTGAGACTTAAAAATATGCAGATCGGTTATACGCTTCCCGATAAGGTCATAAGCAGTATAGGCATTAAAAATGCACGGATCTTTTATTCAGGCAAGAATCTTCTCACCTTCACAAAATTTTATAAGTGGGTGGATCCCGAAGCACCAGCCGGTGATTCAGCATACACATATCCAATGGTAAAGGTGAACTCTATTGGCCTCCATTTAACTTTCTAATTTAGTATTCAAAATATAGATATTATGAAAAGCAAATTAAACATATTGTTCGCTTTAGTGGCAGTGATAGGCGCTTCTTGTGAAGATGATTTCTTAGATCGTCAACCGCTTACAGAATATAGTGAAACCAGCTTATGGACAGGAGAAAACGATGCAATTGCTGCAGCCAACGCCTGTTATTCCCAATTTGAAGATGGGCAATGGATCGTTTATATGGATGATGCAAGCGATAACGGTCATAACCCTTATCCATGGGAAGGTTGGCAGGAGTTAGGTAATTTGCAGTTACTCTCCCCAAATACTTGGACCCGTAAATATAATTTCACGGCGATTACCCAATGTAATTGGTTTTTGGAAAATATCGATAAGGCACCCATTGATGCCGAACTCGCAAACCGGATGAAGGGTGAAGTACGGTTTCTTCGGGCTTATGAATATTTTCAAAGGTCTCAGTTATATGGGGATTTTCCCTTGGTCACCAATATGCTTTCTACGGAAGAGGCGAACGATGTTTCAAGAACGCCCAAAGCGGAGGTAGTTCAATTTATATTGACTGAACTTGAAGAGGTTATTCCGCTCTTGCCTGCTACCTATGAGGGAAGCGATGCCGGTCGAATTACCAAAGGAGCTGCTTGGGCCTTGAAAGCGAGGGTTGAACTTTTTAACGAGCTATATGCCGAAAGTGCTATCTCAAGCAAGAACGTCATGGACTCGGGGGTCTATGCCTTATTTCCAAATTATCAAGAACTCTTCCGTGTTACGAACGAATATAATTCGGAAATAATTTTGGATGTGGCCTATTTGGAAACAGATCCCAATAGAACGATAGGTATACAGGTCTTAGCGCCTGAGGATATTCCGGGAGGGGGTTGGAGTTCTGTTAACATTACCCAGTCGCTTATGGATTCTTATGAAATGGCCAATGGAAAAACCATAGACGACCCCTCGTCAGGATATGACATTGATAATCCGTTCGAGGCCCGTGATCCCCGGTTACTACAAACGGTCATCGTTCCAGGCGCTGAATTTGCCGGCATAATTTTTAATCCGATGAATCCGAATTCCTTGGATTATTGGCCAACCTATAATTACACAGGATATGTTGGCCGGAAATATATACATTTCAAATCCGATTTTTCCGATCTTTACAAGACAGGCCTCAATATACCGCTCATCCGTTATGCGGAAGTGCTGCTTACCTATGCCGAAGCAAAAATTGAATTGAACGAAATTGATAATACGGTATACAGTGCTATTAACGAGGTTCGTTTGCGTGCCGGGCTGCCTGAAGTCGATCAGCCAGCATATGCTACCCAATCGTCGCTACGGGAATTGATCAGAAGGGAGAGAAGAGTGGAATTGGCAATGGAAGGACTTCGTTGGTATGATATTCAAAGATGGAAAATTGGGGAAGAGGTTATGAACGGTCCGGTCTATGGTGCCCGCATCAGTGAAATAGATGCAACTGGCAACGTGACCTATGTTTCTGACGACCACGCAAAAATAGAAGACCGTGTTTTCGATGCTTCTAAAAATTACCTTTGGCCGGTACCGCAAGATGAAATCGATACGGGAAAGAACCTAACCCAGAACCCGGGTTACTAGCTATGGAAAAGTTCCAACCAAACTGGAGAGATATTTATATCAGGAAGCAAATATGTTTTAGCTGATGACTTCAATCCTATTACAGCAAATTCGTTGCATTTTCATAATAAATAATCCTCAAGTTCAAAATTTTAAATGATACAGTTTCAAAACGACCTAGAATTATTTAGTCATGTCAAACAGCATTTCTACGTAGCGGCCATATGCGATATTCTCGACGAGATGGGATATCGAAACCAAGCGATGCACCAACGGCTGCGTCCGCTCTTACCCGATATTAAAAATTGTGGATTTGTGGGGAGGGCAAGAACCCTAAAATGGGAGGAAACTGATATCATCGATGAAGACAATCCATACGGTCTTGAGATTGAGGCGATGGATTCACTCAAAGAGGGAGATGTTGTGGTGCATTCTACGGATTACAACGGAACAAATGCACCATGGGGTGAACTTATGTCGACCATTTCAAAATACAAAGGTGTCACGGGTTGTGTATGTGATAGTCAAGTTAGGGATTGTGTTAAAATAATCGAAATGAACTTCCCGGTGTATTATGCCGGCATCCGTCCCTTGGATTCAAAAGGCCGTGGGGTTGTGGTTGATTATGATGTACCCGTACCATGCGGTGAGGTTTTGGTAAACCCAGGAGATTTAATTTTTGCGGATTTTGACGGAGTCGTCGCAATACCCAAGGCGTTAGAGAAGGAAGTAATTGCAAAGGCGTTACAAAAAATCAATGCGGAAAATTTGTCCCGAAAAGAACTGCTCGAAGGAAAAACCCTCCGTGAGGTCTATGATAAATACCAAGCACTTTGATGGAACTTAAATGACTAGGCCAACATCACACTAGTCAGTAGTTTTCAAGGAATATGTTGAGAACCCACATTGGTTATACAATGTTCAATTATATAAAATAATGCGAATTCTAAAAAAATACAAGCCTAAGTACAGGTTAAAATTGTTACTATCAGTTATGATGAGTTGTGGCATGTCATATGTCTTGACAGCACAAGCCTCTCAAGAATCCGTACAAATCAATGGTGCAGAGAAGTATCAGTCGATAGACGGTTTTGGGGTCAATATCAACACAGCCTGGTGGTACGATGGAGCCTATCGCAACACTGATGTGATCAAACCGGCTATTGACATGCTCGTCGATTCCCTAGATGCCACCATATTCCGCGCTGTAATCGAGGATATGGACTGGGAAGCTGTGAACGACGACGATGACCCCAACCACTTTAATTGGAAGTATTACAACAAGGTCTTCTCCAACCAAAAGTTCAATGGCATCTGGAATACGTTGCAGTATTTGAACCAGAAAGGAATCAGTGATAATTTGATCATAAGTCTGATGGGTGCGCCACCGGCCGCGGAACCCATGGCTCCCAAGGACAACCAAAAAAGTTGGATGGGAAATACCGATTATTCCATAGCCCCAGAAATGGAGGATGAATTTGTAGAATCGATTGCGGCCCTACTCTACTATGCACGGCATACCGCTAAAGTTCAATTTAATTTGGTATCCCCATTGAATGAAACCGATATCATTTCGAATACCAAAAGCGCGGAACATCCCGATGGCATACTGGAAGGGCCGAATATCCCGGATGCGGTTCAGCTCACCCGCATCGTTAAAAAATTAGGGGAAAAACTGGATGATATTGGCATGGCGGACATCCGCTTTATAGTACCCGACCCGGGCTATGGCGACGGCCTGTTTCAAAGTTCGATGGATGAAATGGTAAAGGACGAGTATCTTATGGGCAAGATAGCCTACTGGGGCGCGCACAATTATGGCGATGATGCGGCGAACTATAAGGATATTGTCGACCGTCCTGAAAATCCGAACAAAAAGTATCTGATTACCGAAACTGCAGGTATCAAAAACCTATTCGGCCAGCTTGATGACGATGCCAAAGGTTATATATTTTGGGACGGGTTTGATTGCGTCTATCAACATGCCAGACGAAATAATTACGAGAATGGCGATATACCGCCAAATGATTATGTCTTTAGTTTCGGTGAAGAGGGCAAGCCTCTGATCGAATATAAGGCAGCCACGAATAGCTGGACCCCACGGAAACAATTTTATCAGTTTGCACAAATTTTCAAGTTCGTCAAGCCAGGCGCCACTCGCATTGCGGTATCGGGCGGAAGCGATAGCCTTGTAATGCATGCCTTTCAAAATCCGAACAAGCATTTGGTCGTTGTTGGGCAAAATAATGGCAACGAGCCTATCATTTTCAAGGGAGAATATCGGAACCTTCAAAGCGTGAATACGTTGCAGATGTATATAACCGATAGCCTTAAAAACTTGAACAAAGTTGATGATATCGTACTATCGAATGACTCGTTCTCGGTAAGCGTTCCACCAAAATCCATATTTACTTTATCTGAAACACCAAGTGATACACCAATGCGTCCCAAACCAGAACCTTCGGACTGGTATGCCGGAGATATACATGTACACCGCGATTGCGGCGGTTCGGAAGAAAATGTACTTCCGGAAAACAAATTAATCGAAATGATGGAGGTTAACGACCTAGCGGTAATCTCTGTTTTGGCCGATATGGGCGATGGCGAGGTCAAGCCGAGCGATGTTGATTTGATGAAAGTGAATGGTCAAGATGCACCCCTATCAATTCCCGGTAGAACCGTACACTATGACACCGAATGGCACTGGGATCCCAGCGGTACTACCTTCGAGCATAAAGCGCTAGGGGGTCACCTCGTTTTGTTGGGGCTACAAGAAGCCCAGCAGATTTGGGATGAATCCCCGTATAAAATCCTTGAATATGGGCGAGATCAAGGTGCTATCGTAGGCTTTGCCCATGGTCAATATTTGAATGACAGCATTCAGAATGACTTAAACTGCTGTATCCCCATTGAATATCCTGTGGAGGCGATGCTGGGTACTATCGATTTTCTTTCTGAGGATGTTTTTGGTTCTATTTCTTCCAATAATGGAAATTATAATGCCGATGCAACGATCAACGCCTATTACAAATTACTCAACTGCGGTATCAGGGTCGGTCTGGCCGCTGGAACTGACTATCCCTGTAATGCGGATGAGCCGCTTGGCACCCTGTTGACCTATGTACAGGTAAACGGTCCGTTTACCTATCGCAAATGGGTAGAAGGTATTCGGGATGGCAAAACTGTAGTGGCGCGCAATGGCCATCAAGAATTTATCGATTTAAAAGTCGATGAAAAATATGGGCCGGGGGATGATATCCAACTAAAAAGTAAGGCTACTGTTGAAGTTCAAGTTGAATGGACAAGTATTTTGCCGCTAACGGGAAGTCTAGAACTGGTACATAATGGAAAAGTGCTGGCCAGCCTAGACGGGACGGCAAAACCTGGTGCATCGGTCATTTTGAAGGCAGAGCTTCCCGTTTCCGAAAGCGGTTGGGTCTGTGCCCGCAGAATGGATGCTAATGGTCACCAGACACATACCGCACCTGTTTTTATAACCCTCAACAATACACCGGTTAGGGCTAGCGAAAAGGATGCGCTGTATTTTGTGGAATGGATAGACAATCTAATAGAGAAAACCGCTCCTGGACAGGATTGGAACCAATATTTTACCCATGATCTGGATATTGTTCAGGGCAGATATAAAAAAGCCAAGAGCCTTTATTTGGAGATAGCCGAAGATGCCCGTAAGGTCAAACGCTAAACGAAACACGTAAACTTTCAATAAAATCTGATGAGAAGGAATAAAATTGAATATATATTTTACTTGGTAGCTTTTATGGTTTTAATCGTGACTCCAAGTGCTGCGAACAACGTTAAAACTCCAATCTTAATAATTGCATCAGATAGTGATTTTGGTACGTATACGGGTGAGATTCTTAAAACTGAAGGGCTTAACGAATATCAGATTGAATCACTTAATGGCGGGAACATAACTGCATCCTATCTTGAGCAATTCGAACTCATAATTCTTGCCGAATGTATCTTGGACTCGAATTCAAAGAACATACTACAAAAGTATGTACGCAAAGGTGGAAACTTGATTGCCTTCAGACCCGATAAGGCCATTTCCGAAGTATTTGGAATCACTCCGTTAGAAGGTAGTATTAGTGATGGTTATATCGGTATTGATACCAAAACGGACGAGGGCCGAGGTCTGACTTCCGAGACTATGCAGTTTCATGGTGCTGCTGACAAATATTCCTTGTCGGGCGCACGTATTATTGCATCCCTGTTCAGCAATGCAACGGCTGAAGAGAAGTTTCCCGGTGTAGTACGTAATACCTATGGGAAGGGCCATGCGATCGCTTTTCTTTACAATCTGCCAAAAAGTATTGTATACACCCGACAGGGCAATCCTTTGTTTGCCGGTATTGAAAAAGATGGAATTCTTGGTCTTCGGGCAATGGATTTATTCGCGGATGGTTGGGTTGATAATTCTAAAAATACAATCAATCAGGCCGATCAGCAAATGGCGCTATTGACCCACAGCATTCTAAGTTTAAGCACCAAACCTCTACCTCGTTTTTGGTATTTCCCCGAAGACTTGAACTGTCTCGTAGTTTTGGATAATGATGGCGAAGATAGTAGTGAAGCTGACTTTGACCCACAATTCAGGGATGTTGATGCTATGGATGCAAAAATGACGCTCTACATCAAAGATGTTGAGAAAGTTTCTACGGGATGGGTAGAGAAATGGGTCGGAAAGGGATTTGAAATTGCAGCGCATCCCGATGATACCCAAGAGGCTGAACATCCTACTTGGAAGCGAATGGACAGTGTTTTAGGGGATATAAAGAATCAAATCGACCAAAAATACGGATTAACCATACGTACGAACGTAAACCATTGGTTTGTTTGGCCCGGTAACGATGCCGATGGCACTAAGAATTTCGCCGCCCAAGCAGAACTAGAAGCGAAACACGGCATCGAAATGGACGGAAACTATGCCCATTACGATATAAATTCAAACCAGGGAGTGCACTATCTCGGTCCGCTTGGTATCAATCACGGAAATTATAATGGCAGTGGATTGGTGATGAAATTTGCCCATCCCGAAGGAAAAACAATCAACGTTTACCAACGTTTCAATGCGGTTTATGATCAGCAGTATATGGAAAGTGAGGCTGCGGATGAATTTTTCTACAGTTTTAAAGGCTTAATGGACAGAAGTCTGAATAAGGGAATCTATTCGATCATCAGTATCAAAGCCCATAATAACGAGTACCATTTTTCAAAGGAACCTTTGATGAAAATGTTGTCTTACGCAAAGCAAAACGGAGTACCGGTATGGACGGCCGAGCACCTTCTTGATTTTCTCAAAATGAAAGATGAGGCCACTTTTACAGAAATGAATTGGGCCGACAAAACGCTCACCTTTAAATTGGTTTCGCCGCTTCAGAACGCTTCAGGGCTAACTTTTCTCATACCCGCAAAACATGTAAATACTGCATTGAATAGCATAAAGGTAAATGAGCAGGATAAACCCATTAGCCTTCAAAAAATAAAAGGATATGAATATTCGCTAATTACTGTTGAACCCGGCGCTACCTATGAAATATCGGCCAGTTATAAATGAGCAGTGATTATTTAATCGTATCGGAAAAAATTTCGATAAAAAATAAAACAAAGAAAGATGAGGCTTAAAAATAAGGTTGTTGTAATTACTGGATCTGGTTCAGGCATTGGTAGATTTTGTGCCATAGAGTTTGCTAAAAACGGCGCAAAAGTTATTGTGGCCGATATCAATCAACCCGGTGCGGAAGAAACGGTTCGGCTAATTGAAAAAAATGGAGGGTCGGCCGCTATGTTCAAGATAGACATCTCAATTCCTGAATCTGTAGAAAAATTGGTAGAATTTTCTTTGGCAACCTACGGCAAAGTCGATGTCTTACTTAACAATGCTGCCATCCAGATCAACAAAACTGTCGACGACATGAGCTTTGAAGAATGGAATCAACAAATGACCATAAATGTTGGAGGCGTGTTCCTATGTTCAAAATATTTCCTTCCGTTACTTCGCGAAACCAAAGGCAATATCATCAATATGTCATCGGTCAATAGTTTTTTTGTTGAACCTATGTGTGCCGGATATTGTGCCACAAAATCCGCCATAGTCGGTCTGACCAAAGCCATGGCAATCGACCACGGCCATGAAGGGGTTAGGGTGAATTGTATTCTACCCGGGTACATTGATGCGGGACTTGCCGATGGTTATTTTGAGAGCCAACCGGATCCTGAACAAGCTAGGAAAGACGCGGGCAAATTACACGCCCTGTCGCGTATCGGACAACCTGAAGAAGTGGGTCGAGCGGCCGTGTTCCTAGCAAGTGATGATGCCTCTTTTGTAACCGGTTCATCCTTGGTCGTTGACGGAGGCTTCGGTTCCGGGTTGCCTCCTAACATTCAGAAAAATGAAACGGCATGAGAACCAACCTATTTAAACCATCAAAGACAGCTGATTGGTCACTGGTAATCTTGATCAATTTTATGTGGGCTACCCAAGTGCCCGTCATACGAATCATCGGTGACCGCATGGGCACCGTTGCAGTGGCGTTTATCCCCTTGATACTGAGTACTATAATTTTCATACCGTTCTTGTTAGCGGAAAATAAAAAAAGAGGTATCGGTTTACGCTGGAAATGGAAGGATATCAAGTATTTTCTAGTATCAGGTTTAGTCGGCATTTTCCTGCTGCAATACCTATACACATTAGGTTCACAGATGACCTTGGCGGCAAACGCAGGTATCATTACCTTAACGATTCCGGTTTTGGTCACATTGTTTGCATCCATCATGCTCAAGGAGAAATTAAACGCAGTGAGGGTCATCAGTTTTATACTTGCCATCGGGGGCGTACTCCTGACTTCTTTACCTGATTTATCTTCGGCCCAATTTGGCACCGGGGAATATTTGACCGGTAATTTGATTTTTCTTGCGGCCTGCTTTTGTTGTGCATTCTATAATACCTTCGTAAAGTACCTTGTAGATAAACACTATACTGAACTAGAAATATTGGTATATAGTTCTATAATCGGCAGTATAGCGAGTATTCCGATGCTCATTTGGGTCGAACCTTTCGATTCGATGGATTTTATAAACAATGGTGGCATGGTAATCGTATGGATTTTGGAGCTCAGTATCATTGTTTACGGGGTCGCATCACTACTGTTTTTCTATGTGTTGAAAAGAATGGATGTTACCCAAGCTATTCTGGGCAATTATCTTCTTCCTTTCTTTATCGCCGTTCTCGGTATCGTACTCTTAGGTGAATCCATCACCCTTTCCATGATCATTGGCGGCATAATCATATTCGCAAGTACTTTGATGGTGACCATTTATGAAAAGAACCTTTTACAGTATTTTGAAAAAAGAACTACTAAAAACAAACCCTTATAAAATGAAAATAACAAATGTAACCGCAATTGTACTGAAACTACCAGAAATATCGACAGCGGCCGATGGCACCCAAGATGACCTAATTATCAAGATAGAAACCGATGAAGGCATTACTGGCTATGGAGAGGTGGATACCGCCCCTGAAGTGGGCAAGGCCATAATAAATGCTTATATGTCACACGGAACTTGCTATGGACTTCGGGAAGTTGTGGTAGGATCCGACCCGTTCGATTATGAACAGATATGGAACGATATGTGGGCCAAAACCTATTATTATGGACGATCCGGCCCGGTAATGCACGTTATGAGCGGCATTGATATGGCGATATGGGACATCATGGGTAAAGCAACCGGTATGCCGGTTCATAAGTTGTTGGGCGGCAGCTACACCAGTAAGGTACGCGCATATGCCAGTGCCTTGATGCCCGACAAACCGGATGGGGTAACAGCTTTGGTCGAAAAGCATGTCAATGAAGGTTTTACTGCTATTAAACTAGGTTGGGGACCATTGGGCTACGACGTAAAATATGACGTAGAATTGGTCAAAGCAGCTCGTAGGGCAGCGGGTGACGGTGTGGAGATTATGGTTGATATAGGCAAGCGATACCGGCTTCACGAGGCGATGTACGCCGCAAAGGCTATGGAGCAGCAGAATATATATTGGCTGGAAGAACCTCTACCCGCCGAGGATTTGGAGGGCTACCGCCGTTTGTCCGAAACATCACCGGTTCGCATCGCAACGGGCGAGGAAGAAAGTGGACGGAGTGCATTTGCACGTTTGATATGTGAAGCCCATATAGATGTCGTTCAACCCGACGTTTCTCGGTGCGGTGGTTTAACCGAAGCCAAGAAAATTGCAACCATAGCGGCCGATACAAATATCCTTTGCGTTCCCCACGCCTTTAAAACAGGGGTTTTAGTCGCTGCTTCTATACATTTAATTGCTGCAATACCCAATGCCCCATTTCTTGAATTTTCAGTGACGGATTCGGGAATCCGAAAAAATCTTTTAACGGAACCCTTTGTACAAAAAGATGGCTTTATCGATGTTCCAACAGCCCCGGGCCTAGGCATCGATATTAACCCTGAGGTAATTAAGAAATATGGAGTATCCTTTAAAAAATAAATCATGTCATTAATCCAACCCACACGTCTAGAAAGATTAAGCGCTATACGAACCGCATCAAATGTCGATGCTTTCCTATTAACTTCGCCGTCAACGGTAAAGTGTTTCAGTGGGTATTTTTACGATTTTGAAATTGGCCCTTCACCTTTTCATCTGTTGCCCGCTGCACTTTTGATCGCACCCGAACAGGGTATATCCATGGTTATTGCAGATAACGAATCTTTTGAAAATCAAGTTTCCGGTTCGGATATATCCGTAGTGCAATACGCCAGCTATGGTTATGAAACAGCTATTGATCCTGCAAAGGAATTCATGTTCAAACTTCTGAAGGAACTTAAACAAAAAAACTTGGGCAATGCCGTTATTGGTATTGAGCAAAATGCGTTGCCGTTCATTGTTTCCAAAGGGATTTTATCAGAATATCCCGATGTAAAGTTCGTTGACGTGTCCGATGAGATTGCTAACTTGAAAGCTGTGAAGGACGGAGATGAAATCGATAACATTTGCAAGGCAACTGCCTTATGCGATATTGGGCAGTCTTCAGTCTTAAGAAACGCAAAGGTCGGAATGACCGAACTTGAGCTATTTAGCATCGTTCAAACTGAAATAGAAGCATCTGTAGGTATGCGCGTTCCAATAATGCTAGATTTGGTCAGCGGAGCGAGAACGAAAGAAGGTGGTGGCAGTCCGTCAAATACTATCATTCAACAAGGTGACCTTATATTGAGCGACCTGACCCCATGTCTGAATGGATACTGGGGAGACTCCTGCAATACCATTGCCATTGGAAAACCGACAGATATACAACGGGACCATTTTAAAATGATCCAGCAGGCTTTGGGGTCTGCCATTGACTTTATTAGACCAGGCGTCAAAGCAAATGCGGTTGACGGGCTGCTTCGGAAACACTTAAAGTCGGCCGGTAACTATGGACATCATAGTGGCCATGGGGTCGGTACAACGAGCCATGAATTGCCTAGAATTGTCCCCTATAATGACATCTTGCTAGAAGAGAACATGGTCATAGCGCTCGAACCTGCAATTTATACCGATGTTTACGGCATACGATTAGAGCATATGGTTTTGGTGAAGGAAAACGGTTGTGAGATTTTAACCAAATTCAGTCATCAATTTGAACAGGAATAAATCGGAACAAGATGCATGAAAAAATAGAGTTTAATGGTTGGCAAAATTGCCTTCGCATCTATAACGATGAGATCGAGGTAATCGTGGCGACAGATATAGGCATACGCATATTGCGCGCCGGGTTTATAAACGGGCAGAATTTTTTATATCTCTCACCTGATGATGCCGGTAAAATAGGGGGTTCAGATTGGCGCATATATGGCGGTCATCGTCTATGGCATGCACCAGAGGCCATTCCGCGAAGCTATGCTCCGGACAATAGTCCAGTCGAATATTCCATAAAGGGTAATACTTTGACCTTAACACAAGCAAAGGAAGCATCGACCGGGATTATAAAAGAGGTGGAAATTTCGTTGCATGCATCCAAAAATGAGGTAACAGTAGTACACCGGCTGATAAATAAAAATTTATGGGCAATTAGGGTATCCCCATGGGCAATTTCAGCGCTCGATAAAGGGGGAACCGCAATTATTCCCCAAGAACCTTACGGGGAAGGAGATGAATTTTTATTGCCTTCAAGGCCTTTAGTGTTGTGGCAGTATACACAAATGCAGGATCCTCGATGGTTTTGGGGCAATAAATATATTCTGGCAAATCAAGACACTGAACATACAAGCGAACAAAAAATCGGTGTTTTAAACAAGGAGGGTTGGGTGGCATACCACCTGAACAAAGAAATCTTGATTAAAACTTTTGTTAATCGAACTGGAGATTATCCCGATTATAACAGTAATAACGAAATATACATTAACGAAAATTTTCTTGAAATCGAAACATTGGGTCCTTTAGAAGCTGTAGGCGCTGACAGTGTTTTAGAGCATACCGAATATTGGTTACTTGCAAAGACCGACTTCACAAGCAGTGAAGAAGCAATCGATAGTAATGTTTTGCCTTTGGTCAATTCATTTATGGCAGAAAGTTCTAAAAACCTTAGGCCTTAGACAGAATTTGCCTTTCAGAAAGAGATTAGGTTCAACTAAACGAAAATATGGCCTGTCATGGTGGTAATAACATTCAATAATGAAATTATATGCAGGTATCTACGAAAACTAAAAAACTATTTATGAATTCAAAAAAACCTATAGGCGCCAACGCCAATGCAATAAATACAGTCCGAAAACATTGGATAATCCTAACAGCAATCGTGATTATCAATATACCGTTTTCCTTGTTTTCCCAATGTAAAATATCACCCACCTCGTTTTGTGATCACAAGGTTGTACTTGATGAGGATAATAAATTGCTTCCCTGGTATACGGAGGGAAACGCGTATGATCATTTTCTACATATCCGTTGGGATTTTATAAAGAACAGAATGCCGAATGCTCCAGGGCCCGCACCCCGCTCAAATTATCCACAATTTTATTTTTACGCGGCATTCGAGGAAAATGGGGGAAATATCGAACCCAACATGTGGATGAACGATCCGGGAGAAAAGGTAAATATGCTTTTTGAAAGTGCCCGTCTCTACTATGCCTATACGGGAGATTCGAGTGTAATCAAAATAGCCAGGGATTATATGGATTATAGCTTGGAACATGGTATCAGTCCTGCCGATTTTGCATGGCCTAATTTTCCGTATACCGCGGCAAATGCCGGTGAAACTGAATTTACTGGTTTTACCAGTGCATCCCGTTTCGCATTGCACGAAGTACATGTAGATCATGCAGGAGAATTGGGGTATGCCTACTATAGAATGTACCTCTTTACCGGGGAAAAGAAATATTTACGCGCAGCTACGAATGTTGCCGATGTTCTGGCAAAATACGTGCGTAAAGGTTCTGCTACTCAATCCGTATGGCCCTATAGGGTAATCATGAGTACAGGTGAAGTCACTTCTGAATACGGGGCCAACTGGACGGGCTGTTATATGCTCTTGGATAATTTGGTCAAAGATGGCCTAGGTGATGTGAAGGCCTATGAACGAGCTCGTGAAATGGCCCGGGATTACTTATTGGAATTTCCATTAAAAACTGGCTATTGGACCGACGGACATACCGATACCGATGTTGATAGTCATACCTATAAAAGCAACCTGAGTGCGAGTAACTTCAAACTAGGGATTTACGATTATCCCGAACTGGACCCGAACTGGAAAACCAATATTCCGAAATTAATAGAATGGACCGAGGACAACTTTATATACACGTCGGCCATGATGAACGCGAAAGATTACGGTATTGGACTCACAGTCGAAGAAGCAAATGGCATTCCACTAGAGCCCTCAACAATCTGGGGAGCCAATGTGGTCGGCGAACAGGAAATGTTTTATCCGAAAATGGACTATCAGACCGCGAGATACGCGGCGGAATGTGCTCGATGGTACGCGGTATCAGGTGATGAATCCTATAAAGAAAAGGCGTTTCGTGCCCTGAATTTTGTGACCTACTGCAACGATGAATCGGGAATGGCTTTTGAAAGTCCATTCTCCAATGACGTATACACTTGGTGGGGCGATAGCTATGGTGAATGCCCAAGAATGGTCTATCAGGTGTTTGCTGGGATACCGGAATGGGCACCTTCAGGAGAGGACCATATTCTGTATTCCGAAGGCATACTTACCGATGTTCAATATGATAAAAATAAGGTTCAGTATGTTGCTGCCAACAAGGTTGGAATCGAATACTTGAGATTAACTTTTAAACCAAAAAAGGTTACCCAAAACGGCGCTAAGTTGAAACTGCAGGAAAATTTTGATAATGACGGGTATACGCTTACAAATCTCGGTAATGGGGATTATGCCGTAAAAATCAAGCGATCAGGGAAAGGGAAAATCATCATAGAAGGTTCTTAAGTTCAGATTCGTTGGCCTTAAATCGATTTTTAAGCGGTAACATATCCTCGGCGAGCTTTGTATCCAATACCTTGGCATAGATCTGGGTAGTTTTAAGGGACCTATGCCCCAGCATCCGCCCCACGGATTCGATGGGTACACCGTTGGTGAGCGTTACCGTGGTGGCGAAGGTATGACGGGCCAAATGTGTGGTCAGGTTCTTTTTGATGCCACAGAGGTCGGCAATCTCCTTGAGGTAGGCATTGGACTTCTGATTCGTCAGAACGGGCAAGAGTCCCTTCCCCATCATAACGTAAGGATGTGCCGCGTACTTTTCCAGGATGGGGTTGTTTGCCCATTGCGTGGAAAAGGTAAAGTACGCCAGCAATGCGAACTCCAATTTTACGTTTTCGGGTGAAAGAAAAATTCCTTGTTCATGATTTACTCTTTTTCAAATTGTGCTTCTTGATCCAAAGAGAAAGGTTCGCTTCGCTAATACCATAACGCTTGGCGATAAATTTCTGGGCGGAGCCATTATAGAGCAAAGCCTCTATCTCTGGTCGAAATTTATCCAGTTTGCTTTTTCCCGTTCCTTTTGGCCTGCCCAATTTGATGCCTTGTGCCTTTTTAGCTTTTAAGGCCTCCTTGGTTCTTTTGGAAATCAGGTCACGTTCGATTTCGGCGGCCATTGAAAAAACCATTGCCATGATTTTACTTTGAATGGAATCGTTCAGTTGCCAATTGCCCTTTACCGCATGGACATGGATGCCTTTTTCCATGGCAAGCGACAACACTTGCATGATTTCCAGCATACTACGTCCTATCCTGGACAGTTCACTGACAATTAAATTGTCACCTTCTTTGAGTTCCTCCAGGATTTTGGCAATCTTTCTTTTTTTCCAAGAAACCGTACCCGATACTTTTTCCTCCACAAATACGACCTGCCCCAATCCCTTGTCATTTGATAAACGGAGGATATCGTCCTTATTTTTCTTTCTCTACGTCTTGGTCAGTGGTCGAGACACGAAGGTAGGCCAAGGTCTTGGTAGCTCTCATTGGCATCAATTTAAAGTAAACCTTAATATAGGGGTATGAAGCCCAACGGTGTGAAAACGTACGCTAAGGATGTAGAAACATATATTCTTCGGCTCAGCAAAATACTCAAAACAAGCTTTTTGAATGTTGGTCTTATACCAAAAATGGAACAAAATCAGGATTTGAGGTATGAATGTTAAAAGGAACTTTTAAATTTAAAGATTATGCCTTTGGACAATTTGAGTTTTGTTCAAGTCATATAATTCCCGCTTTTTATACGTTTATTGACCTTAGATATGGTATGTCTAGAGCAACCCAATAGGTTCTGGATGTAATTGTAACTCTTACCGTCCCTTAACAGTTCCTCGATTTTTTTCTGTAATTCAATGTTCTGGGGGCGACCCTTGTATTTCCCCTGCTGCTTGGCTTTTTGTACTCCCTGAGCTTGCCTACGTCTTCTATCGGTAAAATCTTTACGTGCAATTGCAGCGAGCATATCGAGCATCATCGCATTAAAAGCTGATAACATCCTCTGGGTAAATTCATCTGAAGTATCAAGAAGTTTATGGCTTGTTGGAAGATCGATTGAAACGATTCTGATACTTTTCCCAGAGATTATAAATTTTAATTCACCTTAAAAATCCACCTGCTTTGCAGGTGGTCATGTCCTGATGGCTATGCCTGTATTTACAGCTTGATTTCGATTTGCTTTTTTGTTGCATAATTGAATCTGGTCGATTTTTAGAACAGGCCCCTGTCGCCCCCTATGGGGGCTAGCCAAAGCCACCTTCTAAGAAGGTGTGATTTTTACTGTTTCCCAATCCTTAGCATTCAATCTACTGATTCTATCTATTTGTTCAACTAAAAGAATATCTTCTGGCTCAGCGATCTCCAATAAACGAAATAGTTCAGGGCGATTTAATTTAGCTCCTGTTTCATTCTCAATGAACCAGGAGGAAACAGCTATACCCATCTTATTAGCAAAATCAATCAGCTCGTTTTTGGCCCTGTCGGCATCTTGTTCTTTGGTCGATGCCCTTAAATATCCATATACCCTCATAAGTGCATTATAAATGGTTTCGTAAGAATAGTGCAATATACATTGTTTATAAATATTATTGCACCAACAAATAGGTGGTAGCAAAAAGGTATACCCATAATGAACCGGCCGAACAGTTGCCGATGGTCTTTCCGTCGCCTGCAGTTATTCAATTTTCCGGCCCTGGAAAAAGATGCCGGCCCAAGCTTGGTTTCATGGCTGTTTTACGCATGTGCTCCCAATGTCCAAAATGCGGTACTTTTAAACATCTTCGTTCATAAAAAATAACATTATAACAACAAGTGAATGCGAAATGAGATTCTTACCAAGGAACAGCGGAAAAATTATGGTAGGTTTTCGGAAACCCCGGATCAAAACCAGATTTCCAAGTATTTTACCTTGGATCAAATGGACCTGGAATTCATTTCCAAGAGAAGGGGCGGGGCGAACAGACTAGGGGTTGCCTTACAACTGACCTGTGTGCGGTTTTTGGGGACCTTCCCGGCCGACCTTTCCGCGGTTCCCGGTACGGTACAGGAATTTGTCGCGCAGCAATTGTTGATATTGGACATAACCATTTTGGAGTCCTATGGAAAAAGGGAAACCACCAAACGGGAACACCGGATCCTGATCAGAAACCGATACGGCTATCGGGACTACGGTAGGGGGCCTTTGTCCTTTAGGCTGACCAGGTTCCTTTATCTCCGGGCATGGATCGGCGATGAAAGGCCGAGCCTTTTGTTCGATTTGGCAATATCCTGGTTGGTAGGGAACAAAATACTGCTTCCCGGCCCTACAACGCTTACGCGGTTGATAGGGGAAATCCGGCAGAGGGCTTTCGAGACCTTATGGAATAAACTTGCGGACCTTCCCTCGGAAGCCCAAAGGTCTCGGCTTGAAAGCTTGCTGGACATTTCCGGACAGACTTCTTGGTTCGACCATTACCGAAAGGGGCCGGTAAGGATAAGCAGTACTTCTTTTATAAAGGCTTTGGAACGCTATCAGGGTCTGCGTTCCTTTGGGGTCGGGAATTTGGATTTCTCGGGGATACCACTTATAAAAACACGCATCCATTACATCCGCCTATAGAATTGGCAGAATGCCGGAGCAGAGGCGTATCGCGGTACTTGTAGCCTTTGTCAAGATATATGAGGTTACTGCCCTGGACGTTCTGGACCTGTTGGTGGCCAATATTGTCAATGACGCAAAACGTACCGGAAAAAAGAAAAGATTGCGCACGCTCAAGGACCTGGACAGGTCTGCCGTTATTCTGGCTAAAATAAGCAAGCTCATATTGGATGAAAAAATATCGGACCTGAAATTGAGGAGATCAATTTTCAAGATCGCGTCAAAAAACCTTATTGCCGATTCCATGGCCACGGTCAATGAACTGGCGCGTCCGGAAAACAGCGGTTATTTAGAGGAAATGGTTGCGCAGTACGGGAGGATAAAAAAAATACTCCCGCGGTTGTTCCAGGATATAGAGTTCGAGGCCGCTCCCACCGGGGAGGGCCTGCTCGATATATTCCATTTCCTCGCCAGTCTTCAATACGATAAAGGCCAATATCTGGAGAATCCCCCATCCGATATCATAACACCCGTCTGGAAAGGGTTGATCACCGATCAAGAGGGCAGAATATCCAAAAAGGGATATACCATATGTTTTTTGAACCATTTTCTGGATGCGCTCAAACGAAGGGATATATACGTCGCCCTGGCCGATCGATGGGGCGACCCCAGAATGAAATTGCTCCCCGAAAATCAATGGAAGAGCGATAAGGACCGGATATGTGCCTCGCTGGGACACTATGGAAACGGGAAAGATGCCATGGCCGACCTGACGGAGGAACTGGATACCGCCTATAGGAAGGTGGCCTCCAATTTTCAATATAACGATTCCGTCCGTCTGGACCTTTCGGGGAAACACCCTTCGCTGACCATATCAAAACTTGATAAACTGGCCGAGCCCGATAGTTTAAGATCACTTAGGCAAACCATAAATGGCCTATTGCCAAAAGTTGACCTTACGGAGCTTTTGTTGGAAGTTCACGGACATACCGGTTTTGCCGATTCCTTTAGCCATGTGAGCGAGTCGAGCTCCAGAAGTAAGGACCTGACCACCAGTATATGTGCCGTCCTTATCGCAGAGGCATGCAATATAGGGTTGGAGCCCCTGGTCAAGGACAATGTCCCGGCCCTGACGCGGCACAGGTTAAGTTGGGTGAAACAGAACTTTCTCCGCGAAGAGACATTGACCATGGCAAATTCAAAACTTGTCGACCATCAATCAACACTTTCATTGGTCAACAAATGGGGCGGCGGTATGGTTGCATCCGCCGATGGCCTGCGGTTCGTAACCCCCGTTGAAACGATCAGTTCGGGGTACAACAGAAAATATTTCGGTACAGACCGGGGCATAACCTGGTATAATTTTGTATCGGATCAATATACCGGCTTCCATGGTATCGTGGTCCCAGGGACTTTGAGGGATTCGATGTTCATACTGGACGGCCTGTTGGAACAGCAGACAGGTCTGGTACCCACGGAGATCATGTCGGATACTGCCGGTGCCAGTGAAATGGTATTCGGCCTGTTCTGGTTGTTGGGCTATCAGTTCTCACCCAGATTGGCGGATGCCGGAGAGGCCGTTTTCTGGAGGATCGACAAAAATGCGGACTACGGCCCCCTCGATGATATTTCGAGGGGGAAAATAAAAAAGCGGTACGTCGAGGACAACTGGGACGATATGATGCGGGTGGCCGGATCCCTGAAGTTGGGGACCGTACGGGCTTCGGAGCTTATGGGGACACTGCTCAAAAGTGACAGGCCATCAGGTTTGGCCAAGGCGATAAAAGAGGTGGGGCGCATCAACAAGACGCTCTACCTTCTCAATTATATAGATAGCCAGGATTACAGGCGCCGGATACTTACCCAGCTCAATCGGGGGGAGAGCCGGCACAGTATTGCAAGGGCCGTCTGCTACGGGCAGCGCGGGGAGATACGAAAACGGTACAGGGAGGGGCAGGAAAATCAGCTGGGGGCACTGGGACTGGTCACGAACGCCATAATATTGTGGAACTCCATCTATATGCAAAAATCAGTTGGATACCTGCGAACAGGAAATATGGAAATAAAGGACGTGGATCTGGAGAGGTTATCCCCTCTGGCATATAAGCACATAAATATGTTGGGGCATTATTCCTTTGAGATCGAAGAAAAATTCCTTCAAGGGAAACTGCGCCCATTACAGATTCATAACAAAGTGTTAAATGCAATTCCTTAGCGTACGTTTTCGTACCGTTGGGCTTCATACCCCCTATTGCGTTTGCAAAAATTAAATCAATATTTCGGCTAAGATCAAAAAACGGATTTAAAGTAAAGGTGGGCGAAGCAAGGTTTGGTGTACATTACAAAATGAAGGGTATTACCCAAAATACTCTAGA
>Ga0307486_1000895_pt1 | contig 24923 bp, 22 predicted proteins | sample CBIW02metaG_FD_203663 | JGI IMG/M metagenome (GOLD analysis project Ga0307486, IMG submission 203663) | Sea-ice brine microbial communities from Beaufort Sea near Barrow, Alaska, United States - CBIW 0.2 | ecosystem: Environmental > Aquatic > Marine > Coastal | place: USA: Alaska | collected...
CAAGCACACGGGACTGTCCCCGTCGGTCGCGCTGCACATCCCGTGGGACAAGGTCGACGACTACGCGGAGCTGTCGGCGCACGCCCAAGGTCTCGGCGTCGCATTGGGCACCATCAACTCCAACACGTTCCAGGACGACGACTACAAGCTGGGCTCGCTCACCCACTCGAATCCTGTCATCCGTCAGAAGGCGATCGACCACCACTTCGAGTGCATCGACGTCATGGACAAGACCGGGTCGCGAGACCTCAAGATCTGGCTCGCTGACGGTACGAACTATCCGGGCCAGGACGATATGCGCGGTCGCCAGGACCGCCTCGCCGACTCGTTGCAGCAGATCTACGCGCGCATCGGCGAACACCAGCGGCTGGTGCTCGAGTACAAGATCTTCGAGCCCGCCTTCTATCACATGGACGTGCCGGACTGGGGAACCAGCCTGGTGCAGTGCCTTGCACTAGGTGACCGCGCATCGGTCTGCCTCGACACCGGCCACCACGCACCCAGCACCAACATCGAGTTCATCGTGATGCAGCTGCTGCGCCTAGGCAAGCTCGGATCCTTCGACTTCAACTCCCGCTTCTACGCGGACGACGACCTGATCGTGGGAGCCGCCGACCCGTTCCAGCTGTTCCGCATCTTGTTTGAGGTCATTCGCGGCGGCGGCTACGGTAGCGACGGCGATACCGCCTTCATGCTCGACCAGTGCCACAACATCGAGGACAAAATCCCAGGTCAGATCCGCAGCGTGCTCAACGTCCAGGAGATGACGGCGCGCGCGCTACTCGTGGACCGCGAGACGCTCGACGAGGCCCAGCGCGCGGGCGACGTGCTCGCAGCACACACGCTGATGATGGACGCCTTCTACACCGACGTGCGCGGCCCGCTCGCCGAGTACCGCGTGTCCCGCGGCCTACCCGCAGACCCGATGGCGGCGTACCTCGCTAGCGGCTACGGCCAGCAGATCGCCGCGGACCGCGTCGGCGGAGTGCAGGCCAGCTGGGGCGCATAGAATGACCGACCGCATATCGCCTGCGCTGAGCTCGCTCCTGCCCCCAAAGGTGCGCCGCAAGACGCGGATCGGCCTTGTTGCGGGCGGGCTCGGCGCGTATTGGCCGCAGTTCCCTACGCTCCTTCCACTCCTGCAGGAGTCGACCGCGTATGTAACACGGCGCTTCAGCGACATGGATGCCGACGTGACCGACGTTGGCTTCGTGTCAGACGCGCAGGAGGCCGCTGTTGCGGCCGAGCAACTGCGGGTCGCCGACTGCGACCTCATCGTCATGTTTCTGACGACGTACCTCACCAGTTCCATGGTGCTGCCGATCGCGCAGCGCTCGAACACCCCTGTGCTAGTCATCGATCTCCAGCCGACGGAGAAGATGGATCACGCCAACTTCGATACCGGTGCGTGGCTTGCGTACTGCGGCCAGTGCCCGGTTCCCGAGGTGGCCAATGTATTCCAGCGCGCGGGGATCCCGTTCCGTTCCGTCTCTGGGTACCTTCGGCAAGAGACCGCGTGGGAGCGCATCGGCCAATGGATCCGCGCCGCGCACGTGCGCGGCGCGCTCCGTCACGCGCGCCACGGGCTCATGGGCCACCTCTACCCCGGCATGCTCGACGTATCCACGGACCTAACGCTGCTCCCGACGACGTTCGGGAGTCATGTCGAGGTTCTAGAGTTCGACGACCTACGTGTGCGGGTCGAGGAGGTCTCCGACAGTGAGGTGCAGGAGCGGATGTCACTCGCTCGCGACGTGTTCACGATTGACGAGTCGGTCGTCGACGAGGACTTCGCGTGGGGCGCGCGCGTGTCGGTCGGCCTCGATCGCCTCGTCGACGATTTCGCGCTTGATTCCGTCGCCTACTACCACCGAGGGCTCAATGGGGAGCAACACGAGCGCCTCGGCGCGGGCATGATCCTAGGCGCCTCCCTTCTTACCGCGCGAGGGATTCCCATGGCCGGTGAGTACGAACTACGCACGTCCGTGGCGCAGCTCATCGCGCAGTCGATCGGTGCGGGTGGTTCATTCACGGAGCTTCAGGCGCTGAACTTCGAGGATGGCGTGGTCGAGATGGGCCACGATGGCCCAGCCCATCTCGCCGTGAGCAGCCGCGATCCGCTACTGCGTGGACTTGGCACTTACCACGGCAAGCGCGGGTGGGGCGTGAGCGTCGAGTTCGACGTGCAGCCCGGGCCGGTGACTTTGCTCGGGCTCGGCCAGGATCGGGACGGTTCACTCACGCTCATAGCCTCCGAGGGAGAGGTCGTGCCTGGGCCCCTGCTCGAAATTGGGAACACCACCTCTCGCGTCGACTTCGGTATGGACCCAGGAGAGTGGGTCGACGCGTGGTCCCAGACAGGGGTTGGCCACCATTGGGCGCTGTCTATCGGAAGCAGGAGCGCAGACTATCGCGCGGCCGCATCATTGCTCGGAATCGAATTTAGGACCGTGTGAGATGGCGATTCACGTCGTCGCAATACTGACCCCCAAGTCCGACCGTGTGAACGAGGTCCTCGACGCGTTCGCGGAGGTTTCGCCGCTGGTCCACGACGAGCCCGGTTGTGAAATCTATGCCGCACACACGGACGGCCATGTCGTCATCATGATCGAGCAATGGACCACCCGCTCCGACCTTGATGCCCACGCGGTGGGCGCACCGCTCGCTCGCCTCATTGAGCTCACGTCCGACGTCCTGGAGCATCCATACGATGTGTGGATCCTTGACGCCGTACCTCTCGGCGATGCGATCAAGGGAGTGGTCGACGCGGGGACCACACCGTAACCGCCTGTCGTCGAGTGCGCCCGCCGCAACGATCGAGTGCACGACTTGTAGGTGAAGCTAGTGTGAGAGCCATGACATCGCTACTAGGTCCCGAACGCCGATCCAAACTCTTGGCGACGCTCAAAGCTGACGGCATTGTCCGCACCGAAGCGGTAGCGGACCTGCTGGGCGTCTCGGTTATGACCGTGCGCCGTGACCTCGCCGACCTCGAGGCTGAAGGGGTTGTGCGGCGCGTCAGGGGTGGCGCAGTATCCGCACCCACGCCTCGCTCGTTCGGCGAGCGCTCCGCGACACGGGCGAGCGTCAAGGAGAAAATCGCGCGCAAGGCAGTCGAGCTGGTCCCCAGGTCCGGAGTCATCGCGCTCGACGCATCCACCACGACCGGCCTGCTCGCAGGACAGCTGGGCACTCAGCGCGAGCTCATTCTCGCCACCAACTCGATTGACAATGCGATGGCGGCACACAAAGTTCCCGGTGTACGCGCGCATCTTGTCGGCGGCGAAGTCGATGCATTGACGGGCAGCCTCGTCGGGCCGCTCGCGGCACAGTCGGCGAACCGTCTCGTCTACGACGTCTTCTTCACGTCGGCAGCAGCCGTCGACCCGAGTGGCACTAGCGAGGCCACACTCGAGGAGGGACACATCAAGACCGTTTTCTCCGCCGCAAGTCGACGAACGGTACTACTTGTCGACTCGTCAAAACTGGATTCACGCGCAAGCGCCCACGCGATCGACTGGGACGCGATCGACACGATGATCACTGAGCTCGCTCCTGACGACTCACGGCTCACCCAGTACAAGAAGTTAGCGAATATCTTCTAATGTGTTGCCGTTCCGCGCCATCGATGTTAGATTTTGTTCGACATCACAAATTCGAACACTCCAGTCGAGGATGACCCCGTGACTTTAACCACCGCAGCTGACCTCATCGCCCGCTCCAACCGCCTAGGCGCCGACCCCAAGAACACCAACTACGCTGGCGGCAACACCTCCGCGAAGGGCACCGAGACGGACCCCGTCACCGGCGAGCAGGTCGAACTGATGTGGGTCAAGGGCTCCGGCGGAGACCTCGGCACGCTCAAGGAGGCGGGCCTAGCAGTGCTGCGCCTGGACCGCCTGCGCGCGCTCGTCGGCGTCTACCCCGGCATCGACCGCGAGGACGAGATGGTCGCCGCGTTCGACTACTGCGCCCACGGCAAGGGTGGCGCTGCGCCGTCGATCGATACCGCGATGCACGGCCTCGTCGACGCGGCACACGTGGACCACCTGCACCCCGACTCCGGCATCGCCATCGCGACATCCGCGGACGGCGAGGCGTTGACCGCGACTATCTTTGGTGACTCCGTGGTGTGGGTTCCCTGGCGCCGCCCCGGCTTCCAGCTGGGCCTCGACATCGCCGCGATTAAGGAGGCTAACCCTCAGGCCATCGGCTGCATCCTGGGCGGCCACGGCATCACCGCATGGGGCGACACGTCCGACGAGGCAGAGTCCAACTCGCTGCGCATCATCGACACCGCCGCCACCTACATCTCCGAGAACGGCAAGTCCGAGCCCTTCGGCCCGGCACTCGAGGGCTACGGCGCCATCGACGCCGATGCTCGCAAGGCGAAGGCCGCGGCGCTCGCCCCCACCATCCGCGGCCTCGCGTCCGTCGACCGCCCCATGGTTGGACACTTCACCGACGCCCCCGAGGTGCTCGACTTCCTGAGCAGCACCGAGCACCCGCGCCTAGCAGCCCTCGGCACCAGCTGCCCCGACCACTTCCTGCGCACCAAGGTCAAGCCGATGGTGCTCGACCTGCCGTCCGACGCATCGGTCGAGGACTCGATCTCGCGCCTGAAGGAACTCCACACCGAGTACCGCGTCGACTACCAGGCGTACTACGACGCCCACGCCACCGAGTCCTCCCCCGCGATCCGCGGCGCGGACCCGCTCATAGTCCTCATCCCGGGCGTCGGCATGTTCAGCTTTGGCGCGAACAAGCAGACCGCCCGCGTGGCCGGCGAGTTCTACATCAACGCCATCAATGTGATGCGCGGCGCCGAGTCGCTGTCGACCTACTCCCCCATCGGCGACGACGAGAAATTCAACATCGAGTACTGGGCTCTCGAGGAAGCAAAGCTTCAGCGCATGCCCAAACCTAAGTCGCACGCCACCCGCGTCGCGTTCGTGACCGGTGCAGCATCGGGAATTGGCAAGGCCATCGCCACCCGCCTGGCCGCCGAGGGTGCCTGCGTGGTCATCGCGGACCTCGACCTCGACAAAGCCAAGGAGGCCGCCGCGGAGCTCGGCAACGCCGACGTCGCGATCGGCGTCCAGATCAACGTGGCGGACGGCGAGGCTGTGACCCGCGCCATGAACGAGGCAGTTCTCGCATTCGGGGGCGTCGACCTCGTGGTCAACAACGCCGGCCTGTCGCTCAGCAAGCCGCTGCTGGAGACCACCGAGGCCGACTGGGACCTACAGCACAACGTGATGGCCAAGGGCTCGTTCCTGGTCTCGCAGGCCGCGGCCCGCGCGATGATCGACCAGGACATGGGCGGCGACATCATTTATATTGCCTCCAAGAACGCGGTCTTCGCCGGCCCCAATAACGTCGCCTACTCCGCGACCAAGGCGGATCAGGCGCACCAGGTCCGCCTGCTCGCGGTAGAATTCGGTGCGTTCGGCATCAAAGTCAACGGCATCAACCCCGACGGCGTGGTCCGCGGCTCCGGGATCTTCTCCAGCGGCTGGGGCGCCAACCGTGCCAAGACGTACGGCATCGACGAGGAGAACCTGGGCGAGTTCTACGCACAGCGCACCATCCTCAAGCGCGAGGTGCTCCCCGAGCATGTGGCAAACGCCGCCGCGGTGCTGACCGGCCCAGACATGTCTCACACGACCGGCCTGCACATCCCCGTGGACGCCGGAGTAGCGGCGGCATTCCTGCGATGACCCATTCCGTCGCCGCGGTCGACCTGGGTGCCACCAGCGGGCGCGTCATGGTGGGCCATGTGGGGCCAAACGAGTTGCGGCTCGAGGCCGTCTCTCGCTTCCCCAACGGCGGCACGATGCAGCCCGACGGGTTGCACTGGAACGCGACGGAGTTGTTCGATCACGCAGTCGCGGGGCTCCGCGAGGCAGCGTCTACGAACCCCAGGCTTGCGAGCATCGGCGTCGACTCGTGGGCGGTGGACTACGCGTTACTCCGTGGCGCGCAGCTGCTCGCCGAGCCGTTCCACTACCGCGACGAGCGCACGGCGGCCGGAGTAGCGCGGGTCCACTCACGCGTCACTCTTACCGATCTCTACTCACGCAACGGGCTGCAGTTCCTGCCGTTCAACACGGTTTACCAGCTCGCGGCGGAGCTCGACGGTTCAGCTCTCGCTGGCGCGGATTCGATGCTGCTGGTCCCCGACCTGATCAACTTCTGGGTCACCGGCAACAAGCGCGCCGAGCGCACCAACGCGTCCACCACGGGCCTCCTCCCCGTGAATGGGAACGAGTGGGATGTGGATCTGATGCACCGCGTCGGGCTTCCGACCGAGATCCTTCCCGCACTCATCAACGCAGGCGACGAGGTGGGGCCACTACTGCCCCGCCTCGTCACTGCGACGGGCCTGACCGCCAACACGCGGGTGATCGCGGTGGGCTCGCACGACACCGCATCGGCGGTCGTGGCCGCGCCCATGCAGGGCGACGATGCCGCCTACATCTCGTGCGGCACGTGGGGCCTTGTGGGGCTCGAGCTGGACAGCCCGGTCATCACCGAAAGCGCGCGCGAGGCTAACTTCACCAACGAGCGCGGCGTGGACGGCACCACGCGCTTCCTGCACAACGTGATGGGCCTGTGGCTGCTCAGCGAGACGATGCGCGAATGGGAGGGCGCCGGCGGTGCCCCGGAGTTGGCCACGGTTCTCGCGCAGGCGGCCGACGTCACGAACTCGGCGCCCATCTTCGACGCGAACGATCCGCGCTTCCTCGCGCCCGGACCTATGACGCCGCGCATCGTCCAGTGGTGCGCCGAGAACCACGTGGCGCCGCCGGCATCCAAGCCAGAATTCGTGCGCAGCATCATAGAAAGCCTCGCCGAGGCCTTCGCACTAGCTATCACGAAGGCGAGCGACCTTTCGGACCGGCAGGTGCGCACGGTTCACATGGTGGGTGGCGGTTCGCTCAACGAATTGCTGTGCCAACGGACCGCGGATAAGTTGGGCCTGACTGTCGTGGCTGGTCCCGTCGAGGCCACCGCGATCGGCAACGTGCTGATCCAGGCTCGCGCGCTCGGCGCCGTTAGTGGCACGCTAGAAGGAATGCGCGCACTCGTGCGCAGGACATTCTCGGTCAAGAAGTACACCCCTAAGGAGCCCTCGCGGTGAAACAGGAACGCCACCTACCAAAGCCGCGCGAACTCGCGCAGCTGATGCACTTCAAGAGCTTCGAGACCAACGGACGCGCGCGGCGCCTGGCCAAGGCGCACACCATCGCGGACCTGCGCGCGATCGCCAAACGGCGCACCCCCAAGGGTGCGTTCGACTACACCGACGGCGCCGCCGAGGCGGAGCTGTCGCTCGCGCGCGCCCGCCAGGCGTTCCGCGATATCGAGTTTCACCCCGCGATTCTGCGCGACGTGTCCGAGGTAGACACATCGGTAGAGATCTTCGGCGGTCCCTCGGCACTGCCGTTCGGCATCGCACCCACCGGCTTCACGCGCATGATGCAGTCCGAAGGCGAACGTGCCGGGGCCTCCGCAGCTGCCGCAGCGGGGATCCCCTTCTCGCTGTCGACCGTCGGCACCACCTCGCCCGAGGGCGTCCGGGAGGCCAATCCCGCCGGCCGCAACTGGTTCCAGCTATACATGCAGAAGGACCGGGACAAGTCGATGTCGCTGGTTCAGCGCGCGGCGGACTCGGGCTTCGACACGCTGCTCGTGACCGTGGACGTGCCGGTCGCTGGCGCGCGCCTGCGCGACAACCGCAACGGCTTCACCATCCCGCCGCAGCTCACCCCGTCCACGGTGCTGAACGCGATCCCGCGCCCCGAGTGGTGGATCAACTTCCTGACCACCGAGCCGCTGGCGTTCGCGTCGCTGAGCGAGTGGGACGGCACCATCGGCGAACTGCTCGACGAGCTGTTCGACCCCACCATTACGTTCGAGGACCTCGCGTGGATCCGCGACCAGTGGCCCGGCAAGGTAGCCGTCAAGGGAATCCAGACCGTCGCCGACGCGAGGGCCGTTGCCGACATGGGCGTGGATGGCATCATCGTGTCGAACCACGGCGGGCGCCAGCTGGACCGCGCCCCTATCCCGTTCCACATGCTGCCTGCGGTGCGTTCGGAACTGGGCGACGACTTTGAGATCGTGCTCGACACGGGCATCATGTCCGGCGCGGACATCGTCGCCGGCCTCGCGATGGGCGCCGACTTCACGATCATCGGGCGTGCGTACCTGTACGGGTTGATGGCGGGTGGACGCGAGGGGGTGGACCGCGCCATCGAGATTCTCACCGCGGAGATCGTGCGCACCATGAAGCTCCTGGGCGTAGCCACAATCGCGGAACTGAACCCAGGTCACGTGACGCAACTCCAGCGCCTGCGGCCAATCGCCAAGGAACGCCGCGATGTCGCGATCGAAAAGGCTGCACCTCAAAAGAAAACCGTCACACAAAAGCGTGCCGCAGCATCGGCCGCGGCCATTTCAAGCGTCGCGAACCCCAGGCGTTCCAAGCCCTAGTGGGAGGACCCTACCCATAAAACCCATCGCAACCCGGCCCCCGGGGCACTCCGGCCCGAGACTGCTGTCTTCAGACGTGAAGGAGATGGTTGTGCAACAGCGCCGATTGGAGCACGTCCGAAAGGTATCTCAATGTCCAGAAAGCGATTGATTCCAGGACCTGCTTTCGACGCTGAACTTGCGGTCGCCCTGCCCCTCTTGAATGCGGATAGCCCATCGACTATCACCGCCGATTTGGTTCCCCAGCTCCGCGCTGGAGCCCTCTCCCCGGTAGAGGTGATGAAGGCGTGGCCATCGATAACGTTCGAAGATCACACGGCGCCCGGAAACTCCGGAGAACCCGACGTAACTGTGACCGTCTTTCGCAGGAGTGACCATAAGCAGGGCGGACTGGGCATCGTCTTTGCACATGGCGGCGGCATGATGTTTGGGGATCGTTTTGCGGGGATTGAGACGGCGCCAGCCTGGGTATCCGAGTGGACGCCGTGGTGATCAGCGTCGAGTATTGGCTCGCCCCCGAACACCCGGATCCGGCTCCCATTGCGGACTGTTACGCCGGACTGATATGGGCAGCGAGCAACTCCGAGAGGCTTGGCTACGACCCGAATCGACTGATCTTGGCGGGTGCGAGCGCCGGCGGCGGCATCGCCGCAGGAACGGCATTGAAGGCTCGAGACTTGGGTGCCCCTCAGCTCGCAGGTCAACTGCTGCTGTATCCAATGCTGGACGATCGCAACGACACTACGTCCAGCCGCCAGGTCGACGGACGCGGAATCTGGGATCGGAACAGCAACGCATTGGGTTGGGCCGCACTCTTGAATGGCAGGCGGGGCAATGAGTCGATTTCTGGTTATGCCGCTCCCGCTTCCGCGGAGAGCCTCGACAACCTTCCGCCGACTTACCTTGACTGCGGATCGGCTGAGGTATTTCGTGACGAGATCACGGCGTATGCATCTCGCATCTGGTCACATGGCGGCTCGGCTGAGCTGCATGTCTGGAGCGGTGGCTTTCACGCGTTCGATCTTCTCGTTCCGGAAGCCAGGGTCTCGCGCGCGATGGTCGCTGCCCGCATGGACTGGCTCCGACGCCTCGGTTGAGACCCCACTACCTGGGGATGTGAAAGCTGGCAGTCTCCAGCTCTCCCTTCAGCGCTCCAAGGAAGCGTGCCGCCTCGGCCCCATCCACCACCCGATGGTCATACGAGAGAGAGAGCGCCAGCATTGACCTCATGGCTAAGCAGTCCCCGTCCCCCACCCGCACCACGACTGGCTCTCGCCTCAGTGCTCCGGCTCCAAGTATTGCCACCTGAGGCGCCATGACCACGCTCGTACCGAAGATCACTCCTGTTGAGCCCATGTCAGTGAGGGTGAACGTGCCGTCGTGGGGTTCGTTCTGCTCGAGGGTTCCACTGATAGCCCTGGTGGAGGCAGCCGCTATCGCGCCCGCGAAGCCCTCCACGTCCAAATCTCCAGCGTTGCGAATCAGTGGGGACTGGACGCCAGCCTCGGCACCAACTGCGATGTTGACATGCTCCGCATCCGGGTAGACGACGCTGTTTCCCTCCATTCTTGAGTTGACCACGGGGAACGCGCGCAACGCTCTGGTCGCGGCCACTGCGACAAACGCAAACAGGTCGAGTCCAAGCCCCGTGCGGGCGCGGAAGGCATCCGATCGATCGCACCGCAATCGATCGATGCGCGTGACATCAACGTCGACAACCGATGTCAACTGGGCCGTTGAGGCCAAAGACTCGATCACCCGATCCGCTCGCAATCGACGCGTCGGAGAGAGTGGCGTCGATCCCTCGTAGAGCGCAGGCGCTGCGGAGGTTGCCGGGCCCGGTGCGGCCCCGCTGCCTACCGAACTCGTCGCAGCGAGCACGTCATCCCGACGGATCCGGCCGCGTAGTCCGGACCCGATTATCGTCGAAGCGTCCGCACCGAGTTCGTCGAGCAGCCGTCGGACGAGCGGGGACAGAAACAATCTGTGATCCTCGTCAGTTCGTACGCTAACGGGACCCTTCGCCCCGTTCATGCTCGCGAGCACGTCATCCCGCCGAACTCGGCCACCTAGGCCCGACCCGACAATCAACGAAGCGTCCCCATCGACATCTCCGAGAAGCCGCCGAACAAGCGGCGACAAGAACATTTTGAGATCGCTTGTGGTCTCACTCATATTAGTCAGCGCTCATCACCGCGAGGCGCTCGACGGCCCCTCGGTCAATCTGCACTCCGAGTCCGTGTCCAGGTAACACGGTCACGCTCCCGTGAGGCACGTCGAGACCGGGCGCTAGTTGTGTCATGAGTTCGTTCCGCAGAGGTGCCACCTCGAACTGACGGCAGCAAGGAGTGGAAAGCGAGACGGCCAAACCGGCCGCATATGATGACGGCCCCGCAAAGGCGTGCGCGTTAACCTGCTTCGACGCGAGCTCGATACTGCCCACCGCATCGACAAAGCCGGTGATACCCTCCGCCCGACCGGCGTCGATCCCGACCACGTCAACCGTTCCAGTCAAGAGAATGCGACGGACGCCATTGGCCGTCCACTCACGCTCACCGTAGGCAATGAGGACGTCCGTCGAGTCCTTCAAGAGCCGGTAGCCCTCGGGATCGTCCGCACCAAGCGGCTCCTCAATCCAATACAAGTCATGCTCGTCGAAGGCGGCAACACGGTCTATCGCTTCACGAGCATTCCACCTGATCCTCGCACCAATGTCGAACATCATCAGGCTCCCAGGCGGTAGGGCGCTCCTCAAGGCCCCCGCGAAGGAGCGGTCACGAACGGCGTCGATCCCGAGCCCTGCCCCACCCTTCTTTCCCCACCCGACTTTGACCCCAGTAGCCCCAATATCGTCCACATGCTGGGCCAAGATCGTGGCCTGGTAGTCGAGGTCTTCGTACATGGCATGGGTGGTCACGACGACGGGTAGCGTCGGGTCGCCCACATTCGTGGGTCCGCCAAGGAGTTCCACGACGGTTCGCTTGCGCAGACGCCCCGCGAGGTCCCACGCAGCGATGTCGAGTGCGGCAAGCGCGAACGACGAGGCACCTCCTCCTGCGTACCACCAGGCATGGCCATAAACGGCCTCGCGAATTGCTGCCGGTTCGGCGGGCAGGCCGACCACGAACGGCGCCCAACCGTCGAGCACCGCCATCGTCGACCTTGCCGCCTCGTCGAAGATTGTGACAGCCTCGCCCCATCCACTCGCGCCAGAGCTGTCGCGCAAATGGACAAAGACTGAGTACCGGATACTTCCGTGATCATTGGGCTCTGCATAAGGCACCACCCAGTACTCGAGTTGATCAATCATGCTTACGGATCATCCGACCGGCCGCGGCGCTCGCATACACGAGCTCAAGCGCGTCCACGGTCCGTGCTCCCAACTTCCCGTCCGCCCTATTGGCCTCGGTGTGACCCAACGCGACATCGACGAGGGCGTTAGCCGGACCGCTCGCCTGATAGGCGCCCGCCGAAGGACCGAGTTTGGCCGTGAACTCGGTGCCGTCCGGACGGTAGACCCAAACGAGCTCCCGATGCACGTCGACGATGAACTGGCCCTCGCTACCGATGCCGCGGACCACCAGTTCGTGCTTGTTGCCCCAAGCGCCCATATGGCTCGACCCACCCGACAGCGTGGCAATGCCGCCTCCAGCAAACTGAAGCGTCGCGGCATCATGGAGTTCCACGGGTGCGTCAAGGGGGCTCGACGTCAATGCGAAGGCTCCAACAACCTCCTCCTCGGGAACCAGGGAAAGCGCGAGAGCTAGAGCGTGGCTGAGTTGAGCCTGCCCATAACCGCCCCCTGAGACAGCCGGGTTGGTCCATGTGCTGGTCTGAGGCAGCGTGTCCGGAGCGGCGTCTGGGTAGTGCCCCGTGTTACTGAGAAGTTCGCGGGTCTGCGATGACATGTGAATGGTCATGTGCTCAAGTGAGCCAATCCCGATGTCGCGCACGGCCGTGACGGCCGTGTTGATGATGTCCATGTAGTTCCAGCCGAAGCTGACCAACAACTGTCGGTCATTCTGCTCTGCGACGCGCACGATGTCCCACGCCTCAGCGGCACGAATAGTCATTGGCTTCTCAAGCAGCAGGTGCGCTCCGGAACGCAGCGCTGCCGTAGCGTGCTCGTGGTGCAGCGCCGACGGCGAGGCGACAACTGCAATGTCAAGGTCGCACGCGAGGACGTCCCGATAGTCGGTCGAACACATCTCGAACCCGAACTTGCCCCTGATCTTCTCAAGCGGTTCAGAGTCGGATCTGCACACACCCACAAACTCCACCTCGTCCCCACGTGCCGCCAATGCCGGGAGGTGGGCGGAAACCGCCCAGGATCCCGCACCAATTACACCTAGGCGCAACTTAGACATTCACTGCTCTCCTCACGTCAAACCTTCCTGCACGCCCGGCACACGATCCTCCGCACTATGCGGATTCGTCGAGGTGCCACACTTCCGGGTAGTTGATCAAGTCCCCGTTCTCGTCGGTGATCGGCGCGATGACAGAACCGAACGACTCACCCCAGCGCGCGTTGACCTCCGCCGCACCCATTTTGGTCTGCACCGTCGCGATGTCGGGAACGCATTCGGCGTACCCGATCACCTCAGTGCCACGGCGGAACAGAGAATAGTTGGTGTACCCCGCCGCGACGAGCGCCTCGCGCATGTCGGGCCACAGCGTGTCGTGCCGCCTGTCGTACTCGGCCTCCGCGCCAGGTACAAGATGCATCAAAAAGCACAGTCTCTCCATGAGTATTACCCCTGTTTCGCATTGATTCGCTGCCGCAGTTGGTCAAACGATACTGCCAGGATCAGCAGCACACCCCGGGCGACGTCCTGCCAGAACGAGTTGACGTTGAGCAGCACGAGTCCGTTGTTCATCACTCCAATGATCAACAGACCGACCACGGTACCCATGATGCTTCCCCGGCCCCCAGAAAGGCTTGCGCCTCCGAGCACAATCGCAGTAATAACGGTGAGTTCGAGCCCGAGTCCCGCGTTAGTCGACGCCGCACTGAGCTGACTCGTGAGGATGAGTCCGCCGAGACTCATGGCCAGCCCCGAAAGCACAAACGTCACAAACAGGATCAAGCCGATGCGGATTCCCACCAGTCGGGCAGCGACGGGGTTCGCGCCTATGGCATACAGAGAACGACCAAAGACCGTGTACCGCATGACCAAACCAGCCGCGATCGCCAGCACCACAAAGATGATCACCGGGAGCGGAATGTTGAGGAACGGCCGAGCCGTGCCGAGCCACGAAAAGCCGGACACGCTCGCCGTCTGGCCATCGGTCAGCAATCGCGCTCCACCGCGTAGTACGGCCAACGTTCCGAGCGTCGTGATCAGCGAGTTAATGCCTACCACGGTGACGAGGAAGCCGTTCACCGCGCCAGCCGCAAAGCCCACCAGGACAGCGGCCAGAACGCCGACAGCGATGCCATGGCTCGCGCTGACCACAGCGAAGGTCACTCCGGCGAAAGCCGCGCCTGAGCCGACGGAAAGATCAACTTGCCCCGAGACGAGCAGCATGGTGCCGGGAATTGCAAGTACGCCGGTGACGGAGATTGCCGTAAGCACATTCAGTAGGTTGTCCGCCTGCAGGAAGAATTCGCTGGTGACCGAGAAAAACACGATCATCACGACGAGCACTACGCCAAGCGCCGCGAGCTCTGGAACTGACCGGCCTTTCCGCGTCGATAGATCTGGCTCCTTCGACACCTCAGGGCTCGTCGTTGAGCTGGGTCTATTGTTCACGATGAGATTTCCATTCTCTAGTTTCCTACCGCGAGCGCAAGCGACGCGGGTGTGATGTCGTCGCCAGCAAGTTCAGCCGTGATTCGCCCGCGGTCCATGACAAGTACCCGATCCGCCACCTGAACGACCTCTTCGCCATCGGACGTCGCAACGATGACCGCGCTGTTGTTTGTCCGTGCCTTCTCACGAAGGATCTGGTAAATCTCGGCTCGAGCGCCCACGTCGACGCCCCGTGTGGGCTCGACGAGGAGTAACACGCGTGACTTGCGCTCAAACCACCTGGCGAGAAGGACCTTCTGTTGGTTACCGCCGGACAGTGCGGGGATGAGCTGCCCTGGATTGTTGGTCGACCGGATGTTGAGGTCAGTACGCCACCTTGAGAATGCCGCCCATTCGCGCGAGGCATGGACTCGACCCCAGCGTCCCATCAACGGCCACGAAGGCGCGCTGAGGTTTTCAGCGACGGATCGAGCACCTAATATGCCTTCGCGCTTGCGGTCGGCGGGCAGGTAGCCGAGACCCGCACGTACGGCTCTCACAGGATTCGTTGCCTTGCTCGCCTCACCATCAATGGTGACGTGGCCGGCCGAGAGGCGACGTAGTCCGAACAGCGCCTCCGCTGTTTCCGCAGTTCCGGAGCCTATTTTGCCGTAGAGCGCGAGCACCTCGCCCTCACGACAGTTGAGTGACACATCCGAAAATGCGGAGCCTGAGCTTAGCCCCGTCGCCTCGATCGCGACCTCTCCGAAGTCCGGCTGGTCCGCTGGCCGCAGGACGTCTCCGGTTTCGCGCCCAATCATCGCCGAGACCATCGTGCGCCGGTCTACCGCAGCGACTGGCTCGTTGAGCGTGAGGTAGCCGTCTCGCAGCACCTCCACACGATCGCCAATACGGGTGACCTCGTCCAGTCGGTGCGTGATATAGATCATCGCCACGCCCGCAGCCTTGAGTCTCGCAATGGTGTCAAATAGGCGATCCACCTCTGCCGAAGACAACGCAGCCGTGGGCTCGTCAAGTACGAGGATGCGGGCGTCAACACTAATGTTGCGGCCGATCTCGAGCAGTTGACGCTGCCCAATGGATAGGGTCCGCATGGAAGCCTCCACGTCGATGTCCGTACCACCTAGCATGTCGAGCGTCTCGCGCGCGGATAGCCGCATGGCCTTCCAGTCGATGGCCCCGCGGCGCATCGGCCAGTCACCAAGTGCCAGGTTCTCCGCAACGCTGAGATCGGGGGCATCCGCAATCTCCTGGAAGATCATGGCGATGCCGGCTTTCTTGGCGATGATCGGATCCAGGGTTCCTTGAAGCTCGCCATCGATGCGGATCTCTCCACCATCGGGGCGGTAGCTCCCAGCCAGGATCTTCACCAGCGTCGACTTGCCGGCGCCATTCTCGCCCAGCAACGCCAATACTTCGCCCGGCCGAAGGTGGAGGTCCACACCATGGAGGACCTCCACCCCGCCGAACGACTTTCGGATCCCAGTAGCGCTCAGGACCGGTTCATCGTCAATGTGTGACATAGGGCTTACTTGCAGGCCGCTGTGTCGTAGTAGTCACCGATGTTGTCAGCGGTGACGAACTCGTGCTTGATGTAGAGACTCTTGGGAACTTCCTTACCGTTAACCATGTCGATCAGGTACTGGATTCCGATCTCACCGTAACGCTCGGGGAAGTACGCAGTGTCGCCTACCCAGTTGGGGTTGGTCGCGATCTCGCAGACCGCAGACGGGTCCGCACCCTGTGCCGAGATGTAAATGTTACCGTCGCGGTTGGCAGTGCGAGCGGCCGCGAGCGCACCGAGCGCCGAGTCGTCGTTAATTGCCACGACAACGATGTGCTTGGCATCTGGCAACGTAGTCAGAACGTCTGCAAACACGGTACGGGCCTGATCGGTCACACCACCGGTGTCGACCTGCTGGAGGTTCTCGATCGTTCCGCAGACCGACTCGAATCCGTCACGGTAACCACCCATGCGGTAGTCATTGACTACGCCAGCGGCAGGCTGTTCGAGCGAGACGAAGGCGTCGTACTTGCAGTCGAAGTTGTCCTTGAAGTACTGGCCCATCGACTCGCCACCGATGAAGCCGGCCTTTGCGTTGTTCGCACCCATGAAGGCGTCCTGGCAGGGCTGCTGCTCAATGTCCACTGCGATTACAGGGACCTGCGGGCCCGCTTCACAGATTCCAGCGGCGGCGGCGGAATCAGGCTGGAAGTTCAGGTAACCCTGAACCCCTTGGGTCTTGAAGTTCTGCACACATGTGAGCGCCTTCGCGGCATCGTGCGCGCTGTCGCAAACGATCAGATCCGCTCCAGCGGCCTTTGCCTGGGCAACCATACCGTCTGTGACGAGCTTCGAGAATGGAATCGAGTCACCAAGTGTGATGAAGCCGAGCTTCATGCCGTCACCCGAACCGGGGGCAGCTTCGCGGAAGTCGACATAGTCGGGGGACTCCGGAGCTGCTGTTGCTGAATCGGTTGCCGCAGGGGTCTCGGAAGCCGCGGGCGCCTCGGACGTCGTCGGCGCGGATTCGGTGGGCGTGGTGTCCGAGTTCGACGAGCAACCCGCGAGGAGTAGGGCTACGACGCCCAGACTCGCCACGGTCGACCAGCGACCCCGTGTGTTTTTTGTAATCACAGTGCTTCTCCTAGGATGTTGTGGTAGTTCTGGAAAGGATTCCAGTTCGTGCTATCCTTGTCTAGTGGAGGAGGGAACTCAAGTCAAGCGGAATTTCGTCTATTTCGGGTAGCCGTTACACAATTGTGATTAAAAGCGAGGCGATACACACTCGAACTGGCGAGTTGGACTTCGTGACTTGCCAGAATCCGTAGCCGTAGATACAGTTAACAAACGTTTCCAGTAACTCGCTCAAGGGACCCCAATGCACAATCCAATGAAAGCTCCTGTCCAGCCAGACGCCGCGCAGCAGAGCGGGCTGTTCATCACCAAAATCGAGACAATCCCGATCGTCGCTCCACTCGCTCGGGAGTTCAAGGGCAGCTACTACTCGATGACACAACGAGCAACCCTGATCATCCAACTTCACACCAGTGAAGGGATTATGGGTGAGGCCTACGTTGGAGACGAGCTAGCCGGCCTCCACGAGATCGACAAGATCGTGATGACCGAGATCGCTCCGCGCCTGATAGGTATGGACGCACTGCGCCTAGCGCAGTGTTGGGACACCGCCTTTCCGGCTACCTACGACATCCTCCGCGACAGGCGCCTTGGACTCGTGGCGTTGGCCGCTACGGATACCGCCATCTGGGACGCCGTCGGGAAGGCGCTCGGTCAGCCGCTTTGGAAACTCTGGGGCGGATTCACCAACAAGGTTCCGATGATCGCCATCGGTGGCTACTACGGAGATCCTCTCGGCACGATCGCCGACGAGATCGCGAGCTACAAGTCGATGGAACTGGGCGGCCTGAAGTTCAAAATCGGCGGTGCGGCCCCCGAGGTTGACGCTGAGCGTGTCCGTACCGCAATCGAAGCCGCAGGGCCAGACTTCAAGATCGCAGTTGACGCCAACCAGGGTTATACCGTGCTGGACGCGATTGAGTTCGGGCGCCGCACAAGTGACCTTGAGATCATGTGGTTCGAGGAACCCGTCCTCTGGCACAACGATCGCCGGTCGCTCGCCGCAGTTCGCAGTGCAATCCCTCACCCGGTATGTGCGGGGCAAAGCGAATTCAGCCCCAGCGGATGCCGGGACCTCATGGAGATGCGATCGATCGACGTGTGCAACTTCGACGCCTCCTGGTCGGGTGGCCCTACGACTTGGCTGCGCACGGCAGCGATAGCTCATTCGTACGATGTGAAAATGGGGCACCACGAAGAACCGCAGGTGTCGACGCACCTCATCGCAAGCCAATCTCACGGAACTGTCAGCGAGTGTTTCCACCCCGACCGGGATCCGTTCTGGTGGAACATGATCGCAAACCGCCCTGAGCTCAAGGATGGGTACCTCACCTTGTCCGACGCGCCAGGGCTCGGATGGGACCTCAACTGGGACTACATCGACCAGTATCGCGTGCCAACGGAGTGACATTCGCACCATTGCGAGAAGATTGAGTCATGACTAATAAACCTGCTCCCGAGACTCCCCGCACCGCTAGTGGCCGCGGCGGAATGAAAGAGGTTGCTGACCGGGCCGGAGTGGCAGTTTCGTCGGTCTCGCGCGTGCTCTCTGGGCATAGAGACGTGAGCGAGGTCATGCGGAATCGAGTGTTTGATGCCGTCGCTGCCCTCGGCTATGAGCCCGACATCCTCGCGCAGAGCATGCGGACCGGTGAGACCATGACGATCGCATTCATCGTGAGCGATATCAGCAACCCGCTGATGTCGGAGATCGCGCTCGGCGCGGAAACAACTCTGCGAGAAGCCGGCTATGCAATGATCCTCGTCAACTCGATGAATCAGCCAGACCTCGAACTTGAGTACATCTCGCTGATGAAGCGCCGCCGCGTGGATGGCATGCTGCTGTCACTCGCAGACGAGAATCATCCGGAACTTCGTGGCACGTTGGAAAAGGTCACGGTACCGATCGTCCTGGTCGACAGGCAGCTAAAGAAGCTCGAAAATTCAGCAATGGTTTTCTCAGACCACCGTTCCGGAATGGAAGCCGCACTCGAGCGGCTCCACTCCCTGGGGCATCGATCTATTGCGCTCATCAACGGAAGTCTCGATGTTCGCCCCAGTCGAGAACGCGGGAAGGCAGTGCGTCACTTCGCGAAGGTGCATCCCGACACCACCTGCACGGTGCGATCCGGGTCGTTCACCGGCTCGTTCGGTTATGCCGCTACTCGCGAGCTACTCCGTGAGTCAGCTCGCCCCACCGCGCTTGTCTCAGGTAGCAATCAGATCCTTGTTGGAGTCCTGCGCGCGTTGCGCGAGCTCAAGGTGGAGGTGCCATCAGATATCAGTCTGATCACCTGTGACGACAGCCCGTTGGCAGAATTCATGACACCTGCTCTTGACACGATCATGCGCAGCCCCAAAGACCTTGGCACCCAGGCCGCGACCACCGTGCTGTCGCTATTGCGCGGACTGCCCGTTGACCAACCACACCTCCCGACCACCTATCAGCAACGCGCGAGCAGCGCGCCGCCTCCAACACTCTAGGAGCCCCATCATGACGCCAGATTCAATCTACCCTGCGCCACGTTCACTCGAGGAGGGGGTGCCTGCCGACGCGGAGGACCTCTTGCGTCGAATGTGGGAGATTCGCCTTTTCGAGGACGAGGTGATGACACTGTTTTCTAAGAGCCTGGTGAGGGGTAGTACGCACCTTTGTCAGGGCCAAGAAGCGGTGTCCGTCGGCGTGTGCTGGGATCTACGTCATTCGGACAACATGATCTGCACCTACCGTGGCCACGGCGCTGTGCTGGCAAAGGGCGCGCCCTTGGACGGGAGCTTCGGCGAGATCCTGGGACGCCAGATCGGCCTATGCGGCGGCAAGGGCGGGTCGATGCACCTGACCGATGTCTCAGTGGGGGCGCTAGGATCAAACGCGATCGTTGGCGCACACCTACCGATCGCCGTGGGTGCCGCCCTCAGCGCTCAGGTGCAGGGCCGCGACGACGTAAGCGTTGCGATCTTCGGCGACGGCGCTACGAACATCGGCGCGTTCCACGAGAGTCTCAACTTGGCCGGCATCTGGAAACTGCCCGTTGTGTTTGTCATCGAAAACAATCAGTACGGTGAGTACAGTCCTCTCGCATCTACGACTCCCATCACCGAGCTAGTGCGCCGAGCAGACTCCTATGGGATGCCCGGTGTGTTGGTCGACGGCAACGATGTGCTCGCGGTGCGAGCCGTCATGAATGAAGCAGTCGCGAATGCACGAGCGGGGTTGGGTCCGACGCTGATCGAGGCCACCACCTACCGACAGACGGGTCACTCGCGGAGCGATCCAGGCGCGTATCGCCCCGAGGGCGAGATGGAGGAGTGGGTCGCACGAGACCCCATCACACGGCTGGGGGCGGCGATGGTCGAGTTTGGAGCCACCACTGAGGAGGGCCTGCTCGACATCGAGAAGTCCAGCAAGGCCACGGTACAGGCGGCGTTGGACAGAGCGCTCGCCTCACCAATCCCCGATGACAGCCTGCGACTTAAGGACGTGTTCGCATGACCGATACCTATAACTACCGTCAGATCATCTCCAAGGCAATCGCAGACGAGATGAAGATCGACCCCGACGTGGTCCTCTTCGGCGAAGATGTGGGTGCCGCCGGCGGTGCCTTTAAGACGACACCCAACTTATTCAATGAATTTGGGCCGAATAGAGTGCGGGACACCCCGATCTCCGAGCAGGCGATCGTGGGAGCCGCACTCGGAGCCGCAATGACCGGATTGCGTCCAGTTGCGGAGATCATGTTCGCCGACTTCGCGGGTGTCTGCTATGACCAGATCGCGAATCAGGTTGCGAAATATCGCTACATGACCAACGGGCAGGTACGCGTGCCGCTAGTCATCCGTATGGCAAACGGGGCCGGAACTGGATTTGGCGCACAGCACTCACAAGCAGCCGAGAACTGGTTCCTGAACGTTCCTGGGCTGAAGATCGTAACGCCTGGAACTGTGAGCGATGTCTACGGCCTACTGCGGGCGGCCATTCGTGACGACAATCCCGTGCTGTTCTATGAGCACAAGGGCCTCTTCGCCATCAAGGGTGAGGTTGAGCGCGTCGAGTCAGAGGTTCTTCCCCTGGGCAAGGCCGATGTTGTACGCAAGGGTACGGACATCACTCTCGTTGCGAACCAGATGATGCGTCATCGCGCTATGGAGGCAGCGGAGATACTTACCGCAGAAGGCATCTCGCTCGAGGTCATCGATCCGCGCACTATTGTGCCCTTCGACGATGCGACGGTGATCGAGAGCCTCAGCACTACCAGCCGCCTGATGATCGTGCAGGAGGGAGCTCGCGACGGCAGCTGGGGTTCGTCACTCGTGTCGCGCATGTTTACCGAGCACTTCGAACTTTTCGACGCACCACCCGTGCTGCTATCTTCCGAGGACACCCCCACGCCCTACGCGGGCAATCTGGAGGAGCTCTGGCTGACGTCAGTCGACGAGATTGTCGCGGCCGCTCGAGAGCAGGTGCGGTATTGAGTGTGCGCCATTTCATGGTTCGGACCATCGTCACGCTCCCGACCGACGAGACGTCAGAGCTCGCTCAGCTAAGAGAGGCTGAGCGCGCGCGCGCGGACGCGCTTCAGAGGGAGGGAACCCTCGTGGTGATTTGGCGCGACGCCGAGCAACTCGCGTCGTTCGGGATATGGCGCGGTGAGGACAAGGAACGCGTGCGGTCTGAGATTGTAGGGCTTCCGATGTATCGCTACATGGACGTGACCATTACCGAGATCGAGCGGCATCCAAATGCGATCGACTCCTATCCATTCGGAGACCGGTAGCCGAACGCGACGCAGTGACGGCCCCACGCGCAAACTAGACGCGCGCGGCCACTACTGCGTCGAGCTTGTATATGCGTCGCGCGGTGCCATTGAGGAACGCCGCCTGCTCGGAATCCGACAGTGTTTCCACGGATCGCCGATACATCAACATCACGGCGTCGTACGAAGACACCAGTCGGCCGAGCGGCCAGTTCGATCCGACGACGCACCGGTCCGTACCAAAGGCTTCGAGGCACGTGGTGATCCAAGGCTCGTAGTCGGCGTAGACCCCACGAGTGTCGGTCATCCCGATTCCGGATACCTTGCACGTGACGTTCGGGGCGAGGCTCAGGTCCTGGATGGCAGCGCGCCAGTTGCCGAAGTATGAGTCGTCTCGCTGGCGCGGGAAGCCGATGTGCTCGAGAACGATCTGGAGTTCGGGGTGGCGTTCCGCGAGTGCACGTGCGGCTCCCATGTTCTGCCAGGCGCAGTCCAAATCCAAAACGAGGCCTCGCTTAGTCAACTCCTTCAACGAGGACTCGAAACGGCCCGAAATCTGACCCGACGCAAGATAGGGCTCTGCGGCGAAGTCGCGGACGCCCACAAAGAACGGCGACTCCGCGTGGCCGTCAAGTTGCCTACTCGCCCGGTCGGTGTCCAGGTCAGCATGCGCAACGATTATCACGGGTGCCGGCCCCTCATCCTGCATCTCAGTGAGCCACCTCGTCTCGTCGACCGGATCTGCGCTTCCGATCGCTGCTTGGACATGGACAAACGCCTCGACGTCGGCAAACCGCGCCTCGGCCCACATCGAGTTGAGGTCAAAACGCTGGGCCTTCATTGCGTCGATGTCTCCCAGCTCCGGGTGGACAAAGTCCGGCTGCAGCCAGTCGTACCTAAGCTTGGGGTGCTTCATATCAAAGAAGTGGACGTGGGTATCAATGATCTTCTCGGTCATGCCTTGCTCCTTGCCTGCGCTAGTGGGCAACAGTTGCGAGTTCGGCGCCGTTGCCGAGATGACTCCCGGGCACTGACCCCCGACAACTCTTGCCGGCTTCTAATACAACAACTGTCCGCCCGACACATTGAGCACGGTGCCGGTGACGAATGAAGCGGAATCTGACAGTAGGTAGAGAACCGCTCCTGCAAGCTCGTCCGGCAATGCCAAACGGCCGAGCGGGATGGTTGCAATGAAGTCGGCACGTGCCTTCTCGCTGACTCCCTCATGCATCATGATCGTGTCCACGCCACCAGGCGAGACAGCATTCACGCGAATCCTGTCGTTCGCCAATGATTTGGCCAGGCCACGTGTAAGGGACACGACACCCCCCTTCGACGCAGAGTAGGGGATCGAACTCCCGTAACCCCCTGTCCACCAACCCTGCGAAACGAAGTTCACGATCGAGCCGCCTGCGCCCGATGACGCCAGCGCCTCGGCCACTGCGCGGTTGAGGAAGAACGTCGCCTTCAGGTTCACGTCGTGTTGCAGGTCCCAGTCTGCCTCAGTGATGGTGGAGAGATCCTCGTTTCGGAGGATCACCGCTGCGACATGCACCATACCCATCAACGTGCCTGCCACCTGGGCTGCGGCGACGATCTCGTGATGAGATTCGACTCGGCTGATGTCACTCTCGAACGCAACGTGCCCGGTCCCATCAAGTCCAGCGATGACGTCGCTGAGTCCCGTGTCGGGTCGGTCGACACCTACCACGATCGCACCTGACTCAGCTAGCGCAATACATACCGACCTGCCGATCGCACCTGCCGCGCCGGTGACAATCACTGCCTTCTGGGAAAGCCCGCTGTCATTTCTCCATGTCATAAGTGCCCTCCCCTTACGCCATCGTTGGCGCCTCAAAGTCCGTCACGCCATCAGGTCAATGCTCCGACTCTAGCCGTGTTAGGGGATCTCTGCAATCGTTACCAGGGATGCCTTCACGGTCTCAAAAAACGGGAACTCTGGCCCCCCAAAACCCATCGGCAACAGAAAGTGCCCCCAGCTCCAGATCCCAAGATCGATGGATACGTGCACGCGGGCTGGGCACGCTGCGGTCACCCATACCCGTCACCCGCGAATACGACGAGCACAAAGCCGACGACCCGGGCCTCACTGGATGACGGCTCGTCTCCACACAGATGTCGCTCGATGTATTGGTACCTCTACGGCTCGCGATGTTGGGCGACGTTGAACACCGTCCCGTCGGGCGCTCGCACAAAAAACCTGCGGATGCCCCACGGCTCCGTGGTCAGGGGAAGCACAATCTCATAGCCGAGCTGTAGCGCACCGGCGTAGGCGTCCTCAACGTCGTCGACCTTCACTGTGAGTTGCGGGTTCTCTGGCGCGGTCGCGTCTCGCGACACGAGTTGGATGTGCTCCCCGGAACCCGGAGCGACAAAGCGAGCCACCCAATCGAGTCCCAGGTCCTCCGCATCCATACCCAGGAAGTCCTCGTAGAAGGATCTCGCCCGCTCGATATCAGGCACGGTGATATCGGCTGTCACCCGAACGATGCGCATGCTACGTACTCAACACCGCGCTGAGCTGCTTCATCTCGCTCGCGGACAACTCCAGGTCGACGGCCTTCGCCGAGTCCTGAATCGACTGCGGGCGTGATGCGCCTGGAATGGGGATGACGACCGGCGAGAGCGCAAGGTGCCACGCAACGGTGACTTGTTGCGGGCTGACCCCGTGGGCCTTTGCGATGCGAGCAAAGTCGGCATGCTTCTGGCCGACCTGCGCGGCGTTCCGAATGCCCCCAAGGGGGCTCCATGGCAGGAATGCGATCCCCATGTCAGAGCACAATTCGAGCTCGGGGTAACTCGTCACGAAGGCCGGCGAGAACTGATTCTGCACCGATACAAGCCGGCCGCCCAGCACCTTGTTAGCGCTGCGAATCTGTTCCGCATTCGCGTTCGAGATGCCCGCCATTCGAATCACGCCTTCGTCGAGCAACTCCGCGAGCGCACCAATGGAGTCCTCGTACGGCACCGCGGAGTCGGGACGGTGGAATTGGTGCAGACCGATCGCGTCGATGCCGAGTCGTACCGCCGAGGCCTTGGCCGCCTGCTTGATGTAGTCGGGGTGGCCATTGACAGTCCAGGACCCATCGCCAGGGCGCAGGTGCCCTGACTTGGTCGCAACCAACACGTCGGCAGTATCGCCGTCGTATTGCCGCAAAGCTTTGGCAATCAGCGCCTCGTTGTGGCCAACCTCGGTCGCATCCCGGTGATAGGCGTCAGCCGTGTCTATAAGCGTGACGCCGGAGTCGAGCGCCGCGT
>Ga0307486_1000896_pt1 | contig 24923 bp, 23 predicted proteins | sample CBIW02metaG_FD_203663 | JGI IMG/M metagenome (GOLD analysis project Ga0307486, IMG submission 203663) | Sea-ice brine microbial communities from Beaufort Sea near Barrow, Alaska, United States - CBIW 0.2 | ecosystem: Environmental > Aquatic > Marine > Coastal | place: USA: Alaska | collected...
CCGGCATCGAGGGAGTGCACAAATTCCTCACCCTCTTCGAGGCGGATGCCGTCTCCGAACAGGGGCGCGATGGCTGCCTGATGGTGATGGCGTCGAACGAACTGCGCGGCAACCTCCCCGGCTACGAATTCTCTGCCGACTACCGACACCAAATGGGCGGATGCCTCGAGCCCCTAGTTTCCCGAGCGCTCCCCGACACTGAGCCCGAGCTAGTCCAGGCGCGCACGGACCTGTTGACCACCTACTTACTCGGGTTGCAGGTCATCATGCGATCCGGTGCCAGCGCCAACGAAATCCACCAACACCTGCACGCCATGCACGTCACTATCGACGGCTGGTAATCGCCACTGCTTTCCTCCCCCAGCGTCGCTCCCCCGAATGGCGATGTGCACCGTGTTGGACGAGACGCCATGGTGACCGTGCTGTCGAAGACGACACGTTCACACAAGGCGACACTGCGACCGTAGTGACCTCTTAAAAACTGACTATTGCGTATTTGCTTGACTTAGGCGTAGTTTCCTGTTAGTGGTTCCCCCATTCACAGATTGAAGCAGAGCGATGAAAAATCGATTGGCTCTATCGATCACCAATCGTGCTGGCCTCGCGGTTGTTAGCCTCCTACTTTCTTTCACGCTCGTAGGCTGTGCCGCGGTTGGTCCCGGCGCGCCCCCGCCCAACGCTCCGGGCTTTACTATTCCTGACGAACCGAGCGGGCCTGTTCTTGATGACCGGTGCCCAACCCGCTGGCCCTACCGAGTGCCGGCGACATCCGATGACCCCGAAGAGCTGTCCTACATCGATAGGACTCCGGTGTGCACAGACCTTATGGATACCGTTTTGGTCAACAATTCTGAAGCCGTCTGGTACTTCGAAGACCATCCCGAAGCAAGGTTCACGGTCTTATCGGCAGACGAGAATGCGGCCTCCTTCCGCGACTACGTGTCGTCCCAGTCACCCGCCGCGTGGTTCTTCATCGTCCCGAGTGAGATCGTGCTGTTGCCGACTCAGGGTGACGGCGTCGAATGGCACATTGACCGAGAATTGAGTACGACGTGGTTCGCCCACGATTACTTCCTATCCACTTTCGAAAAATACTCGATTGCCTTGAAACGTCAGGCACTCACCAAAGGTTCCAAAAGCCGGAAGGCCATATTCGACTGCACCCTAGCGTTCTCGAACGCGTCAAGGTTGGCGTCAGTTATCACGCCGTCGCCCGTGACCGAGGAACAGATCTATGACTTCTTCGCCGCCGCCGCTTCGAGCGCGCCCTGCGCGGCCTCTTGGAAAGCCGTAGAAGCTGAAGCCGGGAACATACATTTGTCAACCTGGGCCGACGATGTGGCGAAGGCAGGCAAGATCGCCGATCACGTGACGAAAGTGCGCACAGGCCTCAAGTGGATTAGCAGGGCGTGTGTAATTCTGCCGCGTTTTTGCTGAACGTGAGGTTGCCGGAGGGTCGCGGTTTAACCGAGTGTGATGTTCGGCTGAAGGCCGAAAGGTTGACCTGCATATCCCGGTACGGGGTGGCACGCAGCACTGGTATGCCGGGCGCAGGGCGTTCACGTTGTTGATCGGTAGCCCAATTCTCGCCGACGCGGAGAAACACCGCGCCGCTGCGATGGCTAGGTTTCGAGCGCCATCGAGGGCATTGGCATAGGTTGGGTGTGCGGCTGCCGCACGGGCGTCCGCCGCACTGGCGTGTGGAAACTCACGAGCGGAACAACTGTGAACGATACGTCTACCTCAGGTGAGTTTTCCCTAGTACAAGACCCGCCTCCGGAGATTTCCGAAGAGGATGCCGCGGCTCTCGCCGACACTCTCTTTGGCATTGACGCCACGGCCCGTTCGCTCGGCAGCCATCAGGACCGCAATTTCCTTCTGAAGAGTCCCGAAGAACGCACTCTCTTGAAGATTTCCAACCCTGCGACCACCACAGCTGAGCTCGAGGCACAATCGCTCGCGGCCGCCCATCTCGCCTCGCGGGAGCCGAGCATCCGGGTGCCCCTCACCCGCGCCGGCCGTGATGGTGCGCGCGTCCAAGAGCTCACGGTCGACGGTCAGCAATTGCACGCCCGCGTGCTCGACTTCATTGATGGCACTCCCCTCTCTGGCGGGCGCTACCTCTCCCCTCACGCTGTTCGCGCAATCGGAGCGCTCGCTGCTCGTGTTGCCGTCGCTTTCGCGGACTTCGATGCCCCTGGCGTCGAGCGATCCAACCAGTGGGATCTTCGTCGCGCTTCGACCGTGCTCGATGCCCTCCTCCCTTATGTTGAAGACGATGTGCTCCGGGCGCGCCTTCGTGAGGCGAGCAATGCCGCGTGGGCGACGGTGTCCGCCTTGTCCACTGAACTTCCGGTCCAGACAATTCACGGCGACCTAACTGATGACAATGTCGTCTCAAATGACACCCTCACGGGGATTCCCGACGGGATCATCGACTTCGGTGATGTCAACCGAAGTTGGGCTGTCGGCGAGATCGCAATCACGGTCTCCTCCCTTCTGCACCACGATGGGGCCACCCTGCCATCCGTGCTGCGTGCGGTATCCGCGTACCACTCGATCCGCCCGCTCTCGCCAGCTGAGGCCGAAGCGCTCTGGCCGCTAGTGGTTATCCGCGGCGCGATCCTCGTCGCCAGCGGGCATCATGTGCACGCGACCGACCCCGACAACGAGTATGCGACCGAGAATTTGCTGCACGAGCTGCGCATTTTCGAGCAGGCCACCGCGGTTCCGCTGGCTGTGGCAAACGAACTCGTTCGCAGCTCTCTTGGACTCGATGTGCGGCACGCCAGCCTGCCAGCAGGCGGAATGCTCATACCAACGCTTAATCCGAGCGCTATCGCAGTGTTGGATTTCTCGGCGACGAGCGCGGCGCTCGACAACGGGCGCTGGCTCGACGATGACGCCGAAGCAGAGATCGCCGCCGAAGCCATCAGCGATGGTGCCTCCGGCGCGCTCGCTCGTTTTGCGGACCCCCGGCTCACCCGGGCACGCGTCCCGGTCGATCCAGAACCCCTGAACACTCCGCTCGGCATCGAACTCACGCTGGCCGAGCCGCAGGAACTGGCCGCTCCCTGGCCGGGCACTGTCACGCACACCGCTGACGGCGTCGAGTTCCGTGGCAACGGCATCCTCCTCACTCTTGAGGGTGTCGAATCGCTTGTTCCCACAGGCACTGAGGTGGATTCTGGCGCACCTATCGGCCGCGTCCAGAATCGACTCCGCGTGCGGGCATCGCTCGGCGATGTCGCGGTGCCGTGGATGGTCGGCCCGGAACTGGCTGCCGCCTGGCGCGCTCTCGCGTGCGATCCGACACCACTCGTGCTTGGTCAGACGCTTCCCAGCACCGACCGAGATTCAGCCGCCCTCGTTGCTCGCCGGCGCGACACTTTCGCTGACGCCCAAGAGTTCTACTATGACGAGCCCCCAATGATGGTGCGCGGCTGGAAGGAATACCTTGTCGACGCCGATGCCCGGGTCTACCTAGATGTCCTCAACAACGTCACCTCGATCGGGCACGCACACCCCCGCCTCATCGATGCTGTCACCCGGCAGTGGAGTCTTCTCAATACCAACTCCCGTTTCAACTATCCGGAGGTCGTGGAGTTTTCCGAGCGTTTGAGCGCGCTGCTCCCCGATCCCCTCAATTCCGTCTTCCTCGTCAATAGCGGCTCGGAGGCGGTCGACCTCGCACTGCGCATTGCCCGGGCGTGGAAAGCACGCAGCGATGTGCTCGCCGTTCGTGAGGCATACCACGGCTGGACTTTCCTTTCGGATGCCGTTTCCACGTCGATCGCGGACAACCCCGACGCCCTCAGCACGCGGCCCGACTGGGTGCACACCGTCGATGCGCCGAACACTTACCGCGGTAAGTATCGCGGCACGGAGTCCAGCCGCTACGCGGACGAGGCTGTCGCCGAGATCGAGCGCTTGGCCGCCGCCGGAACCCCTGTCGGCGCTTTCATTGCGGAAACGTTCTACGGAAACGCGGGTGGAATCGCCCTGCCTGACGGCTACCTCGACGCTGTCTACGGCGCGGTGCGCAAACATGGCGGCCTCGCGGTCGCCGACGAGGTGCAGGTCGGCTATGGCCGCCTCGGCGAGTGGTTCTGGGGTTTCGAACAGCAAGAAGTTGTGCCGGATATCGTTGCGGTCGCCAAAGCTATGGGCAACGGGCATCCGCTCGGCGCGGTGATCACGACGCCGGAGATCGCCGCCCACTACCGCTCGCAGGGCTACTTCTTCTCGTCAGCCGGCGGCAGCCCGGTGTCGAGCGTTGTCGGCCTCACCGTTCTCGATGTGATCCGAGATGAAAAGTTGCAGGAGAACGCCGTCGAAACCGGAAACTACCTCAAGGAGCGCCTTGCCTCGCTCGGCGAGCGCCACCCCCTGGTCGGAACCGTGCACGGCAGCGGCTTCTATCTCGGACTTGAATTCGTGCGAGATAGGGCAACGCTCGAGCCAGCCACCGAGGAGACTGAGGCAATCTGCGAGCGCCTTCGTGAGGTGGGCGTCATTGTTCAGCCCACATCGGACTATCAGTGCGTGCTCAAGATTAAACCTCCGATGTGTCTCACTCGTGCGAGTGCCGACGCGTTCGTCGATGCCCTCGATCGGGTGCTAACGAACGGGTGGTGACGCCGGCCGCACGACACCTTCCCCGTCGGTCTCGAACTGCCGAAGGGCGGCGTAGGCTGTGGTTGAGCTCTATTTTTGTGAGTTTGTAAGGGAGTATCTGATGACTGTTCTTCAATTCTTTGGCTCGACCCGCGGTCGATGGGTGCGTGTCATTGCTGGCATCGCACTTGCCGTGATCGGGGGCCTCCTCGGCGGCTGGTGGTGGCTGCTGGCCCTATTCGGTATCTTCGCGTTTACCTCTGGCGCGTTCGATTTCTGCGTACCTGCCCTCCTTGTGAAAAAACCGGTCAACGGAGCAAAATTCCGGGCAAGCTTCACCAAGTAGAGAACGCCACAACAGGGTCGGAGTGTTTTGTCGGGTTCGTCCTCGCCCTTTCAGTTCAGCCGCTTGACGGGGTAGGTCGCTATTCTGTTGCCCACACAATGACGTGCAACGGAAAAGAGGAACTCATGCCTTACTTCACCGTCAATAAGAATGCCCAGCCCAGCACCGGCGACCACGAAGTGCATGACCTGGCATCGAATCGGGGTTGTCTGCCCAGCGTCGAGAATCGCACCGATCTCGGCGAGTTCGCATCGTGCAGCGATGCTGTGGATGCCGCGAAGAGCCACTATCCGAAGGTCAATGGTTGCTTCTGGTGCGCGATCACCTGTCACACGACCTAAGGTCGTTTGCGCCGGTAATGTTTGATCATGCCGAACCACATCCTCATTTCTGGCCCAGTGTCGTGGAACAGCATCGTTTATCTCGATCACCTGCCCGAACCCCGCCCCCACATGCAGTTTGCGTTGGAAGATTTTGAGACAGTTGGCGGCACCTCCGCCGGTAAGGCGCTGCACCTTGCCGGGCTGGGCCGAACGGTCACCTGCCATACGGTGGTGGGCGACGATGTGGCTTCGACCCGGCTGCGCTCGGTGCTCGAATCCTCAGGAATCAAGCTGCATTGCGTCACTGTTCCCGGCACCAGCGAACGGCACCTGAATCTGATGACGCGGGCAGGCGAGCGAGTGTCGCTCTACCTGTCGACTCCCGCTTTCACCGAGCCAGATGTCGTGCAGTTTCGCACCCTGGCCGAAGGCGCGGAGGCGCTTGTCATGGACCTATCGGAGACATCCCGAGCGCTTCTCCCGGAGGCAGTGGCATCGAGCATCCCCATTTGGACCGATCTCCACGATTACGATGGCCGGTCTGACTTTCATGAACCGTTCGTTCAGGCTGCATCGTACCTATTCATGAACGCCGACGGGATGCCGGACCCTCTGCCGTTCATGCGCGCTCGGGTTGACTCGGGTGCCACAGCGGTGGTGTGCACGTTAGGCGCCGAGGGAGCCATGGCGCTCGACGCTGATGGACTTCATCGGGTTAGCGCGGCGCCTGCCGAGATCCGCGACACGAACGGTGCCGGTGACGCGTTCTTTGCGGGCTTTCTGCACGCTACGCTTTCGGGCGCCTCCACGGATGGGGCTCTCACCTCAGCCGCCTCGCAAGCGGTCGTTGCTCTCGAGTCGAAGCACCTTCATCCCTGCGTGGAGGACGCGCTTAGGTAGTTGGAGTGGCCAGCGCTTGCGAGAGCACTGCTACCGCGGCGTCCGCGAGCGCTTCAGTGCGAGCATGGCCGAGCGGTCGAACCCGAAGGTGCGTCGTGCGACGAATCCGCCGATGGTCGTTCCGGCTGCGAGCCCGAGGCCGGTTGCTAGTGCCATGACCATTGACGGCAACGATTCGGTCACCCCAAATTCGGAGTCCATGAGCGCGTAGATGCCTCGGTACAGTGCGAGTCCGGGAAGCAGGGCGATGATGCCGACCATGTTTGTGGCACCTTCTGGAACTTTCAACCAGCGGTAGAGAAGGTAGCTGACGGCGCCTGCCGCGGTTCCTGCGATTGCGGGGGCGAGCCCTGGTGAGGACGCCAGTGGCAGCACGAACCAGTAGACGGCGAACACGAGACTGGCGCCGATGGCCATGATCGGCAGTAGCCGCATTCGTACGTAGGAGGCTAGGGCGAAGCCGACGGCGATGATCGCAGACCCGACCATCCCAGAGATAACGCTTCGATTTTCTCCGAGCGAGTCGCCCACAGCCACCGGTAGGCCCATGCGAAGCGAAAGGCTCAAGACTATCGAAATGCCGACTGCGAGGCCGAGGGTCATCATGATGACCTCCATCCCTCGGGCAGTGGCGGTGACGTAGTAGCCGCCGATTGCATCGCTGGCTGCGGCAGTGAGTCCGACACCGGAGAGAAGCATGATGATGCCAGCGATCACAATGACAGTCGGATTGTTCGAGCCGGGGATTTCGATGCCGATTGAGCGCAGCCAGAACATGAACACCGCGATGACGGTGGTTACCGCCGCGGCAGCCATCTGGGCAAAGAATGCGGGAACCGACAAACGCTCTAGGCGACGAGTCATGATGTCCGAGATAGCCGCGGATGCTGCCGCCACGAGCACGAGCACGAAGCTCACGTCGAACATCACGACGACACCTGCCGCGAGTAGCGCCTTGCCTGCGGTCACGACCCAGCGTCGGTAGGGATGCGGTGTTGTCAGGATCGCGCTCAGCTGCTCGCGCGTCTCATCCACGTCGCCAGGACCATCGGGCCCGGTGATTACGTCGATAAGCCAATAAACGTTCTGCAGCCGCGTGTAGTCGATGGTGCGCACCTTCACGATGCGCATAATCGACATGGGGTCTTCGTTCATCCCCCGATGCACCGAAACGGTGAGCGAGGTGAAGGTGATGTCGACGTGCATCCCGCTGACGCCATACGCGGTGCTGATGCGCAGCACGGTGGCAACAACGTCTGCTGCGGATGCCCCGGTCGCCAACATCGCTTCGCCGGCACGTAAACACAGGTCGATGACGGACCGTGCGTGACGCTGAGACAGTTGTTGCTCGCTGCCTGGAATCGACAGGAGCTGAGTGGGCGCATTGTTTGAGCGCAGGGCTCCCCCAGCCATAGTGATGAGGGATCGACTCAGACGTTGCTGGATTTCCCGTAGTCGGTTGTTGCTGCCCATAGTCACTTCTCTAGGCTACGGGTACGGGCGTGGCATTTGGTGCCTGAGAGCGCAATCAGCTACCGCCACCTAAACTGAAACGACTAATCTGCACGGTGTTGAGAAACTCCACCCCTCAGTAGAACGCGACCCGAGATTGAGATCTGGATTGACGGAACAACTAACTACAGCAAGCACCACAACGCAACAAGCTGAAAACGAGTACGCAAGCACCCGACTGCACCCCGTCGTACGCACCGTCGGGGACGGCATCCGTGGTGCACTGATCGGCTTCGCTGAGATCGTTCCGGGAGTCAGCGGCGGCACCATCGCCCTGCTCGTTGGCGTCTATGACTCTCTTATCGACGGCGCCGGGCACCTGGCGCGCGGTGTGGCCCTCACGATCGCAGACGGCGTTCGCGGCCGCGGTCTTTCCCGCGCTGCCTTCCACTTCCGTTCGGTGCGGTGGAACGTCGTGTTGCCGATCGGAATCGGGATGCTCTTGGCCATCGTCGCTGGTGCAGCTCTGCTCGCTCCCCTGCTCGAGCAATACCCGACCGGCACACGCGCAGTCTCTGCCGGACTCATCGCGGCGTCGCTTATCGTGCCCGCACGCATGGTCGGTGGCCGGTGGACGTTCCGAGAGGTCCTGATCGGCTTGCTGGCGGCCGGTGTTGCCGTTGCTCTCACTAGCTTGCCGCGCGGAGGCGAGGCCGAACCGACGCTGCTCATTGTGGCCTTCGCCGCAGCACTAGCGGTGTGCGCCCTCATCCTGCCCGGAGTTTCGGGATCCTACCTACTGCTGATCGTCGGCATGTACGCGCCAACTCTCGCCGCTGTGAACGACCGCAACCTCGCTTACCTCGGCGCATTCATCGTCGGCGCGGTTGTCGGCTTGGGGCTTTTCGTTTCGGGCCTGCAGTGGCTACTGAAGAACCGCCGCCGCGTCACCCTCGTCATCATGACAGGCCTCATGCTCGGCTCGCTGCGCGCGTTGTGGCCCTGGCAGACCGAGACCGGCGAGGTCCTGCCTCCCGCCGACGATCTGGGATCCGTGCTGCTGCTCGTCGCAATCGGTGCCGCCGTCGTGCTGGGCATTTTGGCCGCAGAAGCTGCCCTAATGAAGCGGCGGATGCTCTCCCTCGAGCTCGTCGCAGATCCTGAGCCGCACGACGCCTAGCTCGCTACAGGCGACTCAAGGTTCGATACTCTCCACGCCGGGATCTGAAGGTTCGATAGCCGCGTTCGCCTCAGCCTTTCGCTTCCAAACTGCCCCGATAGCCCCGGTGACGCTGGAAGCCGCGCCTTTGACTGCGTCACCGGCATTCTCCGCCGCGGTTAGTGCGCGTGGCTTATCGGGAACTCCATCCCCATCTAGATCAATTGATCGAAACGCGCCAGTAGCTCGATCGAAAGTTTCTACACCAAGACGCCCGGCAACAGCGACACCCTCAGAAGCCGAGGCAAGCGCCTTGTCACGCACCTCAACAGCGGCCTGCCGCCAACGCTTTGGTACGTTCTCCTCGTGCTCGGAGTCGATTCCTAGTCGGCCCCTAAAAGAAAGAACACCTACGGCAACTTTGTCGCTAGATTTCACAGCTGCTGGGGCATCGAACGGGTTAAAGAGCACAGATTTGTTTGCTCGCTGTACTGTGTCGTTCATTTGAGCAAGGATGCCCGCAGTGCAGCGGGCGATCACCTCGACTCGATTCTGCCGGGCGTGTGTCAATCCGATACGGTGACTTTCCAAATCCTCTGGCGCCGCGTCCAACACTCGGTCTAGTTCGAGAATCGATAATCCATCCTGAAGCTGAACTGTGCGTGCCAGAACCGCAAGCCATTCATGCACCTTAGGTTCCACTTCTTTGGTGACCTTCACAACGTCACCGAGGTCAGCTTTCTTCCCCAGCTTCAATGCGATGCTGTCGAGTTGGCGAAGTGCGTAACCCTGCGTGCGAGCGAGAAGGAGACCACACGCCTGCACCTTGGACCATGTGACCTCGGAGACTCGTCCGACCCGATTTCGAACCGCTAGTGCGTCTTCGATAATCAGGTCTACGCCGATCACGTCTGCCAGAACAGCATCTTTCTGGCTTCGCAGGATGTCATCGACCTTTTCGTTTATCTCCTCGAGATAGTCAATAATTGTGTCCATCTGCTCCTGCATTACGCGCTGCTGCATCATGGTGGCGAGCGCGGTGATGGCAAACGGTCCACTAAGTAATGCGGTCGGGGCTTGCGCGATCTGAAGCCACTGCTTTATGTTGCCGGGATCACCGATCATCGCGTGGCTTACTCCGGGGTTTTTCGTCGCCATCAAGCCGAATTCCTTGACCGCTTCTGCCGACTTAGCGGTCAGCTTCACCCACTGACCCGAGTTCGCAGCGAGATCTGCGCCGACTTGAACAGATGCCGCTCCGGTGCTCAAGAAAGACCATAAACGCTGAAGATCAAGTTCGTGCGATGGGAGCTGATCTAGTCCCGTCGCAAGAAAGAACCGCTCGATATCCGCCGAGGCGCCAAGAGCCACGAGACCGTCCCCGTCACTCACCAGTTCGATTTCGCTGCCCATCGTCACTCCTGTCGACCGTCTGTTTGTTCTCACTCTAGAACCAACGTGGCATGACTGCAGTCACCAAACCGACTAGGTCACCTGCGGTCCCAATGGAGCTTCCGACTGTGGAAAACGACGGCCTCGCGAACTGGTCTGATCAAAATTCAGTGATCGGTGTCGTGCAGATCTAGCGCCTGACAAGGCAGGCGACGGCAATCTAATTGCAATTGAAAATTGCTCGTCGTCTGTCATACTTCGACCATGATTAGCCACCTCCTAGTGACGGGCTACCGGTCGCTGAAAAACTTCACGTTCGAGCCAAACGAAAAACTTAACATACTCATTGGCGACAACGATGCCGGCAAATCCACGGTGCTCGAAGTTCTCACGCTAGCTCTCAGTGGCAGAATCAACGGCCGCTGGGCGGCCGATGAGCTCAATCCGCACTGGTTCAATCACGACGTTGTCAACGACTTCTTTGAGAAGCTCGAGGCGGGCGATGTTCCTGATGCTCCTGAGATCTTGATCGAGATCTATTTCTCCATCGGCACGATCGGCGCTGAACGGCTTCGTGGAATCAACAATTCCCTGAGTAAGGACGTGCCCGGACTCTCGCTCCATGTAAAGCCCGATCCTGACCACGCAGCAGAACTCGCACAGTACTTTTCCGAGGAAGACGTTCCTCGACTAATCCCGACTGAACTCTATGTAGTTGAATGGCGCGACTTCTCCAATGGAAAGGTCACGCGACAACCTGCAGGGCTGGGACACACCGTTATTGATGCGAGTTCTTCGAGCAGTTCATCTGGCGTCGACTATAAACTGCGGCAACTCTTAAAGGACTTTGTTACACCGCCCGAAAGCGCACAGATTTCGCTTGCATACCGACGCGCCCGTGCTTCGATTACAGACAACGCCCTCAAGGGCGTAGATGAGCGAATATCGAAAGAAGGCGGTGCCTTCGGCGTAGGCCTTCAGATGGATCAATCTTCGAGCTCTCACTGGGCGACTTCAGTCACTCCTCACATAGAAAACGTACCATTTGCCCTCCTCGGCCAAGGTCGACAAGTAATGACGAGAGTTGCTCTCGCGATGAGCCGAAATAGCGACCGAAATCTGTTTGTGCTCGTCGAGGAACCAGAAAATCATTTATCGCACGCGAACCTACAGTCGCTGATATCGCAAATCGCCGAGCTCGCTGGGGACAGGCAGATTTTTATCACCACTCATAGTTCCTTCGTGCTGAACCGTCTCGGTTTTGACCACCTGTATCTAATGGGCGAACGAGGCCCAAGGGGCCTGAACACCGCGTTGGTGACTGCGGACACGATTAGCTACTTTCAACGCCAGTCTGGGTACGACACTCTTCGCCTCGCGATCGCGGCGAAGGCAGTCGTCGTTGAGGGGCCGTCTGACGAAATGATCTTCAACAAGGCATACGAAACGCTAAATGGGATTGAACCACGCGCCGCAGGCATCGATGTAATTTCGCTGGGCACGAGAGGTAAGCGAGCGCTTGAGTTGGCTCATGCCTTGAACAAAAAAGTTGCCGTCCTACGAGACAACGACGGCAAAGAACCCGAGCATTGGAAGGCCGCCGCAGCTCCCTACCTAGAGGCCGGCCGCCGCGAAATGTTCATCGGCGCAGTTGCCGATGGCATAACACTCGAGCCCCAGATCATCACTTTCAACAGCGACCAGCTGCTGCGGCTGACCCTCGGGCTTGAAGCTGGGGAGAACGTCTTGGACCACATGACCAAGAATAAGACCGAGAGTGCTTGGAGAATCAATACGTCTGAAAAGGAATTTGGGTGGCCACCCTACATTGTTGAGGCAATCGAGTTCATCGATGGCATCTGAAGTACAGCTTGCGGTCGCCGGTAGCGGCAAAACCAGCGCAATCGCATCGAGGATCGAGAATCAGTTCCCCGAAGCAGCCTCGTTGGCGCTAACTTTCACTAAAAATGGGCAGTTGGAGATCGCCTCGAGGGTCTCAAACATAACTAGCAGCCGACACGAGACGATGGGTTGGTATTCTTTCCTCGTCAATCACATTGTCCGACCTTACCTGCCAGCAAAATTCGATGGCATCAATGCCCATGGACTGAATTTCGTCGATCACGACGGTCAGATTCCACGAAACAGGTCAGGCTGGAAGTACTACTTCGACGATTCACACCAGCCCTATAGCAGCCGGCTCAGCGTGCTCGCAAAGCAGATCCTTGAGCTGACAACTGACGCGCCCCTGCGGCGGCTCGAAGCCATTTACGACCACCTATATATTGATGAAGTGCAGGACCTCGGCGGAAACGACCTAGTTGTCCTCGAGAAAGTGATGCGGTCTTCAATAGACATTTTTGTGACGGGCGATGTTCGCCAGTCGGTCTTGACGACGTCGCGATCTGATCGACTCAATAGCGTCTACCGAGGTGTCAACTTGGTGACCTGGTTCAGAGAGCGAGCGACCGCCGGAATCTGCGACCTAACGCTCGCTGAGACGTCTCAGCGATTCAACCCCGCGATCGCTCGCTTGTCGGACCTCGTGCACGACCCTGCTTTGGCCCTGCCAGCTACCTTGGGCGCATTCTCAGGGACGAGTGATCACGACGGGGTCTTTCTGGTCGACGACACTCATCTAGACGAGTATGTACAGGAGTGGCAGCCGACCCTCCTGCGCGCAATGGTGAGTACTCGTGCATTGCCGGAGGCGGAGATCTTCAACTTCGGTACGTCCAAAGGGATCACAAGAGATAGGGTGGCGATTCTGACCACGTCACCGATTCGAAAGTGGCTCCTGAGTCGAGAGCTCCTAGCGGCAAAATCTGCTGCGGGTTTTTACGTCGCAGCCACTCGTTGCAGATACAGTGTTGCCTTGGTTGTTCCTCAAGCTAAGAAGATGAGCACCCACTTACATGCGGAATTCTGCGCCCTCGTTCAGCTGTGGGAACCATCCAACTAGATGCCAGTGAGACCACCTTGGAGTACGTCAGATTCTGTGAGCACCCGTCTTCCGACTGATCATGTTCCGCCGCGACCCTGATGTGATCTCGCCGACAGGCTTTTAGTCGTCTCTGATCTAACTCGGCATCGTTTAGTGGACGCAGCCAGACGCATCCTTCCTCCACCGCGCCCGCTACCGAGTGATGCTGACGTTCGTACTCTCGCCTTCGCCCCGGTCAATGTGGAGCTGTGTGAAGCGTGAGGAAGGGTATGCCGGGCGACGTCCGTCTGGTTCCCACTCTTCAACTGTCGCGGTTACGAGTTGGAGCGGTTGTGGGTTATCGAACACGTTTGCGACTTCCTCTCTTGTCAGTTCCCTCCTAACTGCGTCCTTCATGGGTTGGAGAGCGGCGGTCAGTCGTTCGACGAGACTCCACAGCATTTCGGTGAACTCGGCTACGAACGAAATTGGCATCGGTGAATCGAGAGTGATCCCGCTGACCTGCTTAATTGTGATGTCGCCATCGAGCGTCTGTTGGAGATCGAGAATCGGTTTCGTTACAGTCATGGCGTTTTCGGAGTGCGCAGCATACTTGTTCCGAGTGACTCTCAACCGCGCCGTCAATGCCACATCTGAGGGCGAAAGCTCCACGAACGCTGCGAGGTCAGGTCTTGCATGCGAGCCATAGGTGCGTCCGTAGGCAACCACCGCATAGATCCGAAGCCAAGACGACACAGACCCTTTTTTCAATTCCTCGGCGGATTCTAGAGCGCCGAGCGCTTGGCGCAGATCGTGCATATGGCTTGCAGCTTCGATAAATGTTCGGACAGCTGGCGTATCAGGCGCCATCGTTTGGACCTGCCGCAAAGCGGCATCCATCCTCTGATATGCCTCAGCCCGAGCATAATCTTCGGTGTCAGCAATACCCTCTATTTCCTGAACGGGTCCGCCATCAGTTGGCCGAATTTTCAGCGATGCCATGAACTTTCCGCGGTGCCTTAGTTGCGGAGGCGTACGCACGACGATGGGTTCGGAGTGCGCGCCGGGGTCTAGATCGTCTTCGAGCATGACGTCACAGTATCGGAGTTGCTCCCCATGCACGCATCGCTGCTACTCGCGAGCGGTGCGGACCTCGTGCTCGTGTCGAAGCAACCCGAGCACTCGTCGATTTCGATCACGAGCGAGATTTGTACGCACCTGATTAGCGACGCTGCTAGACGCGCTGCCGAAAGTGCTTCTGCACTCATTCCACGATCGCCAGTGGCCACCCGCACTGATCCGGCCATCGAGCCCACTGCGCTGTGATGTCCCCATATGCTTCACAGATGGAGACATCATGGTGGAACGTAGACGGAGCACCGACGCCTGACGAGTGGTCAGCCCTATTCGCAGGACTCACACTTGTCGCCGCAGTCATCGCTGCTGCTATAGCGCTGGGGCAATTGAGGGCACACTTCGCCACAGAACGTGCACGAAACCGCCCATACGTGATCGTCGACTATGCATTCAAATCGATCCTCATGCAAATCGAAATCAAGAACATAGGCACGACAGCCGCGAGAAATGTCGTTCTGCGCGTCGACCCACCATTCGAATCCGGCCTACGCGATCAGGCGGCTACCCTGAACGCAGTTTTCGCAAAACCTGAGCAGATCTCAATGTTGGCTCCCGGGCGCCGAATCCTATACACATTCGATCGAGCGCCTGATTATCACAGCGAAAAACGACCTGAGAAGTACGACATCACGGCTACGTATACTGACCTTCCGCAGCAGCACCTCCGTCCTTGGCATCGTTGGTGGCGGAAGGAAGTTTTGCAGTATACCGAGACCTTCGTTCTTGACTTCCGACAGTGGAGTCAGACCAGCACAGAGTCGGACTACGACAACAAGAATTGGAACATCGCGTCACGCCAGGAGAGGAAAACAGAGCGCATTGCAAAGTCATTGGAGTGGATTGTGAACACTGCCAAGGCTCGCAATGCGGACATACTCGATGATCTGATTACACGCGACGTAGTGCAGCAAGACGAACTCACGAACGATTCCTCGATCGAACACCCCGTGGACGTCCCGCAACGCAAGCCGGAACCGGCGCGGTGGGGACCCCGCTCGTAAGACCTCAGCATGTGAGAAAAGGACCGCCCTAGTGGGCGATCCTTTTTTCACATTGTCGGGCTGACAAGATTTGAACTTGCGACCCCTTGACCCCCAGGTGCCCAAACGGCTCGAATCGAGCCAAGATCCGCGTAGTTCTGCGGGTCAGATCATGCAGAGCAAGTCATGCATTGCATGGTTTTCATGATTCTGGTCCCCTTTTGGTCCCCCTACGTGGGCACTGTGTCGCCAGTTCCGTCCAAAGGTTAGGCTGCTGCGAGCTGGAGCGAGGTCGCGAACCACTCGTTGACGGCTTGTTCGTCTGACAGCTTTGCTGCTCGACCAGTCTCGGCCGCATCTGCTAGCTCGCAGAGCCTGAGGCGATCGATTACCAGCCCATGCAGTATCTCGGTCTGACGAGCCTTCCCTGCTGCCGCGTTCTCAAAGGACTGTCCGACCCGAGGCTTGCAGTTGTCGTGCTGCATGAACGGAATGAAGGTAGCTGGAACGTAATGCGCCGACGGCTGGTCGATGAACCAGTCGTTAAAGTACGCATCCAAGAAATCAGGGCTCACGGGTTTCTCTGGCCAGTCCAGGCCGGATGCTACTTGCCCGAACAGAACAAGCGATCCGGGCCGTCCGTCAAGAAACGATCGCCACGCCACGATGTCGACGCCGGCGTCTTTCTCATGGCCTGATGTCCACTCCGGATCTTTGACCTTGATATCGCCGTGACGCAGCCGCTCCACAAGCTTCTCTAGTCCCGATCGCATGGTCGTCGTCGAGTCCGGGCGGGGCCAGCCGAACCAATGTGCATCCCCTCCGACAACCTCGCCGGCGACAAGATATGCCACTCGTTGCATGCAGTCCGCGATGGCGCTCGTGTGTTCCTTGCTTGGCGACCGCAAGAGGCTCCGGCGAAAACCGGAAATGAACAGGCACGTCTTGTAGGTCAGGAACGCAGAGGTGTCGCCGCCTGCAGGGGCCGGGCGAGCGCTGAGCGTCCATCGTCCTCGAACAACTGCGAAATCGAACGGATACAGTTCCTTCAACGAATCCGATCTGAATTGCAGTTCATCGCCCACCTCCGAGGCCAGATCCTCGTACCGAGAGTCCGTGATTTCACCATCTAGATCCTCGCCTGAGATCTCGTCGCGCTCCACCCGATGATCAACCTCGTCGCGAACTTGTTGGCTACGTACCAGATCTCCCCATGATGCGGTCCCGTGGGCCGCAATTAAAGCAGTTAGCTCAACCCAATCTGCTATGACACTTCGGGATGCTTTGGGCTCGAAGAGTTCAATCATTCCGAGGCTCGCGGCTCTCCGACATTTCGGTCTGCATAGCAACACGAAGATTTCGGACAGTCTTTTCCAGAGACTCGGCCACGGCGAAAACATCACGGTTTCCGTTGTAGTCACTCGTCTGCCCCAGGAGTGCTTTCGAACTACTGAACAGCTCGTAAAGCGCCTCAGTAAAGCGGCCTGAACGGTCTTCGATCAGCGCATACGCGTCAGAGAGGCTAGAGGTGCTTTCAAGAATTCTCGATGCCGATTCATTGCCCAAGACTGCAACTAGGGTGTTGAGATCCGGGTTCTGGCTACGTATCAGCGCCGCTTTGTCGCCCTGGCCATACAACCAAGTCATGAAATCAAGCAGACGTGGCTGCCGATCTTCAGGTACCGGATTCTCAGCCAGAAGCTCGATGCTCGGTTCTTGCAGGCCTAGATAGGTCCGTACGGCTAGCGTTGAGAGCCCTGTGTAGAGGTGAGAGAAGTAGAAGGTTCTCTTTTCAATCGCATCGCGATCAAAGCCGAGGTTCTCGGCCTGAAGCAGAACTATGTATCCGTTGACCATTCGACTGACCGTGCGATGTTTGTCTCCAAGACGTTTACTAACCGTCTCAACCGAGATGTCTGGTTCTTCTTTCAACCATTCCCACGCGTAGTGCGCCTTAGCCAGCGCATCCCATTTGAAGGCACCGTTGATGTGTTTGAAGCCGATGTACTCTCTTGCGGCCGCACGCGAACTCACAAGGCGTACGCGCACCTTGGTCGGACGTGCACGCTCATGGAGAGGGTCGGGCAGACTCAGTCCCGTTTGCTCGCGCACAGCCGCGTCGGCGATAACACGGAGCGCGACCAGTCGGCGATTTCCTTCAAGCACAGTGTTGGAATCGTCGTTGAGAACAATCAGAGGTTCAAAATCCAGCCATCCTGAGTTGCCGATCGACTCGACGAGCTCCCCTACGTCCGCGTTCGTGACTAGGTGCGCGATCGCGTCTTCTTCGGTCAAGAACTCCTGTTCGGGCATCCGCGGGTTACGGAGATCCAGCCGCAGATCGGCGACCGGAAACTCTGCCTCCGTGTACTCAAGATCCATTGCTCTCACTCCTCCCAGAAATCTCCGCTAGAAGATCGAGATGGGCTTCTTCCATATCCTCTGGGATCTCAAGCGCATCGGAGAAAACCATGACTTCGTTGGCCTTCATGACCCGATGGGCCGAGTAGTTCAGAGAGAAAAGTCGCCTTCTCCGGTCGGCGTATAGTTCCGCGACCTGGGGGACGTTGTCGTAGGTCAGAATCCATCGAGCGCGCTGGACGTTGAGAAGACATCTCGCGAGGTTCTCGTGGTCAGCCTTTTGGAACGCGTTCAGGTACAGCGATCCGGCCTTCTCGAAGTAGGGAGGGTCGGCGTAGATGAAGGCGTGACCATCGTCGGCGTATCGCCTGATCACGTCTAGACCGTCGTCGTTCGTCACGGTGATGCGATCAGCGTGAAGGGCGATCAAGCGGATTCTTTCGGCCAGCCCGTCACGGTTGAAACGAGCGTCGATCTTGTAGTTGCCCGTCTGGTCTTTACCCCCGATCGGGCCACCGTTCAGGACTCCAGATCGATTGGTCCGGTTGAGGTAGAACGTTGCGAAGCCGAGAGTGAGATAGTCATCACGTTCCGCTGTCAGATATGTGCTGCGCTGCTTTTCCCACTCATCGACCGAAAGTTCGACCGTGTTGAGGAGCTTCGTGAACTCTGTCGGTCGGTTGACGACGGCATTCCAGAAAGCAAAGACTGCGGGATCGAGGTCGTTGATTGCGATGCTTTGCACCTGCCCTGAGACCAGCAGGCCGAGCGCGGCACCGGCACCTCCGGCGTAGGGCTCTATGTATGTGCTCGACGTGAGCTCGTTCTCGCGAATGATTGTTCGAAGTCGCGAGTACAACAGCCCCTTCCCTCCCGGGTATCGGAGGGGCGAGATTGTGACTCTTTTCGTTGTCGAGGTGACTGTCTGTGTCATGGTTTGAGTACCGCTTTCATGACTCCTTCGATGGTTGCCCAGGCTTCACGAACGTCGTCCGGGACAGCGAAGATGTGGTGATTATGGTTGGTCGCGTTGAGATGCGCCATCGATCCAACGAACCCGTTACGGTCGCTTCGGATTTTCAGGACGGCCTGAATGTAAGCAGTCTGACCGGTCGTCTTGAAGTGATTTTCAAGCCAGATCAGACAGTTGGAGAGGTAGACGAACCCTTTTTCGTTTGAGTCCTTCTTGATGTCTTCACCAAGAACCTCTGCGTATGCCTTGATCGTTTTTTCCAAGAACGTTCGAAGCAAGTCGAGCGTTGCGTTGGGGAAACGCTGGATGTTGATCGCGCCGAGTTCCTTGACGATCTCGTGAATCGATGGCGGAAAGCTCGACGGAACAAGAAGATTATCGGTGTTGAGATAGTTCCTTTTCGCAGGGAAGGGCTTTGCCTTTTCACTTCCCGAGTCGGACGTTTTCGAAGAACCATCCTCTGACCCCCGTTCGTTCCCATCGGATCGCGAGGAACTTTCCTCGTGGCTTGGTGGGGCCTCAGACGTTGATCCGTTTGAGCGACCGTCCGTAGCAACAGAGCCCGGCGTCGAGTCGTCGTACTCGTTGAGCAGGTCACGGAGCTCATCCATGTACTCGACGTACCGCTCGCTCGAGGTCTTGTTCAAGGTTCGAGTGTTGATGTCGCCGTCCCGGATGTCTCCGATGATTTTCGTCGCTACCCGAGCGAACATTGCGGGCGAGATCGCTAGTGTGACCGTGTCTGCCTGATCCCCTAACGAAATACCGACAAGTTCAAGGAACTTGTCGTTTTCGTAGAGGCGCGCAAGAGTCGAAACTGGGAATCTTCGTTTGCGCACGTAGTCCCTGAGAGCGGGATCTGCGTACTCAACATTTCGGAACAATTCGAGGAGCTTGCTCCTCGTGATGAACTTTCGCACGTCGATGGTTGGATACTGCGCGATGAGCTGTTCGGCGGTTTTCCCAGCATCGAGCTGAGCCTGGAAGAAGGCCGCCTGACGAGCAGGACTCCACGCGACTCGTTGGTTTCCGGTGTGCAGCGCGGCGATGAGTTGGTCTGCGTCATCTTGTGTCGGAGCTTTCTTCACGGTGATTCGCCGAAGAGCGTCTCGATCGGAAACTGCCTGCGCAAGCTTGCTGATCCTGGCCTGGTGGTCAGGAGCGAGGTAGGGGTTCTGAATCGCTTTGAGAGCGGCAACGCGACGGTTTCCCTCGACCACCGTGAGCTCGCCATCACGCTCGACAACGATAGGCACTTCGTGGGTCAATAGCCCCACTTTGGTGATGCCCTCGACGAGCGCAAGCGCCTTCTCGTTCGTAAAGAGGTCCTGGACAATGTCCGACTCAGGTACTCCTTCGGGGAGGTCAAGTCGAACGTTCCGCGGGTCGAGTCGCACCTCATTGACGATGTCGACGGTGATTTCCTCCCACGTCGACATGTCGATCAAACCAGCCCCCTGACGTTGATAGACGTCGCCGAATTAGGTGATACAGATGGCACTGGATTGGTCACGCGGATGTCACCCCTTTGGTGTCATTGGCTCCTCGCACGTAGGAGAGGACGTCGCTACGCAGGAAGCGCCAGGCTCGTCCGACCTTCTCTCCAGGGAGCGACCCTGTGCGCGCGAGGGATAGAACGGTCTTGCTGCTCACGCGGAGCAAAGACGCAGCTTCATCCGCGGTCAAGACTTCGTGATCTTCTGACATCTTCCCGTAATCTCCTCTGGAGGGTCGTAAGTTCATGCTACCAGTGGCCAGGGTCGGTGTCACGAAGCAAACTCATGTTGCGTCATATCCGAGCTACGAGCCTCAGATCCCGCCGTCGCATCAACGTCGGATTGACGAGGGCACGGACTCCTCCGACAGATTGATCAGCTCGACCTCGCTCATCTGGCAGCGACGCATACGACGCTCCGAGACACGAGCGTTGACCAGCAGCACAAGAGATACGGGCCCAATCCAGGCGATCTTCATTGCGTTCCAGATGAACAGGACCACGAGAAGGTTGAGCCAGCCGGGGCACCGTTGGCGATGAGGTTGGTGCAGATGCTCGCAAGTAGCAGGTACGGCATCGCGAGCAGCATCGCTGGCACACCCCACTTGAGTCCTCGCCTCGTGCGGATCGCGTCGAGGAGGATATTGGTGGGCATGTAGCGGCGCAGGAAACCGCGGGCGTGGATGCTGGCGTTCCAGAGTAGACGGATCATGACGGCAGTCCTCTCTAAAGGGTCTGGCGACAAAGAACCTTGAAGGACTGCCCGAATCGGGCGATCATGCCGTCACGCTCGGGGCGACGGCGACACACATTTGAAAGCCGCCTTGCTTACACAATCCACTGTAAATCAGGCTCCGGACATCCGGAAGTGGCCTGCCGATCACCACCCCGGTTGAGTTCAGAGCACGAGACTGAGTCACCCCGGCGTGTCCGGAGAGCGTCAGGGGGACCAGCAAAAAAGGGCTCCGAGAAACAACAAAGCCCTAATGAAAATAATCTCTCATCAGGGCTTTTCTGTCGGGCTACGCCCCACCGGCACGGCCGTCACATCGCAGCAACCCGCAGAATACGAGTTGCTCGCGGCAGCGATGCGCCGGAACCGGCGCGGCGGGGACCCCGCCTGTGAGCACTCGGGATACGACAAAGGGACCGTTCATTCGAACGGTCCCTTTGTCGTATCTGTCGGGCTGACAAGATTTGAACTTGCGACCCCTTGACCCCCAGTCAAGTGCGCTACCAAGCTGCGCCACAGCCCGTGACAACTCAAATAGCTTACCGTGAAAACAGAGCGGACGTGTTCACGATCGCACCAACCCAAGAGCATCCAGCAAATCAGTTCGGGGCGACACCGAACGCGGCAGCGAAGAACTCGCGTTCGTGCTCCGTCGACGCCACGAACGCCGTCAGCATCGCCTCCCGAACCTGCGGGGTTGCAGCTGCCGCGAGCGCCGACACTATCGTGATGGCCTGCTCCGTGGCATCCGCGAATGCAGGGTCGGCATAGGTGTTGAGCCAGTCCGCATAGGGATGCTCGGCGTGCGCCAGCGGATGCAAGCGCGAACCGACATCGTGATACACCCAAAAACACGGCAACAGGGCCGCAGCGAGCACTGCATAGTCACCACGGGCCGCCGTCGCTAGCAGATGGTTGAGGTACCCCGTCGTTGTCGCACTCGGGCTTGCGGCAAACAGCTCACCAGACGCAGCCCACGACTCGTGCAACTGCAGCTCCGTCACAATGCAGACCTCAGCACTCGACGCCCAAAATGCTTGCTCCGCCGCCGTCGGGGCCAAGCGGGCAGCTTCGGCGAGCGCCCGCGCATAGTCCCGCAGATAGAGTGCATCCTGGGCCAGGTACCAAACGAAGTCACCCCGGTCGAGGGAACCATCACCGAGGGCTCGCACAAAGTCGCCGCCATCGATTTGGGCCCGCACCTCAGCGATCTCGGCCCACCAGTGCTCGCGCACCTCAGCCGCGGTCGGCGCTGTCTCGACGCCCCCGCGTCGCCACAGCCCCGCAAAGTGACTAATCGGGCCACGCCCGCCACCGACCTGCAACGCCGCACCCGCACGGATGCTCTCGGTCAACCACCGCTTCGACTCCCCCACAGCGGCATCCCACTCACCGCCGGCCGCAATCCGCGTCGCGAGCGCACTCGACAGCGAACACCCGGTTCCGTGGGTGTTGCTGGTGTCAATACGGATGCCGGCAAATTCGGTCACAACCGGTGCGTTCCCGGAGCGGGCATCCACGAGCGCATCCGGAGCCTCAGCTCCGCTCAAGTGTCCGCCCTTCGCCAGCACGCGCACCCCGTAGGAGGCAGAGACTCGCGCTGCCTGCTCCAGCACCTCAGGCCAGGTCTCAGCGGCGGGTTCCGCAGCTATTATCGCGAGCTCCGGAATGTTCGGAGTCACCACGTCGCACACCCGCACCAGCTCCCGCAGCGCCTGCTCGGCTTCGGCATCCAACAGTCGGTCGCCACTCGTGGCAACCATCACCGGGTCAAGCACCACAAGCGGCGGCCGAGCAGCCTCAAGCCACGCACTCACAGCAGCCACGACCTCGACAGTGCCGAGCATCCCAATCTTCACCGCATCAATCGCCACATCATCACTGAGGGCATCAAGCTGCTCGCGCAAGAACTCTGCCGGCGGCACATGCACACCGCGCACACCCTGCGTGTTCTGCGCCGTCAACGCCGTTATCGCCGCCATCCCGTAGCCGCCATTGGCCGCGATCGACTTCAGATCCGCCTGAATACCGGCACCACCTGATGGATCACTCCCGGCGATACTGAGAACGCGAGGCACGTGAGCAATACGAGGAACGCTGGGCGCGCGAGGAGGGACAACGCTCATACTCGCTCCCCCACACTCTCGCCAGCCCAGGCCTCTGCGAGCACCCGCGCCGCAACCCGAGGGTCAGCAGCACCACAGATCGCCGACACAACGGCAGCACCATCAGCACCGGCAGCCCGCAAGAGGGGCAGATCATCCGGCCCAATGCCACCGATCGCTACGGACGGCAGCGTGCTCAGCGCAATCAGCTCCGCCATACGGGCATGACCGAGTTGGTCTGGCGCATCCTTCTTACTCGTCGTGGGGTGCAGGGCACCAATACCCACGTAGTCCACACCCGCCGAACGCACACTCGCTTCGTAGAGCTGGTCTTCAGTCGCCGCGCTCAGCCCGACAATCGCATCCGGGCCAACAAGGGCGCGCACCGCAGCAACAGGCAGATCACCCTGACCAACATGCACCCCGGCAACCCGGGCCCCCATCTCACGGGCCGCTAGGTAGACATCCACTCGATCGTTCACGAGCACCGGAACCTTCAACGCCACCGCCGTCGACACCCGCAACACCAGATCAAGAAACGCGCGCGCCGGCAGGTCCTTTTCGCGCAACTGCACGACCGTCACTCCCCCGGCCACCGCCTCATAGATGAGTTCAACAAGATCGTGACCGGCAGCGCGTGCCTGGGCTGAATCCGTCACGAGATAGGTAGAAAGATCAAAGCTCGCCCGATAACCGCTCACCGGCGACGCTGCGGCACTCACGCGAACACCGCCCGCGCTGCCAAGTCATCAACCGACACTTCGCTCAGCGCATCTAACAGTGCAACCGCAAAGCTTCCCGGAAGCACCGAACGCTCGGCTGCCAGATCGGCCGCCACCGTGTACACGCTCGTTGCAGCAACCGCCGCCGTCAAGCCATCAGGGGTCACGGCAGCAAACGCCGCCATGATCGCACCCAGAGCACATCCGCCGCCCGTCACCTTAGTGAGCACCGGATGCCCGTTCGAGAGCCTCACAACACTCACGCCATCGGTCACAACGTCGGTCGCTCCCGAGACTGCGACGGCACCGCCAGAGACTCGAGCCAGCAACTTCGCAGCAGTGAGCGCGTCATCAACGCAACTGGTGCTGTCGACACCACGACCCCCGGCACCCAGTTCGGCGAGCGCCAAGATTTCGGAAGCATTGCCGCGGACAATTGACGGACTCAGGTCGCGCAGTGTGTGGGCGAGAGGGGTGCGAACCGGCAGAGCACCGACCGCGACAGGATCGAGCACCCACGGCGTGCCGGCGGCATTCGCTGCGGGAACTGCCTCAAGTGCGGCAGCTCGTTGCTCTGCAGTACAGCTACCGAGGTTAATCAGTAGCCCGGAAGCAACCCCGGCAAAGATGCTAGCCTCATCCGGAATATCCACCATCGCGGGCGCGGCACCCAGCGCGAGCAGAGCATTCGCGGTGAAGCCAACCACCACTTTATTGGTGATGCACTGCACGAGCGGCGACGTCGATCTCACCGCCTCGAGTGCTTCCTGAGTGGCCGTGAGCAGGTGTGATGGCGTACGCGACATGCGCGACATCCCTTCGCTAGTTCTAACTAGATCAGGTTCGACGAGTGTGTTCTCAGCCCCGAAGGGCACCCCGTGTCACAAGTTGTTCGTCCACGATAGCGGGAACCGGCGGCGCACACAGACAGCTCTAGCATCCTCGATCGTGTTCGCCTCAGGCGGAAGCCTTTCTGGAGTAAAACGCTGACGGATGTCGTTGCCTTGCATGACAATGAGAGTGACGACTGATTTGTGCGCCGCTTTCGTTTCCGGCTGCCGCCTCGTCCCAGCACTTTGAATACGACAGGACCTCTATGACCAGCACGGCGCCAATTACTGGCAACATTTCGCTCCCCCAGTGGGTACCGGAAACAACGGCGAGCAGCACCGATCACAGCGGACGCAACCGCCTCGTCATCGCCCTCATGCTCGCGGCAACCTTTGTGGTGTTCCTCAACGAGACCTCGCTGGTGGTGGCGATCCCCCGCATCATGGAAGATCTCAACATTGCGCCGAGCACCGC
>Ga0307486_1000897_pt1 | contig 24919 bp, 20 predicted proteins | sample CBIW02metaG_FD_203663 | JGI IMG/M metagenome (GOLD analysis project Ga0307486, IMG submission 203663) | Sea-ice brine microbial communities from Beaufort Sea near Barrow, Alaska, United States - CBIW 0.2 | ecosystem: Environmental > Aquatic > Marine > Coastal | place: USA: Alaska | collected...
TTACTTGACCGCCCAATGTTTCACCTATTTGCAAACCAGCCTCTTCAAGAATCTTTGGCCCTTCATAAATAATAGCGTTTATTCCGCTAAGCTGTGTTAATAGAGTCACGGCTATGCTCAGCAATAGAGCTAAATTGAAACGACCGGTAAATATATCCTTAATATTTATAGATTCTTTTTTTTAAATTAATTTCTACGTTATCTATTTCATTGTCAGCCCTATCTTCATCCAAATTTTTTAAAAGGATAGCCTTTGCTCTTTTCTTCTTTCCATTCGTTATTTACCAGCGGGGACTCTTTAGTATTATTAACAAAAGAGCCAAAAAAGTATTCCTATGCGCAGTATTTTGATTTTTAATTTTGCTTATTTGTTAAAATTATATTTTTTGAGAGTTTATTGCCCCCCATAGATAATTCCTATTTATCAATGGTCTCTCAGCTAGTTACCAAACCACATTTAGGGTTATAAAATCCATCGCTGGAATCACAAGGGTATTACCAGTTTTTTCTTTAATACTGTCATCTTTTATGTCGAATATATTTATTGAAGTTGGTTTACGGTCATACCATTTCAATTTTACGATTTCATCCTTTTTGGAAATTGACCTAATTCTTAAAAGAGCCGATTTCCCATCTTTATTCGGTTTAAATACACTAACTGTAACAGAAGGATTTCCATCGATGCCCAATACTTGCTGGGAATAAAAATCATCCTTTACTGCAGAAACCACCAACGGTCTAAATTGTTCCAACCCAAATCGATTACTGGAAGCCAAATCTCCTTTGGTATTGTAGGGAAGTATAGCATATCTAAAAACAATGGAGCCTTCTTGACTTAATGGGAAATTGGTAAACCAATGGTTGTTTAAGGCCCAAGAATATATTGTTCCATTAGGCTTAAGGTGAGATATCCATTGATCAGAATCACTTGCCGAACCAAGAATATTAGCAGTAATATCATTTACCTCAAACATCGGTGCATCTAATGATGTCCAAGCAACACCATTTTTTTCATTCGAAATATTTACCCAACGCTGAGTCGTTATCCAATTTTTATTAGCTCCAAAAATTTGATCTTTTTCAATTTCCATGATACCCCAAGGAATATCTGATACCATCTTTGGATTTTCAATATCGAAGGCAAAACCAAAGTGGATGCCTTCCTTATCAGTGATAGCTACTTTATTGACCGTGTTTTTAATTTCTATGTAAGCCTGGTCTTTGTATAAGGTTACTTCACGTAATAAATTATTACAACCCTCGGCTTCAGCCTCAATGACTATTCTTGCCATAAGAGGTCCATTTTCAGAAATGGCGTACCTCACGTTTGTAGTACTGGTGGCTTTATTTGGATTATCATCACCATGAAGATATTTAAATGTATTTACTTCACTATTGCCATGAAGCTTAACAAATTGCTTTCCACCTCGGATGATACTACCTATATCACCTGTAATTGTATCAATGCTTACCCGTACTATTCCATTATCCAAAACATTTTCTTTGGCAAGTTTTCCCTTTATCCTTTCTTTTTTGTGGCTCAATTTGTACTTTTTTGATCCAAATGCCGGAACGTCCCTGGCCAGAAATATTAATCCTCCATTAGATAGTTTTTGTGAACTTATACGATTTCCTTCTTCATCCAATACACAATTGAAATTTTTGGATTGTCCTTGAGAAATTTTAACAATGCCAGAACGATTCCATGATAGTGTATTAAAAACTCCAAAGCAGGAACTTTGCGCTTTCTTTACTGAGGCTAAAGCTCCGTCTAATAAATCATAGCTCAGTTTTTCTGCAGTTTTGAAATAATCAAACTTTACTTGCAATATTTCATCGGACAGTGGCTGCTGGTCAGGTGCCATGTAGGCCCATGTATGTTCGGTACCTAAAATTATGTTCCTCCATGCCTCATTGAACGCATCGCCCGGTGCCGATTTCCCAGATTGGAGCATGGTCCATAATGTTTCGGCTTGGACCAAACGTTCTTTTGTATTTCGGTTCATGCCAGAATACTTTGCAGCTGAGCCCAGCCCATCTGTCCAATATTCGGTGAAATCCCCTTTTAAAATTGGCAGTTCATCACCAAATTTATCATCGAATGCTCGCAAAATATCTGTTGCACCGGCAATAATAAGATGTGGATAGGCGTATTCGGCATTCCAGCTTTTGACCGCTTCGGGAAGATCGGCATCAATGGGCGTATTATCTGCCATGGCCCATGACATTACAAAAATATCATAAGGGTAATAGTCAGAATCTTCCAATTCCGGCAATATTTTGTTTATATACCCGTCGATAAAATTTTCCCTGGGATTTTCCGTTTTCACAATCTTTAAAAGTTTTGACGGGTCGGTTTGCCCGGCCATAGAAGGCCAAAATAGTCGTCCTTTTATTAGGGCTCCCGGATTATAGCTACCTGCTTGAAAAAAGAGTACTTTATGTTTACCACTTTTGTCGGCCCACCAAAAAGGTTTGAAACTTTGATTTATAGATTGACCTACCCTTCCTGTTCCATTATTGAAGGAAAGGATGTATTTTATCCCTTTTTTAGCGGCTACCGGAACTATTCCCCAGGACATTCCCGGTACATCTACTTGTACGAAAGTTTCGATCGGTTTATCTGTAAGTTTCTCATACAGGGATTTGAAACGGAAAAATTCTATCAGCTCCTCATCGCTGGCGGCACTTGTATTAATATTGGCATATCCAGCGTCTAATCGAAGATATCCTTGCCTTACACCATCTATAATAGTCTTTTTTTCTTCCGGGGTCGCTTTGCTAAGATATCTTTCAAAGGGCCAAAGCACTTCCGGATTCCATAAATAATTTGCGCCGTCTGGGTAATTTATTGTTTTTTTTGCCAATTCCATACCACTGACAAGATTTCTCGTATGAATAATCTCAACATTTTTCTGAGTATTGGTATAACCGATATCAACATGCGAATGAGGATATAAGTAAACGGTCCATTGACGTTTTTTGGGAATAGTTATGGTTTTGGAAAGATCCAAACCTAATCCCGATAATGTAATATTAATTTTGTCATTCGTATTTACCCCAATTCCTGCCGGCAGTAAAAAACTATATTCCTTAATATCATTCTTTAAATCCAATCTAAATATTTCCTTTTTATCTAAACCCTCCAGTTTTATGATAACCGTTCCCGATTTATCGTTTCCAGTAAGTACCAATTTAACCTCTCTGCCGGGATCCCCATTTTTTAGATACCTGTAGTAAGGCTGTACAATTAACTTTAAAGAGTTATTTAATTCAATATCCACCTTGCTCTTATCCGGCATTGCAGCAAAATCGCTATACACATTTCCGGTAAGGTTATTGTTGACCTTAGTTACATCAACTTGGGCTTGTGACAAAATACTTGAAACAAATAGTGTTAAGACAACTAAGAATCTAAGAACTCCTTTAATATTTTTTATAAGAATCATAATATAGTTTTTGTTAAACTCTGCTGAGGGATTATCATTAATTTGGGTTTCCCGACCCAATATGATCGCTACTCATTTTCTTAAAACATATTCTAGATTTTTCAATAAGTGGGCACGTTACAACTGATTTTAGTTCAGATTCACCAAACTCTCCGTTATAGTGGAGAGATTACCAAATTTATCTAGCACTCTAATTCCTTGACTAGCAGTTCCAATGATATGACCATTCACTTTTGTGGTGAATTGGTAGAATTTATAACACAAAATTTTTTGGCTGCCCAACCTCCGGTCATGCTTGACCCAATTACAATAGCATCAAAGGTATTTTCTTCCTTTCCATTACAGTTAATAAATGGGGCTTCTAATTTTGTTTCATAAAAATTCATCCTTATGGTTTTTTATTAAGATCAGTAGTTAATCCAATTATATTTGTTTCTTATTTGACCAATCCAAACTGACCTTTTTTTGATTATCAGGTTGTTGAAAGTTATGCGCCAATCCCAAGAACTCTTTTGGATTTAACTTCCTATGCGTTGAATCTTCTGGTTTGGAACTAAATGCGCGAATGAAACGTTAATTCTAGCCTCAATCCAATATTGTATGATAAATGTCTGAACCATTGAATTTGGCACGCCCACCTAAATGACGTTGGATTCTGATAATTTCGTTCCATTTGACCATTCTTTCACTTCTTGCAAATGACCCAACTTTTAGTTGTCCTGCATTGGTGGCCACAGCCAAATGGGCTATAAATGCATCTTCTGTTTCGCCTGATCTTGCAGATATAACTGGAAGCCATCCTGTTTTTTGGGTCAAACGTATGGCCTCGATGGTTTCTGTGACTGTTCCTATTTGGTTCAGTTTAATTAATACCGAGTTAGCTAAACCTTGCTCAATACCTAATTCTATTCGGTTTATATTTGTAGTAAAGAGGTCATCTCCAATTATTTGAATTTTTTTACCCATTTCAGCTGTAAATCGTTTCCAATTACTAATATCGGTGTCAGCAAATGGATCTTCTATAGAAATTATTGGGTATTTTTCGCACCATAATTTCATAAGGTCGTAAAATTCATCGGGGGTGTATGTCATCTTATCTAACGGCAAATTATAGTGAGTACCATCATATAAATCACTCGCAGCTATATCCAACGAAATTGCCACATCCTCTCCAGCTACATATCCTGCCTTACGGACAGCTTCCAAAAAAACTTCAAAGGGTTCTTGGTTTGTTTTATAGTCTGGCCACCATCCGCCTTCGTCTGCAATACCTACACACTTCCCCTTTGCTTTCATTACTTCACCTGCAGCATGGTATATATTATGAGTTATTTCGAGTGTTTCTTCATAGGTTTTTGCTCCTATAGCTATAACCAGAAAGTCTTGAATATCATTTACCCAACCTGCATGAGCGCCGCCACCAAGAATTTGGATTTCATTAAGTGGAATTAGATTTCCTTTTCCTTCACCCAAATATTCATATAATGGAACTCCTTTTGCATTAGCTCCAGCATTTGCTACAGCCATAGATACTCCAAGAATAGCATTAGCACCTAAGCGTGACTTATTATCTGTACCGTCAAATTCAATCATTTTTCGGTCTATATTAGACTGATTAAAAACAGACTCACCTATAAGTAGAGAAGCTATTTCTGTTTTAACATGTGATATGGCTTTAAATACAGATTGACCTCTAAATTTATTCTTATCGTTGTCTCGAAGTTCAATTGCTTCAAATTGCCCAGTAGAGGCTCCTGATGGAACCAACCCATAACCTTTTATGTTGTTTTCTAGAGTAACTTCAACTTCAAGTGTAGGGTAGCCTCTTGAATCGTATATTTGGTAAGCATCTATGTGTTTAATATTCATAATGTTATTTTAATCTTTTATAATTGTATATTTTGTAACCATTTAGTAATAAACGTATCAAAACTATCGAGGTTATTACCTATTTCTTGATAAACAAAGTTTCTTACGTTTTGTTGTTGTTTAGGGTTTAAATATTCTACGGGAGATTTGCCATCAACTCTAGCCATCATTAATAATAAAATTAAATGGACCAATTTTGCTTCAAATTTTTGATTGAAAATAGTACCAGAATTAGATTTGTAACTATTTAGTGCTGTTCTTGCAAGCTCAGTAAATGCTAAAGATTTAGAAGGGAGGTATAAGGCTTTTAAAATAAAATGATTTAAAAAGAAGGCTACATCAAAAATGGGGTCGCCATACCAAGCAACTTCACAGTCTAGTAATACGAAACGCTCTGGACTTACTAAAATATTTTTTGGGCTAAAGTCACCGTGCACAAGACATCTTTTTACAGATGCCAAACGCTTTGCTTCATCATAGAAATATACTTTTAAATCTGGGTGAAGTTGAGCTGTTTTAATTAAATAGGGTTCAATACGTAACTCACTAAAGTTAACCAATGTATCAAAGTCCTTTTCCGCCCTAGGGTCTCCAGCCGACTTTTTATGAATAGTCCCCATAATTTTACCTGCAGATTTCGCATACTCTATGTTTATTTGCTTGTTCAATAGCAACTCTTTCCAGTTAGTTAAACCGTTTTCAAGCATTTCCATGCAAAAAAAATGCTGTTCAGGATCTCTATATATTATGTTTGGTACTACATCAGGTAAAAAACTAGCTACATAAGTAATGTATTTCTGTTCAATGTGGTTTCTATTAACATCAGCAAACCAATCATCTTTTACTTTTAATTTAGCCAAAGCACGTTTAAGTACGAATTTTTTATCTCCTTCTTCAATTAATAATATCTCGCAAGACACTCCGCCACTCAAACTTCTTACTTCTACTGAAGAAGAATTTAAAATATTTTTCTTGACTAAATAATCAATAAGTTTATCTTGATTCATTTTTATTTCACTAAACAGAAATTCATAACTATATTTATGGTTCGCAACAAATACAACTATTATACGAATAGTTGTATTTGTTGACCTAAATGTTCGATACTTACCTGAACTTTATCTCCTGGTCTTAGGTATTTAGGCGGCGTTTTACCAAAACCTACTCCTGGAGGTGTACCAGTGGTTATAATATCTCCTGCCTCTAATTGCATAAACTGTGAGACATAATGAACTACAAAAGCTGGTTTAAATATCATAGTATTGGTGTTACCATTTTGCATATCTTCTCCATTTACCTTCAAGTTCATTTTTAGGTTTAGAACGTCTGGAATAGTGTCTGGAGTTACCAAATAAGGTCCTACGGGGCTAAAACCTGGACAAGACTTTCCTTTAACCCATTGGCCTCCTCTTTCAATCTGAAATTCTCTTTCAGATACATCGTGCATAATACAATATCCACCAATAGCTTCTAGTGCTTCGGCTTCATTATTAGCATATAGTAAATCTTTTTTAATAACGATTGCTAATTCTACTTCCCAATCGGTCTTTTCACTTTTTCTAGGAATAGCTACATCGTCATTTGGGCCGCATAATGTGTTAGTTGCTTTCATGAAAAGCACAGGTTCTTCTGGAATATCCATACCAGCTTCAATAGCATGATCTGAATAGTTTAAACCCACGCACAATATCATATTAGGTCTAGAAACGCAAGGTCCCCAACGATCGTCAGCTGATACTTCAGGAAAAACCGTTTTTCCGTCTGTTAATAATTTAGATAATTTATCTAAACCATTGTTATTAAAAAAGTCTCTGTTCCAGTCATTAAAATGCGCTGAACAATCTCGTCTTACTCCGCCTACTAAAACGCCTGGCTTTTCATTGTTTATTTCTCCAAATCTTACTAATTGCATGCTGTTTTATTTTTATAGGGTTAGGTGTTTAATGTTACAAAACCACCGTCTATTGGGTAATTGCTTCCTGTTATGAATGAGGCTTCATCACTACATAGATAAAGAATTAATGTAGCAATTTCCGATGGATTACCCATTCTTCCTACAGGTTGAGTTTTTGAAAGTTTTTCGAACATTTCTGCTTCTTGACCAGGATAGTGTTTTTTTAAATATCCATCAACAAAAGGTGTATGTACTCTACCTGGAGCAATGCAATTACAACGAATATTATCTTTTACAAAATCACGCGCAATAGAATATGTCATTGTTGTAACAGCGCCTTTACTCATAGAGTATGCAAAACGATCTGGTAATCCAATAGCAGAAGCTGCTGAAGCCATATTAATAATTACGCCACCTCCTGTTTTTTTCATAAAAGGGATACAACTATACACACAGTTGTAAACGCCATTAACATTTACACTAATAACTCGATTAAAATCTTCCGCAGAAGTATTTTCGGCAGTTCCAATGTGTGCTATACCAGCATTATTAATTAAAATATCTATTTTGCCTTCCTTATCATATATATATTGGGCAATATTTTGGACTTCTTTTTGATTAGATACGTCGCATTTAAAAAAATGTGCCTGATTTCCATTTTCTAATATTTTAGAAACTGTATTTTTTCCGGCTTCTTCGTTAACATCTAATATGTAAACTGTGGCTCCTTGTTTAGATAATGTTTCGGAAATTGCTTTTCCAATACCATTTCCGCCACCTGTAACCAAAGCGATTCTTTGTTTTAAATTAAACATTATATTTTCTTTTAATTGTTTTATCTGTAAATTATTATTCAATAAATAATATAGATGTAGCTGAAATTTAAAAAATAACAGAAACAGGAGTGCCGCATTCTATTGTAGATTTAACTTCTCCAGTAGTCGGTAAACCTGTTTCTTCAGCTATCTCAAATGATACAATAGTATCAGAATCTTGATGCGCACATACTAGCCATTTACCGCTAGGGTCAAAATTAAAATCTCTGGGTTCTTTACCATTTGTTTGAAACCTAGTTTCAAAAGTTAATATGCCATTAGAACTATTTATAGAGAAAACAGAAATACTGTTATGTGTTCTGTTAGATATATAAAGTGTTTTATTTGATGGGTGCATTCTAATTGCAGAGGCAGAAGGCACATCGTGATAATCTTCTGGAAGTGTTGGCTGGTCGTTGGTGAGTGTCAATATTCCTGTATCTAGATTTTGACAATAGGTAAGTACATGTGCATTTAACTCACAAATAACATATATTTTTGAGTTATCTTTTCCAAATACTAAATGTCTAGGGCCATAACCAGCGGGAACTGTAATGCCTATTACATCTGTAAATTTACCTGTGAGATTATTAGTATCATGCAGCCATATTTTATCGCTACCAAGATCGCATACATATAGCCATTTTCCGTCTGGAGAAATTTCAGCACAATGCGTATGAGATTGTTCTTGTCGCTCTTTGTTAGGCCCTTGTCCAGAATATTGGTATAGGTGTTCTGTAGGCGATAGTTTACCGTCTCTTATATCGTGTACCGAAACCCTACCATCTATGTAAGACGCAACAAAAACTTGATTAATTACTTCGCTGCAACTTATATGGCAGGTGGCTGCGCCTTGAGTACTTTCTGAAGATAATGCTACCAGTGAGCCATCTTTTTGTATAACATAAGATATAACATTACCAGGATCAAAATATTCATCGGAAGCTACAAGTAATATGTCTTTTCCAAATTTTGCTAAATAAGTGGCATTAACCACATCTTTAAAACCTAATGTTTTAATAAGTTCTCCTGTTTCTGTATTTAGGGTATATAAACTCAACCCTTCTTTGGTTCTGGCAGGGAAATAACCTCCCTGTTTTGAATATGATCCTATGTAAAAATTCTGTTTCATAATTATCCTAGTTTTGGTAATCCTACACCATTATCTACCAGTAGAGCATGTCCTTGCAACTCATTGGCTAATGGAGAGCATAAATAAATAAACGCATTGGCTATTGCTTCTGGGTTATTTCTTTTTCCTAAGGGAGATACACGGTCTACCCAGGTTTTATATTCGGGGTCGTTATCATACATTTCTTTGGATTTACCAGCAGCAACATTACCTGGTGATACTGCATTTACCCTAATTTTATATTTGGAAAATTCCAAAGCTAGGTTTTTCATTAACATTTCTAATCCACCTTTAGAGGAGGTATAAGCAGCAATGCCTTCCATAGGAATATAACTCACAAAACTTGATGTAAATATTAAATGCCCTTGAATTTTTCGTTTTACCCATTGGTTACCTATAGCATGTGCAAAATAAGCCTGTCCTAAAAAATTGAAGTTAACTAAATTATAAAAATCTTGAGGTGAAGCTTCTAAAAACTGAGCAATTCCAGTTCCTCCAGCATGACCTAGAGCAACGTTTATATTAGGCCACTTCTCAAAAATTGATTCTATGGTTTTACGAACGCCTTCAGCATCAGTTACATCCATAGGGTAATAGTTTTCTACAGATAACCCTCGAGCTTCAAGGATTGGCTGTGCTTCTTTAATACTGCATTTATCAGTTAAGATAAGGGTTGCACCTGCATTTATTAATGCATTAACAATATACTCTGCAATACCGCCTAAAGCACCTGTCATTAAAATGGTCTTATCTTTTAAATCTATTGTTATCATTTTTTATTTTATTGTATTTACCAATGCTTTTAAATAACCCATGGCAAAAGCCATACCTGTATCCCAAGGCGCTTTACTTGTTACCTGGGGTGCATGGTCAGGAATAAGTACACCCTCGAAATTATACTTTCTTAGAATTCTAATTATTCTTTCCATGTCTATATCTCCATCATCAATAAACGATTCCTTATAATCGGGTACCTTTCCTCTAATGTTCCTTAGATGTATGTATCCTATTTTATTGTTTTTCGCAAAATGTTCTAGAGCTTCGTACACGTCCGAGTCTACCATTTCAGCTATGGTTCCCAAACATAGTTCCATGACATGGTTTGGGCTAGCGTTAAATTCCATAACTTCTTTATAATGATCTGGATGATAACCCAATCGAGGTTGTTTACGAACATCTTTAAGTGGTGGGTCGTCTGGGTGAACTGCTAGTTTAACACCAGCTTCTTCTGCTACAGGTACCATTTCATTAATAAAATATTTATATCGTTTTATAAGTTCATCATGGCTAATGGTTTCAATATTTCCTTCAGGAGAATTTGTGTCAAAAATCATGTTCCATACCATTCCGTTTGGTATCGGCATGTCTAAGGCTTCAGAATATCCTTCTAGACCAACAGAAAGTGCATTACCTCTGGCATAAGGCCCTATAGTTCTACCTGCTACTCCGGCTAACGAGAAATTGTAACCCATAATTGGTATTCCCGCTTTTCCCATATTTCGAATTAATTGCTTTAAGTTGGCTATTTGTTCATCTTTTTTAGGTCCGTCTAATAAAATGTCATGCCAAAAACCTGGACTAAAGTTTTCTAAAGCTTCTAATTTTAAGCCATGTTTAGCCATATCGAATTTTAAAGCGCTTAGTTCTTCATAAGACCAGATTTTTTCTTCTTTAACTACACCCCAACCTTTATTAACAGTTCCTAAAGGTTGATCGTCTGCTCCTGTATCACTTTGGTGGAAATAGTCGGTTAAATGGGCTACAATGTGGGTTGCTCCTAATTGTTTTGCCATTTTGTAATAATCATCATTTAACATTTGGCTGTAAAGTCCGAAACCTATTTTCATTATGGTTGTTGTTTTGTTCTTAAATGGGATTTTTTATAAACAGTAAAGATTGTTTATACTCTAAGCGTTATAAAACTATTTAAATTTGAGTTAACGACTATGGTGATTTAAAAAAATGAATTCGTTTTTAATTACAAGCGCAAGATATATATTTAAGGTTTCGACTTTTTAGTTGTTTTTAACTTCTATTGAAAGTATATTAACATTGAGTTGTTTTTAACTTTTTTTTGTTAAAATCCTTACAAGCACTTGAATTTTTACTAAATTGATTTTTCAGATGCTAAAAAAGCATAATTTTGAAATATTTCTAAACTAAGCATACCTTAAAAATGAAGGCTTCTTTTTATAAAATAATATTCGATAAAGAAACGCCATTTAGATGCACTTACATAGATCTTCCGGCATTCAATCATCCTTGGCATTTTCATCCTGAATTTGAGTTAACCTTAATACTCGAAAGTGAAGGAATTCGTTATGTTGGAGATCATACCTCAGGTTTCAAAGCTGGAGATTTAGTGTTGTTAGGTTCTAATTTGCCACATTTGTGGATGAATAATAAAAATAAAAATCAGCAATTATTTGATAGTGAAAAAAGAAGTAAGAGAATTACACTTCAGTTTCCTATCGATTTTATGAGTAGTATGTTTAAAGAAGCAAAAGAACTAGAGCCTTTGGTGCAACTCTTTAAACTAGCTGATAGGGGTGTCTCCTTTTCTAAAAAGATTAGTAAGGAAATTGCTCCTCTACTGTTGGATATTAATATGAAGAAAGGATTAAGAAAATGGATCGCAGTGTTTAATCTTTTGTTTGAACTTACAGAAGCTGAAGATTACAAACTTTTAGCTAGTCCAGGTTATCTTCCACAACTAACCAGTAGAGATCATAGTCTTATGAATGAAATATTTCAGCATATTAGAAATAATATTGAAAATAAGATAACCCTTCAAGAAATGGCAGATATAGCCTGTCTAACAAAACCTTCTTTTTGTCGTTTTTTTAAACAGAAGACAGGTAAACCTTTTTTTGTTTTTTTAAATGAGCTTAGAATAAATATTGCAAAAAGGATGCTGTTAGAAGATAAACAAACCTCTATTAATACTATAGCTCTTCATTCAGGATTTCCTACAATTCAACACTTTAATAAAAAATTCAAACAATTTAATAAGGGCTTAACACCTTCTGAGTATACAAAAAAACACAAATGAAATTTTTAAGTTGCTTAGTTATTTGTGTTGTTTTTTCGACTGAATTCAAAATTTTTATTTTCTCAAGATAGCTCAAAAAGGCCTGGAAGTTATTTTAGCATTTTACTTAACATAAACATTATTTTCAATTTAACTTCTTAGAAATTAATTGTTGAGCATTTTAAAATTTAATTCGCTGTCTTTTTATTTTCAATATTCTTCTTCATAATCAAGTATGCTTTTGTTATAGTTATGTTAATAATGACTCATTATTAGAAAATATTATATCAAAACAAATATAATTTACTACCTAATTTTGTGGAGGCACAGTTATAAGTTTTAGAAGAAATTAATTTTCCTATAACAATCTCAATTATTTATAAAAGAAATTATCTGATAAGTTTTAATATTTAAGTGTACGAAAGATGGTGTTTTTTATTGACCATTTTATGTTTGATTTATCCAAAAATCGAAAACGCAAATGAAACAGGAAAAGGAACCATAAAACAATCACAGCGATTGTTGTCTAGACAAGCAACTTTAACGGTGTCATTCCCTAAAACAAATTGCAGATATCTTAGAGTTTTTGCGCAGAATATTGGCTACATCCCAGAGTGGCATAAACTTTTGTGGAGCCAAAGCATGGTTGTTTGTCGATGAAATAATTATTAAATAACGAGCGAGATAAGTTATTTATTCGGTGATTTTCGTCAAAAATTGTACGGAATTATAGCAATTTATGACATGTAATAAAAGAATTGATCTAGTTTTAAAATGGAAAAGACAATAGTATTAAAAGGAATTGCTTGGGGTCATCCCAGAGGGTATGAGCCATTAATTGCAGCATCAGTTGAATTCAAAAAAAGGAATCCTAATGTTTCGATAAAATGGGATGTTCGTTCGCTTAAAGAATTTGGTTATATGCCAATTGAAGATTTAATTGAGCGTTATGATTTAATTACAATAGACCATCCCTATATGGGGCAGGCTGATAAAAAAGGTTTGTTACTAAAGCTAGAACAGCATTTTACTGAAAAGGAATTAACTACATTAGAAGAACAGTCAATTGGATCATGTTTCAATTCATACGAATATAATAATCATCTTTATGCGTTGCCTATTGATGCAGCCGCATTGATTGCCGCTTATCGTAAAGATAGTATGGAAGAGCTTGGGTTGAGCTTGCCGAAAACCCATGAAGAACTAAAAAACTTTTATAAAAAAGTGCCTCAAGGTTTTGCAGTAGCATGGGCGCTTTGCCCTACAGATTTGTGGTGTACATTTTTAACAATTTGTGCTCAAACCGCTGGGCCGGGTTTTATAAATAATAGGTTGTTTGATAAAAAGATAGGCAGTAAGGTATTAGATGAAATTAAGTTTCATTTAGAATTTCTTCACGCTGAATCGATAAATTGGAATCCTATGGAAATTCTTGATAGAATGGGCAATGAAGAAGAAATAATCTATTGTCCTTATTTGTTTGGTTACACCAATTATTCGCGTAAAGGCTACGCCAAAAAATTAGTGCATTTTTCCAATAGCCCAGTTGGTCAACAAAAAAATATTTCAACACTTCTTGGTGGTGTTGGCTTGGGGGTTTCTTCGAAATCCAATTATCCTGAAATGGCGGCTAATTTTGTTGAATTTGTAGCAGGATCAGAAATACAGGAAGGAGTATTTACATTAAATGGCGGACAACCTGCAAACCTCATTGCTTGGAAAAACAAGAATAACAATGTTTTGTGTAACAATTTTTTTACAGATACGCTTTCAACAATAGAAAAAACATATGTACGACCAAAGCATCCCGGGTGGAACGAATTTCAGGAACAAGGAGCAGATTTATTACACGAAGGTTTACTAAATAATAGGGCTTCTAATAAAATGATGGATGATTTGAATGAATTGTACAAAACTTTTGAATACGATGGAGATGTTCAAAATGGAACATTTCGGAATTCAGTATACAGTTGATGTATTGAAATTCTCAAGTAAAATAAAAAAATAAGAAATTAAAGTATTTAAAAAAAGATAGATAATTAATTTAAAATGATATGAAAACACAAAAATTATTAATACTGGTTTTAATCACCTTTATTTTTACAAATCAAAAATCTCTGGCACAGGAAGTTTTTACACCTGCAGATCCCGAATACTACGCCATGGACAAGCAGCAAATGACCTTTGATGACTACCAGACCTTACTGGTAAACTATCGTGGTTTTGTAAGTCCGAGACAATACAGTATTACCCAGTTTACTAATGTTAACTTCTTGCCAATACAATCGGAGTTTTATAATTTTAACATAAACTTTTATGACAAAGCTACCGGCCGTTTAATCGAAGACGATGTGCCTATAAAATGGAAATCGTGGATAGATGAACGTGGAAGCTATGATCCATTAGGTTCAAACTTTAGACCAAATTCACCCTCTATCGTGGTTACACAAGATGAGAAATGGCAGCCAAATTCGTATCACAGAAACGGTACTTTTCATAAAGAATATGACGGTAAATGGGTGAGTTTCTCGTTGGAAAGTTGGACAAATGTCTCCTACAGTGACGATGAGGTGTTTATTAAATTGGTACTTACCAACAGAAATTCCAAGGATCTTAATATGACCTTGATTCCCAATCAAGTAGCAGAAAATTTGTCCTGTCAATTTAAGGAGGGTTCCACAAAGGCGAATCAAATAGATGCCTTTACCATTGGCAGTGAGGTTGCCTCGGCAAGGGTATCTTCCAGTATTGAAACTATCACTAAAGAAGGGTTCGAAATAACACTAGCCTCAAAGGAAACAAAGACTTACTGGTTTGCCGTCAAATTCTATCAAACAGGGGAAACCGCCCCAAAAATTGTTCAAACTGATATTGAGGAACGCATGGAGGCCGCCGATCGCAAATGCCGCGAAAAATTAGCTTGGGCCTATGAAAGTTTGCCGAAACTTCAAAGCTCCAATAAGCAGATGGAAGAATATTACTATCGGTGTATGCTTTCGGTAATGATGAGCCGGTACGAGAACCCAAATTATATCTCCAAGGTGTTTTGGGCCGTGGGCACTTGGCCATATACTATCAGTTGGGACACTTCATATAGTTCCGACATTATTGCCATGCTAGATCCAGAAAGTTTGAAGCAGGCCATTCTGACAGATTTTGAGAATGTAAAAATGAAAAGGACCTATGTGAGCTGGAATGGGGCCTTTTGGGACAATCTTTATATTCAAGAACCCTTTGCGCTTCAAAATATGCTCGAGGCCTATTTACGCCATACCAATGATTATTCAATTTTTGACGAAAAGGCCGCAAATGTAACGGTGTGGGAGTGGATGCAGAAATGGGTAACCGAACTTCAAACAAATTATACCAACAAACTTGGTTTAATCGATGTGGGGTACAATACTGAAAAAATTATTGAAATACGAACCGATGGGTATAGCCATGCCGTGCCAATAACCAATACGTTGACAATTGATTTATTGTACACCATGTCCGAATGGGCTCAAAAGAGAAATGAGAAAAAATTAAGTCAATCCTATATAAAAGATGCCGAAAAATTAAATTCCTTGGTTAACCAGTACCTCTGGAACGAGGAATTGGGATGGTTTGATAACCTTTATCCCGATGGAACTAAAGGAACCATTTGGACGTTTCACCTTTTTGATCTTTTAGGTGCTGATTATTTGCCCGATTATCAGGTAAACGCGCTGGTAAGCCACCTTCAAGAAGGCGTATTTTTAGGAAAATTCGGTGTGTATTCCATTGCTCCGAAAGATAAGGTGCATTGGGATATGATCGATTCCGACTGGGGTGGTGGCGGTCAATATGCAGGTATGCCCGGCAGGGTTTCCCGCTACTTGTACCAAAAAGGTTTTGCAGGCAAAGGATGGAATCTTCTTAAGCGCAATATGAGGTATATTACCTATTTTCCCTATCTGCCACAAAATCCAAGAACGGATGCCCCTGAACAAGATCGTTCTTCCATGCCCTTGCAGATTTCCGCCGGTGCCGGAATGGAGGCCATCATATTCGGGACCTTTGGCGTTAAAATGGAAGGCAATACAATAAGGTTCCAACCTATCAGTAATGAGGACATAGGGACTGCTCAAATGAAAAACATCAAGTATCGAGGAAAAAACTATGGGGTTAAACTTGAAAAAAAGACTTTTTCAGTGTATGAGAACGATACCCTTATTGAAACTAAATTCTACGGGGAATCAGTAATCATTAAACTATAATTTTTAAAATTTAGCGTTTAATACAATATTATAAACATTACAAACTATCTATGAAAAGACTAATTAAATCTGAAAAATGGGCAAACTTGCCAATGCGGCCAGGGTTTGGCTCATTTATGCACCCTACAGACGACAAACTTACACTTATTAAACAGTTGGGAGTTGATGAAATTATTTTGAATATGTACAAGAACAACCTTATCGATACCAATTTTGATTCGTTGCCATTACTAGGGAATCATCAATGGGAGTATAAAGATTTGTTGATGCTTCGGAATAAAGTAGAAAATGCTGGTATTAGATTACTTGCATTAGAAAATATGCCATGGACATTCTATGATAAAATAATGTTGGGACAACAAGGTAGAGAAGAGCAACTAAAACATGTTCAAGAAACCATTTTTAATATGGGTAGAGCAGGAATCCCGGTATTGGGCTATTCATGGGCACCTACGGGTGTTTGGCGATCATCTACCAACTATAGAATAAGAGGTGGTGCACAGGCCATGAGTGTCGATCTTAACGATTTTAAAAGTGCACCACTTTCTCATGGTCGCATTTTTTCAGAAGAAGAAATGTGGGATTATTATCAATACTTTTTGGAAGGTGTTTTACCAGTTGCCGAACAAGCCGGGGTTACCTTGGCACTACATCCAAACGATCCGCCAGTACCAAGTTTGGCCGGTGTCCCACAGCTGTTCCGAAGTTTTGAAGCATACAAAAAGGCAATGGACCTGGTCAAAAGTGAAAATCATGGTTTACAGTACTGTTTAGGTAATTTTTCTGAAATGGGTGCGGATATCGATGCAGTAACGGAATATTTCGGAAAGCAAGACAAGTTGATATACGTACATTTTCAAACCGTTTCTAATGCTATTTCTAGCGAAAATCAAAAATTCAATGAAGTTTTTGTTGATATGCCAGGGTATTATGATCCAGTAAAAGTACTGAAGAAATTAAAAGAAGTTGGTTTTAAAGGTATGATTATGCCTGGGCATGTTCCAAAGATTATTGGAGATCAAACATGGGAAGAGCGCGGTCGATCATTTACCATTGGGTATATTAAAGGCATTATGGCTGCGTTAGATTAAGAACCTAAAAATAGATGTATAAATTCAAGGTTTTGGGTGCTTCTTTCAGAAATTTATCCGCTAAAAATTAGAGCAGCGGCAATGTCTGTAGCTACAATGGCAGTATGGATAGGAGCTACTTTTGTTGGGCAAATGACTCCTTGGTTATTAGAAAAATTTCAAGCGTATGGTACGTTTTGGTTATTTGCTGCTTTTATGATTCCGGCAATATATCTGGTCATAATAGTGTTACCAGAAACCAAAGGAAAAACACTTGAGGAAATTGAAAATTATTGGATATCAAAAAAAGAATAATTATGAATCGTTTAAAAGATAAAGTAGCTATTGTTACTGGTGCGGCCAAGGGTATAGGTTTAGCAATATGTAAAACCTTTGTGTCCGAAGGCGCTAGAGTAGTAATGTGCGATGTTGATGTTGTTAGATGTAATGAAGAAGCCAATAAAATGAAATCTAATGGGGCAGTTGTTTTAAGTCTTAAATGTGATGTGGGTGTTACAAATGATGTTAAGCAATTAATTGATAAAACCATTGATGAATTTGGTAGAATAGATGTTTTGGTTAATAATGCTGCCGTGGCTATTTCAGGTGATGTAAGGGAGATGCCAGATGAAGATTGGGATACTGTAATGAACATAAACTTGAAAAGTGTTTTTAGAGGAATAAAATTTACTTTACCGCATATGATAAAACAGCATTCTGGTAGTATTATAACGCTTTCATCTGTTCAAGCCAATAGAAGCTGGAGTAATTGGACGGCTTATGCGGCAGCAAAAGGTGGTATTCTTTCTATGCATACACAATTAGCAGGACAGTTTGGACAAGAAAATGTTCGATTTAATACCATATCTCCAGGTGCTATTTTAACTCCAATGAATGAAAAGAGAATAGAAGAAGAAGGCGAGGAATATTTTAAAAGTAGTATAAACCAAGCAGCACTTCTTAGAATGGGTACACCTGAAGAGGTCGCTATGACTGCTGTTCTTTTAGCTTCAGATGAGGCAAAATTTATCACAGGAGAAGATATTAAAGTAGACGGAGGTTTGGCTAGCCTTCCTAGATATATGGATAATGTTAAATAATAGTATAATTTGAAGGTTCTAGAACGCGTTTTTAATAATTGGCGTTTTTCCACGATTGCTTATAAAAGAACTCAAGATTTAATTAAATCCTGAGTTCTTTATTTGTAAAATGAATGTGCTGTTTTTTAGAAAAACATGTTTTACCCAATCAGAATCGATAAGGTTAGATAATTCAGCTTGTTGTTCTTCGCTTAAATAATAAAAGTCGTAATCTCCCAGATGTTTAATAGTATCTTCTGTTATTGAAACTTCTGCATCGGTTGAAAGAGCAATGTTATGCCAACAACATTTAGGAATGTGATATAATACTTTAGGGTGCATGTTAATCACCTCAAAAGATAGTCTGTTCAGCAACATCTCGGCAGCAATCAAAATGGCTTGTCCTACCATTAATAAGAAGGTTTCGTCAGTATTATAGTGTACATCAATTTTTTTTGAACGCATTGGGCGCCAGGTCAGGCATATAGTTTAGTTGTTCTACTTGACACTTGACCCAATTAAATATTGATTATAATCCTCACTTGAATGCCTATACTCTTCAATAAATTTTTTATTATTCTTCTATGTTTACTTGAAATGTCGGTAAATTTAACCATCCTAATGTGCCATCAAAAAAAGAATATTCTTTTAATGTCTGTAAATATCAAATATATCGTTATCTATTTTATATATTTTCCTTTTAAACTTTAAAATAAATTCTAGAAAATCCAATAACTATGATTAAACTTGGAGCAACTTTTTTTAGCTGTTATATCCAGTTTTATGTTCATAGAGTATGTATATTGACCGAGGTCAAAAAAATATTAACATTTTAACAAAAGTTGAAGTTCTATATTTAGCAGGCAAGCTTCTTCTCTGTATTAACTTTTTTTGAATGAATCTTAACATTGAATTGATTTTTTAACTATATTTAGAAAAAGTCAAGTTTTTGCTTTAATTAATGGTTTTTTTTGGCAACGTGTGAATTGGATCAGTTACGAGATAGCTAGAAAAGATTGTCTAAAATGTTATCTACTTTAAGCGAACCACAAAATGAAAGCCTCGTTCTATAAAATAATATTTGATACAAAATCGCCATTGCATTGTTCTTACATTGACCTTCCAGTCTTTGATCACCCTTGGCATTTTCACCCCGAGTTTGAGTTGACCTTAATTCTTGAAAGTGACGGAATTCGATATGTGGGCGACCATACCTCAAGGTTTAAAGAGGGGGATTTGGTGTTGTTGGGTCCCAATTTGCCACATATATGGCAGAACAATAAAGAGCATTTGGAAAATAGCAAAAGAAAAAGTCGAGCAATCGTGCTTCAGTTTCCTGACGATTTTATTAAAAGGGTTTTTGCAGATACAATAGAATTACAGACCCTAGTGGAACTTTTCAAACAAGCGGAAAGAGGGGTCTCTTTTTCCAAAAAGACAAGCACACAAATCACCCCATTGCTAATGGATATTCATAAAAGGGACGGGCTGCGGAAATGGTCGGCTGTATTTAATCTTTTATCTGAACTTACGGAAGCTAGTGAATATGGCCTTTTGGCCAGTCCTGGCTACACCCCACATCTAAGCAACAGAGATTTTGATTTGATGAATCAAATGTTCGATCACATCAGAAATAACATTGAAAATAAAATTTCCCTTCAAGAAATGGCCAATATGGCCTGTCTAACAAAGCCTTCATTTTGTCGCCTTTTTAAACAGAAGACCGGAAAATCATTTTTCGCATTTTTGAATGAGTATAGGATAAATAACGCAAAACGAATGTTGTTGGAGGATAGGCGGGGCTCCATTGGTCACATTGCTCGGAAATCAGGATTTCCGAGCGTACAGCATTTCAATTCGAAATTCAAAGAGTTTAATAACGGATTAACTCCTTCTCAGTACATAAATGCCAAAGGGATTTGAAACCTTTTGAATCCACTAGATTTTCCTTAAAGATTATATTAAATAAAAAACCAGTTTAACAGCCTCTTGTTTACAATCCTATAACTATTTCTATGGGGCCTTTGGTTAATATTCATTCATAATTGGAAAATACCGCGTAAAATTTAAATTTGAATATATCCTATTTTTGTAATGTTTGATTTGAAAAGTAAAAAATCGTACGTAAACCATGACTACAAGCAAAATCAACTAGAGTTACAAAGTACAATTCCAAAATGCCATTAAAGCTTGAACTCCCTATTACTTTTTCTTAATTAATACATATTATTATGGATTGATCGAGCTGAATATTATTAATACACTTAACGAATATAATCAAATGAAATTTATCAACATGAAATTACGCCAATTAATAACGGTCAAGATATGGCTGTTAATCGTTTTTAATTGTATGGCTATATATGGCCAAAGAAGTCCTAAGCCCAATGAAACCTTTATAGCTGGGTACCATGAAAAAGTAACTGGTAACGATCTGCAGTACGAATCCGGAATCGAAGGATTAAGTTCTACGCTAATTTCAAGAGTGGATGCAGGTAATCAAAAAATGGAGTGGTTAACAGCTCCCATTTCTGTGGAAAATAAGGGAGGAGAAGTTACATTTGTACATTATGTAGGTTATTACGCAAATCGGCCAGGGTCGATTTTCAACTTCTATGTTGATGGAGAAAAACAAGCTGAAATAGCCCTTTCTGGATTAAAAAAAACCAGTTGGACATTGGAGCTTAAAAACAATCAAAAATTGAGTTTTGAAAAGTTTCATGAAGATAAGAATCATGGTTATTTTGGTTACCTGTATTATACAGTACCCGCAAAAAACCTTAAACAAGGAGCTTCTATAAAACTTGAGCTAACGGGAAATAACGAAAAATCGCAAACCTATTTTATGGTCTTCAAAAGAGATCTTACAGAGTCGGTAAAGGTAACAGCCTTACCTGCTCTAATTAAATCGGAGGGTAAAAAGTTTCAGACCTTATTAACCGAAATTATTTCTTTTAAAAATGCTGCGAAAGCACAATTAAGTATAGATGGTAAAATAGATAGAGTTATTGACTTAAAGCCAGGAATACAAAATTTAAAGATTTTATACCCTGAAGTAATAAAAGAAAAGACAGTAACTTTTAAGTTGGATTTAGGGGATGATCAAATAACAACTAAAGTAAAGTTGAAACCCATAAAAAAATGGCACGTAAATTTTGTACAGCATTCACATACTGATATCGGGTACACAAGGTCTCAAACCGAGATTTTGGCAGAACACCCACGTTATATAGATTATGCATTAGATTATTGTGATGCTACTGATGATTTCCCTGAAACATCAAAATTTAAATGGACGTGTGAAGCATCTTGGGCTGTTGATGAATTTTTAAATAGTAGGTCTCAAACCCAAATAGATAGATTAAAGCAACGCGTTAAAGAAGGTAGAATTGAAGTAACTGGAATGTATTTTAATTTTAGTGAGCTTCCTGATGAACAGTCATTAGCTGCTTCTCTGGCGCCTATTAAGAATATATCTGACAAAGGAATAAAAATAACTTCAGCAATGCAAAACGATGTAAATGGTATTGCATGGTGTATGAACGATTATTTTAATTCTTTAGATATTAAATATTTAACAATGGGCACTCATGGGCACAAGGCCCTAATATCTTTTGATACACCTTTAGCATTTTGGTGGGTCTCTCCCTCTGGAAAAAAGATGCTAACATTTAGAGCAGAACATTATATGATTGGGAATGCCTTTGGTGTTCATACTGATAATTTTGACGATTTTGAAAATAATCTTCTGCAATATTTAATTAAACTTAACGAAAGAGGATATCCATACGATAAAATTGCAATACAGCATTCAGGTTTTATGACGGATAATTCACCACCATCAATGAAAGCAAGTAAAATGATCAGGGATTGGAATGAAAAGTACGAATGGCCAAAAATTAAAACAGCTATTGCAAGTGATTTTTTCGAAGATTTTGAGAAACAAAATGGTGATGAACTTATTGAGGTAAAAGGGCACTGGCCTGATTGGTGGACCGATGGATTTGCTTCTGGTGCAAGAGAGGTGGCAGCAACAAGAAATGCTCATGTAGACCTTATTGCAGGACAAGGTGGTTTGGCAATGGCTAAATTGCTTGGTTCTAAAATGCCAAAGGGAATAAGTGGTCGTGTCTTTGAAGCCAATAAAGCGCTACTATTTTATGGAGAACATACATTTGGAGCTCAAGAAAGTGTTAGTAGTCCTTATAGTAAGGCAACTATGGAGCAACGTGAAATAAAAGAATCCTATGCCTGAGAATCTTCTAGGCGAGCTAGTATGATTGGTGAAGAAGCCATAGGTTTGCTAAGTGAATACATGGGGAAAACGAAGGTCCCTTCTTTAGCTGTTTTCAATACTTTAAATTGGGAACGTGAAGGTATGGTTAACATCTTTATAGATCATCAACAGGTTCCTCCTGGGGAAAGAATACGTTTAATTGATGAAGATGGTGTAGAGTATCCAACACAAATTTTGAAACCTTGGCATGGTGGTACTTATTGGGGTGCTTGGGTAAAAAATGTTCCATCGTTTGGATATAAAAAGTTTGATATTGAGGTGGTTGAAGAGAATCATTCACATTCAAATGGCGGTGGAGATGCGCATAGTCATGAGAGTAATTTTGACTATAAAGAACAAGAGAATCATATACAATTAGATAACCCATGGTATTCGATTAAAGTAGATAAGAAAAATGGGACCATCGAACAGATTTATGATAAAGATTTATCAAAAAATATAGTTGATGAAAAACCAGAATATAACCTTGGAGAATTCATTTTAGAAAAGTTAAAAGGAAGAGAGCAATTGTTCGCAAATAGAACAATAAATGGGGAGAGTTATGGACCATTAACAGACTATACTAGACAGCCACTAGATAGTATTTGGCTTTCCGAAATTAAAGAAGTTGAAATATGGAATACTATTAAATTTAGAGGAAAAACAGAAACGGCTTATGATGAAGCAGATGCATTCTCATTTGAAATAAGACTTTTCAACACCACCAAAAGAATAGATTTTGCATTTGAACTTAAGAAAAAACCTATTACAGATCCTGAAAACTTTTATATCTTTTTTCCATTTGAATTAGATAACGCAAAAATCCATTTTGAAATATCTGGAGGTTCTATGGAAGCTGGTGTAGAGCAAGTTCCCGGATCAGCAAATGACTGGAATACCGTGCAAAATTTCGTGCAAATTAAAAATGATAGCGAACAAATAGTATTGGTTTCTCCAGATGCACCAATCATGCAATTTGGCGATATTAATACCGGACGTTTTGAGTATGGAGCAGTCCCTGAGAGTAACAACTTGTTTAGTTGACCAATGAACAATTATTGGACCACAAACTTTAATGCAGATCAGCGCGGTATGTATACTTGGACATATAATCTTACTAGTACAAATGAGAACAGTGTTAAAACAGCGACAAAGTTTGGTTGGGAAAACAGAGTGCCGTTTTTAGCTAGAGTGATTCCTGCGAGTCCTATTGAAAAAAAGGCGACCAATTCTTTGTCGATACTTTCAAATATTCCAGATAATGTACTTATCATAAATACAACACCTTTAGAAGAAGAGAATGCAATACTCCTTCATTTAAGAGAAGTAGAGGGTAAAGACAGTTCTTTTGTTCCAGAAATTTTTTCCGGCAAGCTTATCAAATATTTTGAAACGAATGTTCTTGACGAGGAAATAAAAGGGATATCAAAATTAAATATCAAAGCTCTAGAAAGTAAATTTTTCAAGTTAAGTTGGAAGTAATAGAAATCTCATAATGTATGCTTTTCTATATAAATACTAATTCTGTGTGGTCTGGAATAGATTTTCTGATAGTTGGCTTAAGGTATGATAGTATATGATGGCATTGGGTTACTTAATATTTTTTATCTCATAAACATCAAAAAATGTAATTAAGATTGTTTTTAAAAAGTAATAAGGAAATAAGTGAGTAATTTACCCTATACGTTATGAGTTTTCTTGTAAAGTAATGCTCAGAATTAAAAATATTTTATTAAGATTTATTCTTTTACATATTTAAATAAAACTAAAAAGCTAATTGCGAATTCGCGGTTTAAATAGGTGTGTAGCTATTTTTCATAATTTTGGACGAAATTTACAGGTCAAAAAATAGAATATTGCATTGTTTTGCCATAAACAATGTAATATTTTTTTTCGGAATAAATATTGAAAATAAAAATATAAGGCTAATAGGATGGGAGCATAAATAATATACAACTTAAAAAAGAATGGATCAAGTCAAAAAGTTGTGGGATTTTAGTGTTACGCAAAAATTGTTGTTAGTCTAAATAGAAAGAAATCTACGTTCCTAACTCCTCTAAACTGTG
>Ga0307486_1000898_pt1 | contig 24914 bp, 23 predicted proteins | sample CBIW02metaG_FD_203663 | JGI IMG/M metagenome (GOLD analysis project Ga0307486, IMG submission 203663) | Sea-ice brine microbial communities from Beaufort Sea near Barrow, Alaska, United States - CBIW 0.2 | ecosystem: Environmental > Aquatic > Marine > Coastal | place: USA: Alaska | collected...
AAGCTGCTCATCGTCGATGGTCTGGTCGGATTCATGGGGTCGCAAAACATTATCGACCGCTCCTACAACATGCGATCCAATATTCGTCGTGGCCTGCAGTGGAAAGACTTCATGACCCGGGTGGAGGGCCCGATCGTCTCCGGGCTCAACGCGATCTTCATCACCGATTGGTACAGCGAGACGAACGAACTGCTCAACCGCGACATCGAACCGGTGCATCCGCGGCCGGTGACCGAGCCCCTGGACTGCCAGGTCGTTCCGAGCGGTCCCGGGTTCCTGGGTGAGAACAACCTACGATTGTTCCTCGCGCTGCTTTACTACGCGCAGGATCGCATCATCATCACGAGCCCCTATTTTGTGCCGGACGAATCGATCATGTACGCCATCACGACGGCCGTGCAGCGGGGGCTGCACGTGGAGCTGTTCGTGTCGGAGATTGGTGACCAGGCGGTCGTCTATCACGCGCAACGCTCGTACTATGAGGAACTGCTGACCGCCGGCGTACGCATCTACATGTACAAGGCGCCCTATATTCTGCACGCGAAGCACTTCACGATCGACGACGAGGTCGCGGTCGTCGGGTCAAGCAATATGGATCAGCGCTCGTTCAGTCTCAACATGGAGGTGTCGCTCATGGTGCGCGGCCGGTCGTTCGTGAGCAAATTGCGCACCATGGAAGACGAAAACCGCCTGAACAGCCGCGAGCTGACGCTGGAGGAATGGCGCAAACAGCCGCTGCGCTCCACCGTGCTCGACAACCTCGCCCGGCTCACCTCCGCCGTGCAGTAGGCGCGGTCGCACTACCGTAGTGCTGCTTCGCGCGGAGGATCCGTCACGCCTACGGCGAACAAACACGCGCGAGCCGCGCAGGCTGGCTACTCTCGATGTAACGGCACCAACTGCCCTGGCGCCAAGGGAGCGATCATATGTTTGAGAGATTTACCGACCGAGCTCGTCGCGTCGTTGTTTTGGCCCAGGAAGAGGCCAAGATGCTCAACCACAACTACATCGGTACCGAGCACATTCTGCTCGGGCTGATTCACGAGGGTGAAGGCGTCGCCGCGAAGGCTCTGGAGAGCCTCGGCATCTCGCTGGATGCAGTGCGCGAGCAGGTTCAAGACATCATCGGCCAGGGGCAGCAGCAGCCCACCGGCCACATCCCGTTCACGCCGCGGGCGAAGAAGGTTCTGGAGTTGAGCCTGCGCGAAGCGCTGCAGCTCGGCCACAACTACATCGGCACCGAGCACATCCTGCTCGGCCTCATCCGCGAGGGCGAGGGCGTTGCCGCTCAGGTACTCGTGAAGCTCGGCGCCGACCTCAACCGCGTGCGCCAGCAGGTTATTCAGCTCCTCTCCGGTTACCAGGGCAAGGAGCAGGTGGCGGTCGGCGCCAACGAGCAGGCGGCCAGCACGGCCGGCAGCCAGGTGCTCGACCAGTTCGGTCGAAACCTGACCCAGTCGGCGCGCGATAACAAACTCGATCCTGTCATCGGGCGCGAGAAAGAAATCGAGCGGGTCATGCAGATCCTGTCGCGCCGCACCAAAAACAACCCTGTTCTGATCGGTGAGCCCGGCGTCGGTAAGACCGCCGTCGTTGAGGGTCTCGCCCAGGCCATCGTCAAGGGCGATGTGCCCGAGACGCTGAAGGACAAGCAGCTCTACTCGCTCGACCTCGGTTCGCTCATCGCCGGCAGCCGCTACCGCGGCGACTTTGAAGAGCGACTGAAGAAGGTCACCAAGGAGATCCGCACCCGCGGCGACATCATCGTCTTCATCGACGAGATTCACACCTTGGTCGGTGCGGGTGCTGCCGAAGGCGCCATCGACGCCGCGTCGATTCTCAAGCCGCTTCTGGCTCGTGGTGAGTTGCAGACCATCGGTGCGACCACCCTCGACGAGTACCGCAAGCACTTCGAGAAGGATGCTGCTCTTGAGCGCCGCTTCCAGCCGATTCAGGTGAACGAGCCGTCGCTGCCGCACACCATCAACATTCTCAAGGGCCTGCGCGACCGCTACGAGGCGCACCACAAGGTGTCCATCACCGACGGCGCCCTTGTTGCGGCGGCGAACCTCGCCGACCGGTACGTTTCTGACCGGTTCCTGCCTGACAAGGCCATCGACCTGATCGACGAGGCCGGCGCCCGCCTGCGTCTCTCGATCCTCTCGAGCCCGCCCGAGCTGCGCGAATTCGACGAGAAAATCGCCGTGGTGCGTGCCGCCAAGGAACTCGCCATTGAGGAACAAGACTTCGAGAAGGCTGCCGGCCTGCGCGACGAGGAGAAGAATCTGCTCGGCGAGCGTCTGCGTCTGGAAAAGAAGTGGAAGTCCGGCGACGTCAAAACCACCGCGGTCGTCGACGAAGGTCTGATCGCCGAGGTGCTCGCCCAGGCCACCGGCATTCCGGTGTTCAAGCTCACCGAAGAGGAGTCCTCGCGGCTCGTCTTCATGGAGAAGGCACTGCACCAGCGCGTCATCGGTCAGGAAGAGGCCATTTCTGCGCTCGCCAAGACCATCCGTCGTACCCGTGCGGGCCTGAAAGACCCGAAGCGTCCCTCGGGCTCCTTCGTCTTCGCCGGACCCACCGGTGTCGGCAAGACCGAGCTCGCCAAGGCGCTCGCCGAGTTCCTGTTCGACGATGAAGCGGCCATGATCTCGCTCGACATGAGCGAGTACGGCGAGAAGCACACGGTGTCGCGCCTGTTCGGCGCGCCTCCCGGGTTCGTCGGTTTCGAAGAGGGCGGTCAGCTCACCGAAAAGGTGCGCCGCAAGCCGTTCTCCGTGGTGCTGTTCGACGAGATTGAGAAGGCTCACCCCGACATCTTCAACTCCCTGCTCCAGATTCTGGAAGAGGGACGCTTGACGGATGGCCAGGGCCGTGTCGTTGACTTCAAGAACACCGTCATCATCATGACGACCAACCTCGGTACCAAGGACATCTCGGGCGGACCGGTCGGCTTCCAGCTGGAAGGCGACTCCACCACCGGGTACGAGCGCATGGCCGGCAAGGTGAAAGACGAACTGAAGAAGCACTTCAAGCCCGAGTTCCTCAACCGCGTGGACGAGGTCATCGTCTTCCCGCAGCTGACCAAGCCCGAGCTGCTGCAGATCGTCGACTTGTTCATCAAGCGTTTGGGCGTGCGTCTGCTCGACCGCGACATGACCGTCGAGGTCACCCTGCCGGCGAAGGAGCACCTGATCGAGGTCGGGTTCGACCCGACGCTCGGTGCCCGTCCGCTGCGTCGTGCCATCCAGCGTGAGGTGGAGGATCGCCTGTCGGAGAAAATCCTGCAGGGCGAGCTCAACGCCGGCGACCACGTGCACGTGGACTACGTCGACGGCGATTACATCTTCACCACGACGGCCCGGGTCGAGCCTGTCGGCGTCGGAGTGAATACGACCGCCGCCGTCGGTACCGGTCCGAGCTCACCCGACCTCGCCATCACGAGCGACTAGGTACCAGTTTCAGCAGATAAGGCCCGGCAGATTCGTCTGCCGGGCCTTTTCTATGTCCGCACCAGCCTTCCCTGCGCATAACTCCTGCAAATTCTGCCGCAACCGCTCGGGTTCCGCGTCTTTCCCGGGCGGCCGGTCAAGTCCTCCACGAATTGCAGGAGTTATGCGCGGGGATGGGACGGCTGGGTGGGGGCGCGGATCGGTGCAACCTGCGGCACGATCCCTAGACTGGTGGTTTGATCCATGAATTGTGCACGAGAGGGCCGATTGGCGTGACCGAACCGCAACAGACCGCAGCAGAACAATCTGAACTTGAATATTCGGTGCGCCGGGCGCGAACCAGCGACGTTCCCGGCATTGAGGCGCTCGTCGAGCCGCTCGTGCAACAGCGCATTCTGCTCGGCAAGGACCGGGTCGTGTTCTACGAGGCGGTGCAGGAATTTCGGGTGGCCGTCGACGCCGCTGGCACCCTGATCGGCTGCGGGGCCCTCCACGTGATCTGGGAAGACCTCGGCGAAGTACGCACCCTTGCCGTCGATGCGACGTGGCTCGGCCACGGCATCGGCCACACCCTCATGCGCCGACTCGAAGCGGATGCCCGCGACCTCGGCCTGAGCCGCCTGTTCTGCCTCACCTTCGAAGTGGGCTTCTTCACTCGCAACGGCTTCAGCGACATGGGCACAGAAACGGTCGACCCTGCCGTGTACGCGGAGCTCGTGCGTTCCCCCGACGAGGGCGTCGCAGAGTTTCTCGACCTGGCGCGAGTGAAGCCGAACACGCTCGGCAACACCCGCATGGTCAAGCGCCTGAATTAACCTCAGGCTGATGCTCATGAGAGCAAAGTCCCTCTGTTTAACCCCGTGGACGCATGCCGTCGCTAGGCTACTCGCGACTACGCACATTCACAGATGTTTCAGAGGGGTCACACATGAGTCAATCGTCCAGGAGTGTCAGCACACTCGTAGCAGCATCCCTGATCGGGGTGAGCCTGGCGGTTGCACCGCTGGTCGCAATGCCCGCTCTGGCCGATACGGCCCATCTCAGCGGTGGCAGCTCCGCTGCCACCATCCTCGCCCCGCCCACTTCGGTTGAGCTCAACCTGCTCAACATCAACGACTTCCACGGACGCATCGACGGCAACACCGTCAAATTCGCGGGAACCGTTGAGCAGCTCAAGGCGGAGTACGGCGACGCCAACTCGCTGTTTCTCTCCAGCGGCGACAACATCGGTGCCTCACTGTTCGCCTCCGCGTCGCAGAAAGACCAGCCCACCATCGACGTTCTCAACGCCCTCGGCCTCGCAGCCTCGAGCGTGGGCAACCACGAGTTCGACCAGGGCTTCACCGACCTCACCGGCCGGGTCTCTGACACGGCAGACTTCGACTACCTCGGTGCCAACGTCTACAAAATGGGCACAGAGACTCCCGCGATGCAGGAATACGCCATTATCGACGTGGCCGGGGTGCAGGTGGGCGTCATCGGCGCGGTGACGGAGGAGACTCCGGCGCTCGTCTCACCGAACGGAATCGCAAGCCTCAGCTTCGGCGACCCCGTCGCCGCCGTCAACCGGGTTGCCGCCCAGCTCACCGATGGCGACCTGTCGAACGGCGAAGCGGATGTCCTGGTCGCCGAGTTCCACGAGGGTGCCGGCGCGGGAACCCCCGACGGTGCCACGCTCGAGGAAGAACTCGCCGCCGGCGGGGCCTTCGCAAGCATCATCAATGACACCTCGGCCGAGGTCGACGCGATCTTCACCGGTCACACGCACAAGCAGTACGCGTGGAACGCACAGGTTCCCGGCGCAGCCGACGGCGTGACCCGCCCGGTGCTGCAAACGGGCAGCTATGGCGGGAACATCGGACAGGTCGTGCTCAGCTACGACATTGCATCCGGCGAAACGACCACGGTACAGAACCGCAATGTGGCCCGTTCCACCATCGCAGACGCCGACCTCGTGGCCGCATACCCGCGCGCTGCCGAGGTGCAGACGATCACGAACGCCGCACTGGTCGAGGCCGCCGTGCTGGGTGACGTTCCCGTGGGTTCGGTCACAGCCGACATCACCCGGGCCTGCGTCGGCGGAGTCGCACCGTGCGCGGAAGACCGCATGGCGCCCTCCACCCTGGGCACGCTCGTGGCGAATTCGCTGCGCGCATCTCTCTCCGACCCGAACATCGGCGGAGCTGAAATCGGCGTCGTCAACCCCGGTGGCATGCGTTCCGATCTGTCGTTTGCTCCCGACGGTGTCGTGACCTACGCCGAAGCGAACGCCGTTCTGCCATTCCTGAACAACCTCTGGACGATGAGCCTCACCGGCTCACAGTTCAAGACCGTTCTCGAGCAGCAGTGGCAGACCAACCCGGATGGCTCAATCCCGAGCCGACCGTTCCTGCAGCTCGGTCTGAGCGACAACGTGAACTACACGTTCGACGCCAGCCGGGCAGCTGGAGACCGCGTGACGGGCATCTGGATTGACGGATCTCAGATCGACCCAGCGCAGTCGTACCGCATCGGGTCGTTCAACTTCCTGCTCACGGGAGGCGACAACTTCCGCGAGTTCACGAATGGAACGGACACTCGGGACTCCGGTCTGGTCGACCGGGACGCCTGGATCTCCTACCTTCTGGCGAACAGCCCGCTGTCGCCGTCGTTCAAGGCAAACCAAGCCTCGATCACGGGCGGTCCCACGGCTGCCGTCAACCCGGGGGACATCGTGACCTTCACGGTCGGCGACCTCAACCTCACCTCTCTCGGCGCTCCGAAGAACACGCAGCTTGCGTTGCGCTGGTCGGGGACCGACGTGGGCACGGCATCCGTTGACTCGACGGGTACGGCCACCGTCACCGTCACGGTTCCGGCCGATGCCGTCGCGAACAGCGTGCTCGAGATGACAGCAGCGGAGTCGGGCACCGTCGTGCGCCTCGCCGTCGTCGTCACCCAGGTCGACCCGACCGACCCGACCGTGCCCAGCGCTCCTGCGCTGCCGGCCGTCTCGGCTCCGGAAAGTGCGCTGACACCGCAGCTGCACAACGCGATCACCACTGACAAGAGCGACTACGTTGCCGGTGGGGCAATCACTATCAACGTGGGTGTGGCGCACTCCGGCGAGTTCGTGTCGGTGTGGGCCCGCTCCACGCCGGTGCAGCTCGGCGGCTGGCTGCAGGTCGACGCGCAGGGCAATGTCAGCACGACGCTGCCGACCAATCTGTCCGCCGGCGTGCACCGCATCATCGTGCAGGACGCGGACGGTAATGTGCTGGGTTGGACTGACATCACGGTGACCGCGGCGACCAGCTCCGTGCTGGCCGTCACCGGAACGGATACGACCCCGTGGTTGTTTGCGGCTGGCTTTCTGCTGCTGCTCGGGGTCAGCCTCCTACTGAAGCGCCGCCGCCTCGGCTTGGCGTAGTCGCCCGCACTGTGCCCGCCCAGAACTTGAATCTTTCCGGTTGTGGGCGGGCGCTGGGCATTCCGGCAGCATTTAGCTCCGACACGCGCAGTATGACCAGCTCTGGCCGCCGAAGGTCAATAACCTAGGGGCATGTCGACGATCAAGCAACCGGTCGGCCGCCAGTCCAGCAAGGTGTACCGGCGCCGGCGTTTCGTAGTGGGGCTCGGGCTGCTCTTCGTTCTCCTCGTGCTGTTTCTGATCATTGTGAAACCGGGTGCCAGCAGCGGCGATCCCGATTCGCGGAACACGCGAGGGGCCGACGCGTCTGAGTCGGCCACGCCGACGGATGCCGCCACCACCCTTCCCGAGGCAGCGACCGCAGTTGACGGTGCCGCATGCGACCCCTCCGCGGTTCAGGTTGCAGCGATCACCGATGCGACGACCTACGCGACGGGCGTGCTGCCGCAGCTGTCCCTGAGCCTGACCAACATCGGAACCACCGATTGCGTGATCAACGCCGGCAACGCCACACAGGTGTTCACCGTGATGAGCGGAACCGATGTCTACTGGTCGTCGACAGACTGCCAGACCAACCCGATCGACGCCGAGGTGACGCTCAAACCCGGTGTGGTGATGCCGCTCGCAACACCGATCACGTGGGATCGTACCCGCTCCGCGGTCGACACCTGCCAGGCGGAGAGCCGCACCGCGGTTCCGTCCGGCGGAGCGTCGTACTACCTGCACGTAGCAGTGGACGGTATCGAGGCTGAGCCGGCGCTGATGATCCTGAACTAGCCCGCGCATCAAGCTGCCGGCCGGGGCGCGGCATCCGTTCGCTTCGGGCGTGTGCTCTCGGCTGGGCGCAGCCGGCCAAGGCTGGTTGAATGAATGGGTGACTGATACGACTGCCAACACCCGTTCCGAGGCGCTCGCCGCCGCATTGGCCGCACAAGACGTCGTGGCCGTCGCCTATGCGCTGCGCAACGACTATATGATCGTGCCGCAACTGGTCGTGGATGGCGAGGCGGCGCAGGTGCGCGTTTTCGGCCGCGAAGGCTCCGACAAGCGGATGCTACTGATCTTCTCCGCGGCGGAGAACTACGTGCGCACGGTTCCGGATGATCCCAACCCTCAGGTCATGGTCTGCGACGGCCAGTGGCTGCGCGAGTTCCTCACGGTGCATGCGTCGACTCTGGAGATGGTCTTCTTCGACATTGCCGGACCGAATGTCATGCAGGCGGCTCCGGCCGACCTGCTCAAGGCTCTCGACCCGCAACTCGGCGAAGGCGACGTCGAGTAAACACCTGTCGGGCCGTGTCGCGCCACGCAGCTGGTCGGTCTAGAAGGCCCGGTCGAGCTCGGCGTCTCGAGGATTGCGGTTCGCGCCGAGCGCCAGAGCCACGGCTGCGTGTATCGATCCGCAGGCGGCATCAATCTGGGTGGTAAAGCCCAGACGCACGGCCTCGTTCACCCGTTGCTTGGACATGAGTGCCCCGCGCACCTCGCCGGCGAGGCTGATCTCACCGAAGGCGACCACGTTGTGGGCCACGGCGAGCCCGCTGAATGCTGACGCTATGGCCAACGCGATCGCCAGATCGGCGGCCGGCTCGGTCAGCCGGATGCCCCCAACCGTCGAGACATAGACGTCTTTGGTGGAGAGGTTCATTCCGGCGCGCTCTTGCAAAACCGCCAGCAGCATGGCAACCCGGGCGGCGTCGACACCGCTCGTGACTCGGCGCGGATTGGGCGCCTGAGTTGCCGTTACGAGTGCCTGCACTTCGACCGGCATCGCCCGTCGGCCTTCGAGGGCGACGGTCACGCAGGTGCCGTCGACGGGTTCGGTGGCCCGGCTGAGAAAGAGCCCGCTTGGGTCGAGTACCTCGGCAATGCCGTCGCCGGTCATCTCGAAGCAGCCGACTTCGTCGGTGGGCCCGAACCGATTCTTGAGCGCGCGAATGAACCGCAGCGACGTTTGGCGGTCGCCCTCGAACTGGCAGACCACGTCGACGAGGTGTTCCAGCACCCGCGGGCCCGCGATCGAGCCGTCTTTGGTGACGTGACCGACGAGCAGCACGGGCACGTTGCGGTCTTTGGCCAGGCGAATGAGAGTGGATGCGACCTCCCGCACCTGGCTGGGCATACCGGGCGAGCCCTCGGAGAGCGCACTCGACACGGTCTGCACCGAGTCGATGATGATGAGGTCGGGTTTCACGGCGTCGATCTGGCCGAGGATCACACCGAGGTCGGTTTCTGCGGCAATGTAGAGCTCCGGTTCGAGCGCGTTGGTGCGTTCGGCGCGCAGCCGTACCTGGCCGACCGATTCTTCGGCGCTGACGTAGAGCACGCGGCTCTTCGCTGCGGCGGCCTTCGACGCCACCTCCAGCAGCAGGGTGGATTTGCCCACGCCGGGCTCCCCGCTGAGCAGAATAACCGAGCCGGGCACGATGCCGCCGCCGAGCACCCGGTCGAACTCGCTGATGCCGGTCGGCCAATGGGCGGCGGCATCCGTTTCAACGTGGGTGATGGGGCGTGCGATGCCGTCACCGACGAGTGTGACGGCCTTGAGCTTGCGGGTGAGGCCGGCGGTCTGGCCGGCATCGACGACGGTGCCCCACTGCTGGCATTCGCCGCAGCGGCCCGCCCATTTCAGGGTGGTCCAGCCGCACTCGGAGCAGCGGAAGGAGGAGACGGATTTTGCCATGTTTTGAGCCTAACCGGAGCCACCGACAGTCGACCCGACGGCGCCTCTACTCGACATCTGCTGAGGTCCGGCTCCCGGCCGGGAAGCGGCGGGAGACATCGGCGCTGATCGCGGGGAGAAATGCTTCGGCCCAGGAGCGGTAGCCGCGGTCGTTGGGGTGGAACAGATCCTTGGCGACGTGGGTGGCGATGCTGCGCAAGCCGGCGCGCTTCGTGGTGGCGTGCAGCGGCACGACGGTGAGGTCGTGTTCGGCAGCGGTCCGGCAGATGATTTGGTTGGCCACTTCAACTTTGGTCTCGTTGTGCGGCAGGTGAAAGCACGGCAGGTCGGCCACGAGGGCGTGCGCCGGCAGAGCGGCGAATACGGTGCGAATACCCGCTTCGAACGCGTCGGGATCCCACTGTGCGATGTCATTGGCACCGATCGCCACGGTGACCAGGTCGGGCTTGAGCTTTTCCAATCGCGGAAGCTGGTCGCGCACGGCCAATGCCACGGTCGCGCCCGACACGCTGAGGTTCACGACGCGCAGCGTATGCCCGGTCGCGAGCCGCACATGATCGGCGAGCACGCCCACGTAGCTTTTGTTCGGGCTCGAGGCCCCGATTCCCTGGGCGGCGCTGTCGCCGATCGCCACGTAGAGAATCTCACCGCTCTGTTTGGCGTGGGCACGCCACCATGCCGAGTGCACCGGCAGAGTCTCGTTGAGAGTGGCCTTCTGCTGTTTCAGGTCACGGCGTACCCAGGCCGTTGCCAGCACGATGCCGCTCAGTGCCACGGCCGAAGTGGCCACGGCGGCGGCTGCAGAGCGGATGTGTCGGGTCGCTGAGGTCATCCGCTGAGGCTACTCTGCGGCATCCGTGTGTCGGCTGCACGTTCGCCGATTTCGCGTGAACCCCGAGTCTCTACTAGAGTTGACGGCGGTACCGTGTCCGAGCGGCCGAAGGTGCGACTCTCGAAAAGTCGTGTGGGGGAGACTCCACCGTGGGTTCAAATCCCACCGGTACCGCCACGAAAACCCCCCTACAGCCCAGTGTTTCACTGGGGAGTAGGGGGTTCTTCTTTGCCCAAGTGGCCATTTTGGCAACACTTGAAAAAATTTCGGTGTGGAAAACGAGCATCGACGTGATGAAAAATGGCCTGTCGAGCCTCGTGCTGCGCATCGCGGGAGCACGCTCACGAGGACAGGTCCAGGCCCGCTTCGCCGCTCGGATCACCGTGAGATAGAGATGAATGATCGAAGTCGACAAGCGAGCTGAACTTTCGAAAGATCGAATGTATCGCTATCGACTTTCCCGAGTGTGGTCTGACGGTCCGCGCGCGACTTTCGTAATGCTGAATCCGTCCACCGCCGATGAGCATTCAGATGATCCAACGCTTCAGCGATGTATTGGATTCGCCCGGCGTTGGGGGCTCGGAGGGTTGAACGTCGTGAACCTTTACGCCTTCCGGGCAACGCAGCCGGCCGAGTTGTGGACCGATCGATAGAAGCAGTCGCCGCGTCGTGGCGTCTGAAGTTTTCCGGCGCCCGGTGCGCCCCTATGTCGCCGGTTGTTCGGTTGGGACAGAAAGTTCATGCACCTCGGTGGCGTCCTCTTCATTTTCTTGGGTCGCCACGGTCAGCAGGACGCTCATCGCGAATGCGACCAAAGCAACAGCGAACAAGATCCAAAGCAAGGTGGCTGCAGATCCCTCGAAGCCCTCTGCCTGCACGCCGACCACGGTGTATCCGAGGCCCAAGAGACACGAACCAATGGTGCCAACGACAGCCCGACGGTACCAGATTCGCCGCTTTAGTCCCAGGTGGATGACTCGACGGTCGGCCACAATGGCAATCAGGATCAGAGGAAACACGCCGGCTAGTACCGCGCAAGTTGCTGCGTTCATGCCCTCGAGCCTATAGAGGTGGATGGGCTGATTCGCAACCTGCCCGGAACGTTCATTGGCAACCCGATGACCAAGAAGGCCATGTATTCCCCGCCCGCAGGGGAGCGAATGCTGCGAGACAAGCTGTTCAATTGGGAACGGTTCATACATGCCGGGAGTGATATCGACCCGCTGGTCACGCTCGCCGATCTGTTCGAACAGCCGTACTATCGGATTTCGAGCGTCATGACGCGGTGCAAAGTGTCCCGACCGACGGCGACGGGATGGCTCAATTCGCTGGTAGAAGCGGGAGCCTTGATCGATGCCCGGGGCGGGCGTGAGGGGCTCTTTGTCAATACTGGGTTCTTCGACTTGCTCGCACGCCCGGACGCTCCCGCGCCCCGCGATGAACCGACACTGTTCTAGGGCGAGACGATTCGAGATGTTGAAACGCGGCCCATGTATCGCAGCAACACTTGAACGAAATTCTTTCCATTTCAACCGGGCGCAGATGATTCAAGAACCGCGTAATTCCGCAGGTTTTCGCTGCGATCCCGCAGACTAGTTGAGGCAGTATTGGGGTTCAAATCCCACCGCTACATGGGAGATAACGTCTCACAACCTGTGGGCTGCGAGACACTTTGACGAGACAAATCGGTGCGACGCAATCCTGCAGAAATCCGGTGCGCACATCCGCTCGGTGACAGCGATGGGGAACTAGCAACCGCGGACAGGGGAAGAGTCGGCGTGTCTCGCAACGTGTGTTTTTACCCAGTTCTAGGATTTCCGTAGGTAAGGACAGTTGCGAGACATTTGGAGGCGTCAATGGCGAAGCTGATCGGGTACGCGCGGGTTTCGACCAAGCTTCAGGCTACGGATCGGCAGATCATGGATCTGATCGCCGCCGGCATTCGCAAGGACGACGTCTATGTTGATCATGGTGGCAGCGGTGGGCGGGCACGGCGGCCGGAATTTGATGCGGCCCTCGACGCCTTGCAGGCGGGCGACACCCTCGTGGTCACTACGCTTGACCGCTTGGGGAGGTCGACAGCCAACATGCTCGAGCTCGCGGGGGTGTTGCGGACCCGCGGGGCTGCGCTCCGTGTGTTGAACCTGGGCGGGGGAGACGTGGACACGAGCACGCCAATGGGCGGCATGGTCTTCACCGTCATGGCGGCGCTGGCTGAAATGGAACTGGCGATCAAACGCGAGCGCATCGTGGACAGTGTGAGTAAACGCCGCGCGGCCGGGAAGGATCTCGGCGGGCGACGCCCCCGCTTCACTGAAAGCCAGATCCTGAACGCGCGCCGTCTGGTCAACGCCGGCGAGTCCGCAACCCAGGTCGCGCGAGATCTGGGCATGTCGCGCGCGACTCTGTATCGGAGAACTTCCGACCTCGGATCGTGACGCTCGGGTGGGGCCAGCCGCAGTATTGGCGATAAAGAAAGGTCCCGGCGCGCATTTGGCGCGACGCGGAACGTGTCCGTGGGGTGTGCCGTCCCGGTGGAGGTCCCGCTTGCGGGGCTACCATCGCACTTCATGAATGATGCGTGTGTAATCGCATGACGTTGTTTACGCACGTTCTCATCACCTGCAAAGCATGATGTGAAACACAGGATCCACTGCCGGAACTTCTCAGCCGCCGCATTGACCGTTTCCTCCTGCGGGCGTTTCGTGTCGGTCGAGCTTCGGCGCATCGCGGCATCGTGATGTTGCCGGGAGTGGGTGGCGGTGCCCTTGGTGCTCATGCCTGAGTGGCATTGGGAACATTTCCGGCTCCGCACGCGTTGTGTCGAGGATGACAACTATTGGAATCATCGGTGCGGGCAACATTGGCAGCCAAGTCGCACGTAAAGCAATCGAGAGCGGCTACGACGTCGTGATCAGTAATTCCAGAGGCCCGGAGACGCTCACGGACCTCGTCGCCGAACTCGGCCCGAAGGCAACCGCCGGTACCGCCGTTCAGGCAGCAAAATCCGCCGACGTGGCGGTCGTGACCGTGCCACTCAAGGCATACGCGAACGTGCCGGTCGAGCCACTCGCCGACAAGATCGTGATCGATACCAACAACTATTACTTCGAACGCGATGGCCACATCGAGGCCCTCGACGAGGGCGAGGCGACCGTGACGGGCCTGCTGCAGGAGCACCTGCCGACCTCACGCGTAGCGAAGGGATTCAATCACATCACGGCCGCCGACATCACCGCGGACGGATTTCCACCCGGCGACCCGGCGCGACGCGCGCTCGCTACATCGTCTGACTTCGCGGATGCTGCCGCGTTCGTCACCAAGCTCTACGACGAATTCGGTTTCGACACCGTGCACATCGGCCCGCTCTCCGAAAGCTGGCGCGTCGAGCGCGACCGGCCCGCCTATGGCGTACGTCAGTCCGCTGCCGAGCTTGAGGTCAACCTAGCGAAGGCACCGCGCACCATCTGATCCCCGCCCTCGTCCGTGGCCCGTGCGCCGAATACTTTTGAAGGATAATCATGACACCGCAACACAAGCTCCCATCCGGCTTCGGGCCGCAGACAACGGCAACCGAAGTACTCGCCGACATCGACCTCAGCGGCACGGTCGCGATCGTGACAGGCGGTTACTCGGGCCTTGGCGTTGAAACCGTCGCCGCGCTGGCCAGCGCCGGCGCCCATGTGATCGTGCCCGCTCGCCGGCCCGAGGTCGCACGATCGGCCCTCGACGCGCGCGGCTTGGGCAGTGTGGAGGTGGACGATCTGGACCTCTCCGACCTGGCCAGCGTGCGTGCGTTCGCCGAACGCTTTCTTGCCACCGGGCGCAGCATAGACATTCTGATCAACAATGCGGCGATCATGGCCGCCCCGGAAGCCCGTGTTGGCGACGGGTGGGAATCCCAGTTCGCGACGAATCACCTCGGTCACTACGTGCTCACCAACCTGCTATGGCCCGCTCTCGTGGCGGATGGTGGCGCCCGCGTCGTCGCCCTCTCGTCGACCGGGCACAAGCTGAGCGGTATCCGTTTCGATGATCCGCAATTCACCACCGGATATGACAAGTGGCTTGCCTACGGGCAGGCCAAGACGGCCGACAGCCTATTCGCCGTTCAGCTCGACGCGCTCGGAGCGCCGCACGGAGTTCGTGCGTTCGCCGCGCATCCCGGTGGGATCATGACGGAGCTCCAGCGGCATCTGCCGCGTGAGGAAATGATCACCGCCGGGTGGATGACCGAGGACGGTACCGTGAACGAACGCTTCAAGACGCCGGAGCAGGGCGCAGCAACGTCCACTTGGGCGGCGACCTCGCCGATGCTCGCCGGGATGGGTGGCGTGTACTGCGAGGACTGCGACATCGCCGAGCCCGCCGTCGTGGGCAGTGCCGAGGCGCGCATCTCCGGCGTGGACGCGCACGCTATTGATCCGCACGCCGCCGCTCAGCTCTGGGCTTACTCCGCGGAACTGACTGGAGTCGACGCCTCCAGCGGCGTGGCATAGCCACGCGGGCGAGTCGCTCGGGACGACAGCACGGGATTCTGCTTGCGGGTAGTTCTGTTGCTGAGTCTGGTGCTCAGGACTGTAAGACTCGTCGTAGATCGCGGTGGACATCCTCGAGCAGAACATCGGGCACTCGCGCGACGTCGTCGGCAAGGTCCGCCTTGTTAAGCGTCACGATCGCGCTCGCGATGGCGACGGAATCGCGTGGAAGTCCGGACGGCTGCCGACCGCTGGACCCAATTCTGCCCAGTAGATGCCGCGGTTCGTCGCCACGCTCAAGTCGCCTCTTACTTGGCTGCGACGGCATCCCGGATCGGAGTGGGCCCGTCGATGAACTCGATCGTGCGCCGCACCGTCGACTCGTCCGCGAGGACCGCCGCGATTACCTGAGCAACATTGCCCCGAGAAACGGAACCGGACTCGGAGGGATCCACTTGGATGCTGCCCGTCTCGGGATCGTCGCTCAGCATGCTCGGCCCGAGGATCGTCCAAGCGAGGTCACCGCCCTTGAGATAGGTGTCGGCCTCGGCTTTGGACTCGGCGTACGCGTAGAACGAATCGCCTTCGGGAACGCTGTGGTCCGGCCCGGCACCGAGGTATGACACCATGACGTAGCGCTCAACATTGGCCGCCTTCGCGGCGTTCATGGTCCTGATCGCGGCGTCACGATCGACCGCGTAGGTGCGCTCGGGCGCGCCTCCTCCGGCTCCTGCGGAAAAGACCACCGCGTCGTGGCCGTGAAAGACGCGGGCAAGCTCGTCGATGGACGCAGACTCCAGGTCAATGATGCTCGCGCTTGCACCGGCGTTCTCGCTGTCGCTGCGCTGCTCAGGCTTGCGGATGAGTGACGTGACCTCGTGTCCGTGTGCGGTGAGGATCGCTGCGGCGCGGAGCGCGATCTTCCCGTGACCTCCGACAATGGCGATGCGCGACATGATGACTCCTTATCTGGACGGTGTGGGACCGACGTGTGATCACGCCGTTGCTGCGTGCAACACGCAAGCGCGCCTGCGAATTCCAGATCCATCGGGAGACGACGCGCCAATCGCTCGTACAGGGTATGTCAGATTAACGATGGATCTGGCCTGGCGAATTGTTCGTTGATTCGACCTTCGAAGGTGATCGCGAGGGTGTTGAGCGCGAGCTTCCACCTGGTCACCCAGCGTGGCCGGCCCCGCCCAGCCTGCCCGGCAGAACTGGCGACGGTCTCATAATCTCTGAGATCACATTGCTGTCAACGATAGTCACGACGCGAAATCCGCGGCGCGTGCAGGCGTCGCACGCGGCGGCAGATCCAGATCGACCCCGCCGAATGCAGCAAAACGGTCCACAAGAGCCGGCAACAGCCCTTCGGTAGGCCCTGGCTGGCTCACCGCTTCAACCAGGATCGCGCGAATCTCAGCTTCCATCGATCGGCTGTTTCCGGCCGCGCGAATACGCAGCCGTTCCTTAACGTCGTCATCAAGACCTCTGACGCTGACTGCAGCCATTGTGCCCCCTCCCGATGCCATCAATGCATAGCACTCGGGAATGCGCAGAACGTTCCTGTGCCGCACCCGGACGAGAGCCCGAGCCGCTCCCCTGTCTCGCCCCTGGTGAGACTAATGGCCCGCAAGCCACGTGTCTTGCTCGTGAAGTCTTCACGACTCTCGAGCCGACCACGGCGCCTGCGCCTCAGCGCTCCTCGCTGCCTAGGTCAATGCGTTCCGCAATCTCGCGGACGTCGTCAAGGCGTCCGGAAGCAACGTCCATGATGAATTCATAGGCCTCATCATTGGACCAGCTCAGCCGTCTTCCATTCATACCGAGGAAAGCGATCAGCGCAGCGAGACTCAGCCGCTTATTGCCGTCAATCAAGCCGTGGTTGCGGGCCAAGGAGTGCGTCAGCGCCGCGGCCTTTTCGTTGAGACTCCCGTAGGCATCCCTTCCGAATGCGCTCGCGCGCGGACGGGCCAGCGCCGACTCGAGCAACCCCTGGTCACGGACCGGCACGTCTCCTCCGAGGGCCCGCTGCCCGACGTAGAGGAGATCAGCGTAGGTGAGATAGATCACGTTCCCAGGCGTTCAAGCGCTTCGGCGTAGCGCGGGAGCTCCTCGTCAAGGACACTGCTCAGAAGGTCCTGTCGGCTGTGGTTCTCGACGTATTCACGCACCGCCTGCTTGGCGATGTCCTGCATGGACCGCCTCTCGTACTCGGCACGGCGACGCAGGGCGTCCGCCTCATCATCGGTCAAGCGCAGGGTCATTGGCATGGACACACGGTATCACCAGTGACACCGTTCTCGATAGGGTTCCAATAGGGGTTCCACTTACGGGCCCCGTTCTGAACCGAGAAGTACCTCGAAGTTTCCATTGACATGCCCCGATGTCGACTCGGGGCCAGCGAAGTGTAAATTTTGAGGATGCCCCTCCTTGGAATAGCTGAACTTACTGCGCAACTAGGACTCGATCTCGGTACTGGAGTTGAGCCGACTAAAGAAAGTCTCCTGAGTGCTATCAATGTCGAGCTCAGAAACCTACAAGTGCCCCAACCCAGCTCAGAGCAACACAGGCGACAAGTTGCTCTCATTGAGGCTCGCGGTGAACTTCTTGGGACTAGCTCAGCAGGGGCGTCTCGATCTACGGATCTAGTACCCGTCTCGCTCGTGAGCCAGATGATGGAGGCTTTTCAAAAGAACATTGCCAAGGAGCCGATGGTCACGCCGTCACGTCCAGATCCAACCGTGACTATGAGAACAAACGTCAGAGCCACAGCCACCCAAGCATCGGCTGATTTTACAAAAGCACGCTCACTGCCGTTCGCTGGGGCCGGTGCGCTAATACTTTCGACGTATGGACTGCGAACCTACTTCAACGTTGGCGACGTGGAACTCCCATCGACATTGTTTTATCCACTCTTTTTGGCAGCAGTCATCGTCATTGCGTACGGGTACCTCGCATCCACTATTGCCCAGCGGATGGCCAGCGGTATCCTGCGGGCGCTTTATAACCCGGACGTCCAAGAAGAAGCTTTGAATCGTCTCGGAGAGGAATCCTCAGACTATTTCGGCAGCCACAGCCAGAGAAACATTGAGATGGATGGCGCACCCGGAAGATCACATCGGGCTATTGCTGACGGTGCTGGAATCATCGTCAATCGAAGCCTGTATCTATGTGCTCTACGCGATGTCGCTCACAGGGGCAGGACTCGGAGGCCTTTTGTTGATCTTTTGTCCACGATAGACCTAGCGGCAGCGACTGAGGACGCTACCGGGTTGGCACTGGACCGCCTCTGCGACTTGAAGATAATTGAGCCCGTCGTTTACGAGCGCCGCCAAGCGTTCAGACTCATTTCGGGGCCGCCTAGGCACCATGGTGGCTGAAGCCGAGGCCGCGAACGCAGCGAGCCAAACGGCAAAATCTACTTAGCGCGGGCTCATTGCGCCGGAAAAACCAATCGTTGCGACGACCAGTTGAATCTGCGGGTCCGCTTGCGGCCATACAGCGGCGGTCAATGCTGGTCTAGATGAACTGTGCAGGCGAGTGCGGAAATTTGTGCAGACGAGTACGGAGAATAACAGCATAACTACAGTCGGCACTTCGCTCTTGTTTCGTAACCTCGGTGTGTCGAAACCCATGGGTTGGAAGACGGCCAATGTGCAGGCGGCCTTTTCGCCAGTCGAGAACCGCCGGGGCGATTCGGTGGTCGATGATCGAGGCGTCTGCCGTCGGAACGGCGTGAACGCCGGGAGGCATTGACCACTAAGGGCGCGACGGACACCCGTGGCAACATTTTGGCAACATTTGAACGAAATTACATCGGTTTCAAGGGTGTCCAACTGATCGAAGAGCCGCGTAATAGTGCGGATATGAGGCCGGTCCCGCAGCCTAATTGGGGACGCATTAGGGTTCAAATCCCACCGGTACCGCCATTTTTATCCCTGATCAGAGGGACTTTTGAACGCTGTGAGGTGTTTTTTGCCCACAATTCACCCACATCATGGTGATTGACGGGCAATCTTTTGACCAGGAAGATCCGATTCCGACTGGGCTGGGCCGTCGATCTGTGGATACTCCCCATTGAATTCTCGATTCTCAGGAAGTGCGTTCGTCCGAGAACGGTAGGAAAATCAGCGCTGGGCCCTGCACGCTCGGTATAGACGAGCGTTGTCGAAAGACTGGTTCGGGGATCGATGGCTCCTGCACCGATGACTGAGCCGCACCGGGATCGGCGACGTCCGCCACGCTCAGCACGATGGCTGGGGTGTTGTCAGCGGAGTCGTCAACGATGCTGATTCCCGAGGTTCGCCCGTCGGCCGCTTAAACAATCCGACGGATCAACTCAGGGATGTTGGCTGTTTCATTAAATATCGGTACGACAACTGTGACCTGCATCGGGGCCTCGCCTGCTCGGTTGAACTCCACTCTCGTCCTGGCCTCATGAAAATCCGCTAAGTCGGGCTAGCCCGAAAAAACCATTCTTAGACGGTTCTGTGACGTCACGGGCAACTCTAGGGGGATGAGCACAGACCTCCGACCACTCCACCGGTTCGCCCGAATAGTTGTTCCCGCCGCCGGAGTCATCCTCGCCGTCATCCTCACCGGGCTGGCGCTGAGCGCGTCGCCGGGGTGGACGGCCGGGGAGATGGACCTGCTCCGCCAGGTGAACACTGCCCACACCGCGCCGCTGGACGCGGTGGCACTCGGCATCGACTGGCTGTTCAGCCTCGCCGTGGGCTCGGTACTCGTGTTGTCGGCGGCAGGGTCGGTGCTGCTGGCGACCCGGCGACCCGGCCCGGCGATCCGCTTCGTGCTGGTCGTGACGATTCCCACGCTCGGCGCCGAAATGATCAAGCTCCTGGTGCACCGGGCTCGGCCCGACATCCCGTCACTGCCCCACATTCTGCTGCTTGAACCGGGCGGTCTCAGCTTTCCCAGCGGACACACCAGCTTCGCCGCCTGCTTCCTGCTCGGGATCATCCTCGTCACGGCCGGCCACCGCTGGCATCCATTTGTGATCGGAACGACCATGTTGGTGGTGCTCTCCACCGCCGCGTCCCGGGTGTATTTGGGGGTGCACTACCCGTCGGATGTGGTGGCGTCGATCGTGTACTCGATCGCGGCGGTGGCGCTGGTGAACGCCGCCTGGACGCTACTACTGGCACACTGGAGCCAACGTCGATCCGGCCTCCCCGCCGAACCAGTGCACGAAGGAGTCAGGCATGCCCGCTGAGAGCACCGCTGGCGCCCGGCTGCTGTTGATCGAAGACGACGCCAAGCTCGGCCCGATGATCCGCGACGTGCTCGCAGAAATTTACGATGTCACTCTGGTGGCCGATGGCGCGGACGGCTTGGCCGCCGGGCTTGCGGGCGAGTTCGAGGTGATCGTCATCGACCGGCGACTGCCCACCCTGGACGGCCTCGAAATCGTTGAAGCGCTCCGCCGCAAACTGGTCACCACTCCTATCCTGCTCCTCACTGCCCTGGGCACGACCGGCGACAAGGTGGCCGGGCTCGACATGGGCGCCAACGACTATTTGGTCAAACCGTTCGAATTCGACGAACTCTTCGCCCGCCTCCGCGCCATCCGCCGGGTGTTCACCGGCGAAGGCCGCACGGTACTGGTCGGCGGGTGGGAGTATTACCCGGACAGTCGCACGATCTATTCCCCGTATGACGGGCGCATCCTGCTGACGGTGAAGGAGAACGAATTGCTCAAACTGCTAGCGGATGCCCCGCAGCGCACGTTTTCTCGCCAGCAGATTTTGCAGGCCGTGTTCAGCGCTGCGGACACCGCCGGAACGGTGGACACCTACGTGCACTATCTTCGGCGCAAGACCGACACCGACATTGTCCTCACCGTGCGCGGTGAGGGTTACCGCCTTGGGCAACCATGACCCACAGCACCGACCGTATCGTTGACAGCGACACCCTCGCCATCCGTCGGGCTTCCCGACTCGTCGGCACCCGCATCGCGATCGCGTGCACCGCGGTCGTGACGGTGGTTATCGTGGCCGTGTTCGTGTACATCCTGTCCGAGATCTCACCCGGGGAGCTGTTCGAACCGGTGCCGGATACCGACAACCTGCAGGTCAGCGCCGTAAAGCTGCTGCGCGCTGCCGCCGTGTTGGGTGTGGTGTTGATCGTTCTGGCCGGGGTGTTGAGCTGGCTGGTCACCCGCCGGGCGGTGCAACCCCTTGGCGACGTGCTGCGCATCCAACGGGCGTTCGTCGCCGACGCCAGCCATGAACTCCGCACCCCGCTCGCGGTTCTCGATGCCCGCCTGCAAATACTGCAACGTACCCTCCCCGCCGACGACCCATCGGCCGCGACCGTGGCGGAGCTCCGCAGAGATGCGAAGGACCTCATCCACATCGTCAACGACCTGCTCGAATCAGCCGAAATCGGCGACGCTGCCGTGCCCGATACCGTCGTGGTCGACCTGGTCGCTGCCGTCGACACCGCCGTGCAATCCATGGCACTCATCGCCGTCGAGAAACACATCACCATCGAACTCGATGCCCCGCATCCCTCGCCGGTTCGCGTGCCCGCGTCCGGCATCACCCGATGCGTGGTCGCCCTGCTCGATAATGCGGTGCGCTTCGCCCCCAGCGAATCGATCATCACTGTGGGCGTAATAGTGACCAAAAAGACGGTGGCGATAACCGTGCGCGATCGCGGACCCGGCATCCAGGGCATCGACCCCGCCCGCATCTTCGATCGGTTCGCACACTCCGGCACGGCCGTCGACGGAGGTGGAGGCGGAGGCGCCGGCACCGGGTTCGGGATCGGACTGTCCCTGGTGCGGGAAATTGCGGTGCGCTACGGCGGATCCGTGCACGTCGTCGATAGCTCCGCCGCAGGCACAGCGATCAGCCTCACGCTCCCGCGGGCGAAGCAAGCCGCATTCTGATCCGTTTCACGTTGCCGTTCCAGGCTCGTAGATGTCGATCGCGTGCGGTGAATCTTCGGTTCTGTGAGAAGTCTTAGACGGGACCGTGTTCGCTGGTGCTACCGACCCCATTCCAGGAGGAACACTTGTCCACGATCTCAACGCGCTCTAAGACCGTTTCGCCCGTCCGGCACATCCTGACCAAAGTACCCGAAGTGACCCTCATCTTCTGGGTGATCAAGGTGCTCGCGACCACGGTGGGGGAGACCGCCGCCGACTTTCTCAACGTCGACCTCGGACTGGGCCTGTCGATCACGTCGGTCATCATGGCTGTCCTCCTTGGTGTCGCGCTGATCGTGCAGTTCAAGCTGCACAAATACACCCCGGCCGTGTACTGGCTGGCCGTGGTGCTCATCAGCGTCGTGGGGACTCTCATCACCGACAATCTCACCGACAGCCTCGGCGTGCCGCTGTGGGTGACGACGGTCGTGTTTGCCGTCGCGCTGGCTGCGACCTTCACCGTCTGGGCCATTTCGGAGAGGACCCTGTCCATCCACTCCATCTTCACGACACGGCGGGAGACGTTCTACTGGCTGGCCGTGTTGTTCACCTTCGCGCTTGGCACCGCGGCGGGCGACCTCGTCGCCGAAGGGCTCAACCTGGGGTTCTTCGTCGCGCTGCTCGTTTTCACGGGCGCGATCGCGCTGGTGGCTGTGGCGTACTTCGTCTTCCACCTGAACGCTGTGCTTGCGTTCTGGATCGCCTACATTCTCACCCGCCCGCTGGGCGCCTCCACCGGCGATCTGCTCTCCCAACCCGTCGCCGACGGCGGCCTGGGACTCGGGACAACGGGAACCAGTGTGCTGTTCCTGACCGTGATCCTTGTCCTGGTGGTCGTACTCACCCGCCGCGCCCGCACCACGAACGACCCACTGACGGCCGCCGTCTAAACACCGGCGCGCAGCAGCGGATGCCCGGCTCGCCTTCAGAGAACTCAGAGAAAGCCCTTGCAGCATGAACACCATGACCGCCAGCGCACTACCCACGTCCGGTTTTCTGGATCCGCAATCTGTGATTGCCGGTGCCGGGGTCTGGGGTCTCGTGGTCGTGTGCGCGATCGTGTTCGTGGAGACCGGCCTGCTCGTGGGGTTCTTCCTGCCCGGCGATACCCTGCTGTTCTTCACCGGCGTGCTCACCCTCAGCGGGGTGATCAGCCAGCCCCTCTGGGTGGTCATCCCGGCTATCGCCGTCTCGGCAGCGCTCGGCGACCAACTCGGCTACCTCATCGGGCGCACGACGGGCCGACGCATCTTCGACCGGCGCGACTCCGGCCTGTTCAGCCGATCGAGCGTCACCCGCACTCAGGGCTTCTTTGATCGGTTCGGGCCGGCGGCTGTCACCATCGCCCGGTTCGTTCCGGTCGTGCGCACCTTTGCCCCCGTCGCGGCTGGCGTGGGCAAAATGCCCCGGCGGGTGTTCACCCTGTTCAACATCATCGGCGCCGCGCTGTGGACGACCGGGGTAGTGCTGCTGGGCTTCGGGCTGGCCCACATCCCGGGCGTCGCCGACTTCGCCGCACGCTACATCGATCTCGTGCTGATCGGCATCGTTGTGCTCTCCATCGTTCCCGTCGTCATCAGGGCCCTCGCCTCACGCCGGCAGAATGCTGGGGCGTGACCATCAGCGGAACGCCGTAGTGAATGGCGTGGGAGCTCGGGGCTTCTCATCCTGGTCTCATCAGCCGCGGTCTAGGGTCGAGGCTATGACCATCACCCGCCGCCCACTTCGTCGCAAATCGGGCGGGCCGGGCGGCGAATGAAGGTGCTCGTTGTCGAGGATGACGTCCGCATCGCGGACGTCGTCCGTCGTACCCTCACCGAATCCGGCTACGCCGTCGACGTTGCCCACACCGCGCCCGACGGCGTGCAGGCCTTCGAAATTGACACCTATGATCTGGTCGTACTGGACCTGATGCTTCCGGGACTGCCGGGTGGAGGGATGGACGTGTGCCGACGCATCCGCTTGATCAATAGCGACGTACCCGTGCTGATGCTGACCGCACTGGATTCCATGCGAACCAAAGTTGAAGGGCTCGACGCCGGGGCCGACGACTACATCGTCAAACCGTTCCATCTGGTGGAGCTGCTGGCCCGGGTTCGCGCGCTCCTTCGGCGTTCTCCGCGGGCGCACGCCCCCGTACTGCAGGCGCAAGGGGTCTCCCTCGACCCCGCCACCCGCACCGCGGTGCGGGCCGGGCGCACGATTGTGCTGACGGCGAAGGAATTCGCTGTGCTGGAATACCTGATGCGCAACGCCGGCACCATCATCAGCGCCACCGAGCTGATCGACCATGCGTGGGACAGTAACTACGAGGGGTTCAGCAACGTCGTGCAAACCTACATCCGCTACCTGCGGCAAAAACTCACCGCACCCGGCGAGGCCGACATCATCGAGACCCGGCGCGGCGCCGGATACCTCATTAACGCGGACAGCTGATGTTTCGCCGCGCGCTGATCCGGCTCACCGTGACCTACACGATTGTGCAGCTGGTGCTGTTCGCTGCGTTCGCGATCGGCATCTACATCTTCGTCACCGGAACTTTCGACTTCGACGCCGCCGAATCTGACGGAGCGGGAGCCCTCAACGCGGCCGAGCAGGGTTTCGCCAACCTCCGCACCGGACTCATCGTGCTCTACGCAGTCTTGTTGGTGCTGATCCCGATCGCGAGTTTTCTCATGGCCCGCGCTGCCCTGACACCGTTGCAGAAGAGCTACGAGCTGCAGCAACGCTTCGTCGACGGTGCCTCGCACGAGATGCGCAGCCCGCTGAGCATCATTCAGGGCGAACTCGAATTCGCCCTGCTCAGCACCCGCACCCCGGCCGAATATGAGCGGGCCATGCAGACCGCGCTGCAGGCCGTCGGCGGGCTTACCGAGCTCACCAACGACCTCCTCCTGTTGTCGCGCGGCGCAGGAGCCGAACTGAAGAGAACGTACGAACTCGTCGACCTGAACGAGCTTGTTCGCCAAGACATCGACGCGCGCTCCAACACCCCAGCGGATGCCGCCCGGCTGGACGTTCGCCTGGGGCAAGCCACGGTCGTCTTGGGCTCCCCGGGCCTGCTCGCTCGAGCGATAGCGAACGTCATCGACAACGCGCTGAAATTCA
>Ga0307486_1000899_pt1 | contig 24900 bp, 24 predicted proteins | sample CBIW02metaG_FD_203663 | JGI IMG/M metagenome (GOLD analysis project Ga0307486, IMG submission 203663) | Sea-ice brine microbial communities from Beaufort Sea near Barrow, Alaska, United States - CBIW 0.2 | ecosystem: Environmental > Aquatic > Marine > Coastal | place: USA: Alaska | collected...
GATGTCCTCGTTGACCAGGTCGGCCTTCTTGGAACGATTGAGGTAGTCGACGTAGTCGACGAGTCCCAGGTCGTACTTGAAGGTGTTGGTGACGGCCTTGCCGTCCTCAGCTCGGTGGGCCTCACGCACATCAGTGAGGGTGAGGCGCAGTCCCTTGTTGAGAAATCCCATCTGCTGAAAGCGGGCGCGCAGGGTTTCATAGTCGAAGTCGATGGTCTCGAATGTTTCGGCGCTGGGCCAAAACGTGATCGTTGTGCCGGTTTCGTCGTTCGCTTCACCCTTTTCGAGGGGTGCGTTCGGAATACCGTTGGCAAAACTCTGTCGCCAGACAAACCCTTGTCGGCGAACCTCGACGTCGAGGCGGCTCGACAGTGCGTTGACGACGGAACTTCCGACGCCGTGCAGGCCACCGGAGACTGAATACCCGCCGCCGCCGAATTTACCGCCGGCGTGCAGCACGGTCAGGACAACCTCAACGGTCGAACGTCCCTCCGCCTTGTGAATGTCCACGGGGATTCCACGGCCGTTGTCTTCGACACGAATCGCGCCGTCGGCGAGAATGCGAATATCAATGGTGTCGCAATGCCCCGCGAGAGCCTCGTCGACGGAGTTGTCGACGATCTCATAGACGAGGTGGTGCAGACCCCGCGGTCCGGTGGACCCGATGTACATTCCGGGTCGTTTGCGAACTGCTTCCAGTCCTTCGAGTACCTGGATATCGTCGGCACCGTATTCGTGCTCCGGCTCCCGCTCCGGTTCCCCGCTTTGCTGGGAGCTGACTGGGGATATCTCTGGGGACGTGCGTTCGGGCGTCGGTTCAACTGTCATCTGAAATTAGGCTCCTGACCTGGCACGGGCGACCATTCAGTCTACCAAACAGGGGGAGGGTAACCGGCCACAATCGCCGTTTGACGCGTTTTATTCAAGGGGTTGACCTTAAATGCCGGGTTACCCGTAGGTATCGCGCGGACCACGCCCTGGAATTGATCTGGGACCCTTTTTCCAGGACGGAGCGTTGGGCCCCTGGAAACGAATCGATTGGATTCCCGCATCCGGGTACCGTTTCGCAATGTGTTCCATGATCACATTGCGCATCAGTCGCAATTGAGTCGCCCAGGCAGTGGATTCACAGTGCACTGTGAGCACACCATCATCGATGCCGGCCGGGGTCGAATGATTGGCGGTTTCTTCACCGGCCAACACGGCCCAGGACGCAAGAAGTTCCGATTGGGCCAGGGGCGAGTTCCACCCGAGTTGCATGGTGAGCGAGTTGATTGTGTCGCCGAGGCCACGCGGATCGCGCCCGTTTCCAAAGGGAACGCTCGAACCGGCTACCGGCGCAATTCGCTTGCGTCCGCGGGAACGCCGAGCATTCGGATCGCCGAAAATGCTCTTGAAGCGCAGGTAGACCTGTGCAGCTTCACTGGTAGTAGATTCCATTGAATCTGCATCATCGGGTGTTTCACGTGGAACATTCTCATCAGCCATCGAGGACCTCGCCGGCATGAATATGAATGGTGTGCGCGACGAGCGCTTCAGGAACGTCTTCGAGTACGGCGGCCGTGATCAACACCTGCTCGAACGACCCGATCGCGGCGGCCAGCCGGGCCCGACGCCCAAGATCGAGTTCGGCAAACACATCATCGAGAATCAGAACCGGGTCTCCGCTGGCGGAATCCTGACGCAATAGCTGAGCGGATGCGAGTTTCAACGAGAGCGCGAACGACCAGGATTCCCCATGGCTGGCGTATCCCTTGGCTGGAAGGCCATTGAGCATGAAAACCAGGTCATCGCGGTGTGGCCCGGCCAGGGTGATGCCCCGTTCCAGCTCGCGTTTGCGCAGCCCTGTCAGCGCGGTGCGAAAAATCTCGTTGGTAGACGATTCCACCGAACCGGACGCTGCGGAGGATGTCACGGCGCCGTCCACACCAATATCGGCGTCTTCGTCGGCACCCAGAATGCTCAGGCTCGCGACCAGGGCCGGGGCATGATCCTCCTCGACCACCGCCCGATAGGCCGCACGCAGCGGTTCACCGAGTTGCTGCACGAGTTTGGCTCGCTCATCGATGATTTCGGACCCGAATTCCACCAGACGTTCGTCCCAGATATCAAGCGTCGAAAGTTGGTTGCCGCGCGCCCCGGAGGCCCGTGCCGATTTCAGCAGGGTATTGCGCTGTTTCAGCACTCGCTCATAGTCGCTCAACACGGCGGCGAGGCGAGGGCTGCGCAGCACCAGCAGCTGATCGAGAAACTTGCGGCGCCCGGAGGGATCTCCGCGCACGAGCGCGAGATCCTCCGGAGCAAAGACCACACTCGAAAAATAGCGGGGCAAATCGCGCGGTTTAATGACCGACCGATTGACCTGTGCCCGGTTCTGGCCGGTGCGATTGAGTTGTACCTCGGCCAGGATGTCCCGGCCGTTGTATTCGAGTCTGGCCCGGATAATCCCGGCGTCCTGGCCTGCCCGGATCATGGCTTTGTCGGTGGAGACGCGGTGTGAACCCAGCGTGCTGAGAAAACCAAGCGCTTCGACGAGATTGGTCTTGCCCTGACCATTGCGCCCAACGATGAGATTGGGGCCGGGCACGAACTGGGCTTCGGCCGTCGCATAGTTGCGAAAGTCGGTCAGCGAAAGGTGGGTGACCCGCACCGGCGTTAGCGCAGCAGCAGGTTGGGCTGAAGCAGGTACTTATAGCTGTCGGCTCCGGCCTGCTCGCGCGAGGTCTGGCTGGTAATCAAAACCGGGCCGGGCTTGTTCGGATTTTCAGTCTTCGTGAAAGAGATGCGCACGAATTCGGAGTGAACAGCGCTGAGTCCGTCAAGCAAAAACTGAGGCTTGAGTGACACCACGGTCTCGGTACCGGAGAGTATGGCATCGATGGTTTCCGAAGCCTGAGCCTGCTCGGATCCGACCGCTTCGAGCGTGACCCCGTCGTTGCCGAAGGTGAAACGCAGGGCAGCTTCACGTTCCAGAACGAGCTGCACACGGCGAGTGGCCTCGATCAAGTCGGCGGTGTTCATCACAGCGTAGTTGTCAACGTCGGTGGGAAACAAACGACGAACCGGGGGGAAATTTCCCTTGATCAACAGCGACGTGACGGTCTTCTTATTGGCGGTGAACGCAATGAGTTCACGGTCGTCGCTGTTGGTGATGGCGACCGAGATCGTTCCACTGTGGCCGAAAGTCTTGCCGACCTCCTGGAGTGTGCGGGCAGGCACGAGTGCGGTAATCGTGCCTTCGGCCGCATTGCTACCCGGATCCCAGTCAATTTGCCGAACAGCGACGCGGTAGCGGTCGGTCGCGACCAGGCTGAGGCTGTTTTCGGTGACCTCGAGCTGCACTCCGGTGATGACGGGCGTGACGTCGTCCCGTGACGCCGCGACGGCGACCTGAGCGACAGCAGCGGCGAATTCCTCAGCCGGAACGAGACCGGACTGGGTACTCACCTGCGGAATGCTCGGATATTCCTCAACGGGCATAGACAGCAGGGTGAAGCTGGCTGAACCACAACTGACCTTGATTCGTGAATTCTCGGTAGAAAAACGTACCGGTGCATTGGGGAGACGGCTAGCGATTTCAGCGAGCAGTCGGCCGGAGACCAAAACTTTACCGGTCTCTTCAACCTCGGCGACGATCTCGGTCTGAGCGGAGACTTCGTAGTCGAATGACGACAGAATCAAACCCGACTCGGTTGCTTCGATGAGCACACCACTCAGGATAGGCAAGGTCGTGCGTTGGGGCAGAAGTTTGACCGCGAAGGAAACTGCTTCGCTGAAGACATCCCGATTTGCCTGAAATCTCATGATGTCATTCCTTAGCGTTCGCGGCGGATGGGTGGGCCTCAATGCTAGCTGTCTTGTCCGGCTGTTTCGTGACACTGCCGGGGCGAAGGCCCTGGCACCCAAGGTTGTCGGCCGGATCTGGTTAAAGAATTCTTGTTAATCTTCTTAACCGTTGTGGAAACTGTGGATAACTCTGTGACAAGCGCTCAGCCACTGGGAACTACACGTTTGTAAGTTGTGGGCGCGCTGTGGAAGTTTGTCATTCGTTTGATCAAGTCGGACTCACTGTAATTACAAGTTTCTACAGGCAGCGTTCGAGTTTCTACAGGCGCGGGCCGGTTGTATGGGTTAATTCCACAGGGTTATCCACAGGTACGAAAACTAAAAAAATTTTGGCCCCTCCGGGTCTAAACGAGTTGAAACTCGTCGAAACTCGTCGAAACATCCTGAGGGGCCGCGACTTTCACTGCCGGTCGGACCTACTTGTACCGGTGATCCTGCTTGATGCGATTGGTCAATTCAGTGACCTGGTTATAGATCGATCGACGTTCCTTCATCAGTTCGCTGATCTTTTTGTTCGCGTACATGACGGTCGTGTGATCGCGATTCCCGAACAACTGGCCGATTTTCGGCAAAGACAAATTGGTCAGCTCGCGACACAGATACATAGCGATCTGCCTGGCCGTGGCAATCGCCTGCGACCGGCTGGACCCGTACAGGTCGTCAACGGACAGTTTGAAGTAATTTGCCGTGTTCGTGATGATGTCCACGGGAGCGATGACGTTGTCCTCGTCCAGGGTGATCAGGTCTTTCAGTACGGTCTGCACCAGATCCATATCAACGGGCGTGCGATTCAGGCTTGCGAAGGCCGTGACCCTGATGAGTGTGCCTTCAAGCTCCCGAATATTGGACGAGACCTTCGACGCCATGAACTCGAGAATGTCGTGCGGCACCTGGAGCTTCTCGCTCTGTGCCTTCTTTCGAAGAATGGCGATGCGCGTCTCGAGGTCGGGAGCCTGGACATCCGTGATGAGACCCCACTCGAAGCGGCTGCGCATGCGGTCTTCGAAACCAGTGAGATGTTTGGGGGGCAGGTCGCTCGTAATGACGACCTGCTTGTTGTGGTCGTGCAAGGTATTGAAGGTGTGAAAGAAAGCTTCCTGGGTCTCCGCCTTGTTTTGAAGAAACTGGATGTCATCGATCATCAAAATATCAATGTTGCGATAGCGCGCCTGAAAGGCCGAGCCGCGGTTGTTCGCAATGGAGTTGATGAAATCGTTGGTGAACTCTTCGGAACTGACATAACGCACTCGGATGCCCGGGTACAGGCTCATGGCGTAGTGACCGATCGCGTGCAGCAGGTGAGTTTTCCCCAGCCCCGACGAACCATAAATGAAGAGCGGGTTGTAGGCCTTGGCCGGCGCTTCGGCCACGGCCACGGCGGCGGCATGCGCGAACCGGTTCGACTGCCCGATGACGAAGTTGTCGAAACTGTATTTGGGGTTGAGCCGGGTTTCGTGTGGCTGCGCAGGAACGGCACCCTCAAACACGGATTGTGGCGGCGCAGGGGTGATGACATCCGGCGGGGTCAACGTCTGCTGCACAGGACGCAGTGATTCTTGCTCGAGCTCGGGGTTCACAACCACATAGAATGTCGAGACTGTCGAGGGGCCGTCGAGCTGTCCCATCGCTGTGAGCAAGGGAACGCGCATCCGCTGGTTGAGCATGCTGGCCGTGAACTCGTTCGGTACTTCGAGATAGAAGGTACCGGCCGCGATGCCCTTCGGTTCGACCAGGCTGAGAAACCCATAGAGCATGGGAGTGATGGTGGCGTCGGATTCCAATGTGGTCAGAACGGACCGCCAGGTCTCGGCTATCGGCGCTTCAACGTCTGCCATTGTTCCTACAATCTGTGTATTTCGTGTTTTCACTGTTGGGCCGACCGCGGCGGACGAGTACGCGGAGTTGGTGTTGAACACCGGCTCCTGGCACCGTCGCTGATCTCGCGGGGGCGTGTTTTCCGGGGTGCCGTTAAAGTTATCCACCGCTTGTGTATAAATTCGATGGAATTCTCAGGTTGACGACCCCTACCTGTGGATAACTTTGACTTTACGGTAGTCAATGCCGGTGACGGAGGCGAATTCACCAGTAGCGATGCCTTCGCCGGTTGATTCTGCGTTGGAGTCATTATTGTGGAAAATCCACCGATTCGGGCGCCTGAGTTTGACCAGACGAGGCCCAGGCCGTAGTTTTAATCAGTTGACCCCATCCCGCGGGCTTCCAACTTCTGTGCGCGCTGCTGTTCTGGCCGAGGGGAAATTGGCCGGCGGTGATTCAAATACGTGGAGATTGAACTATGAGCAAGAGAACCTTCCAGCCGAACAACCGTCGTCGCGCCAAGGTGCACGGCTTCCGTCTGCGCATGCGCACCCGTGCGGGCCGTGCCATCCTCGGTGCTCGCCGTCGCAAGGGTCGCACCGAACTCTCCGCGTAACTTCTCGTGGTCGCCAGGTTCTCGTGCTCGCTCACGTAAATCGCATTACGAGCGGTAGCGACTATCAAGGCGTCGTTCGGCGCGGTGTGCGGATCGTCGGTGCGCACACCGTTCTTTATGTACGAAAGAGCGTTGCGGAACCCTCGGGAGACGTCAACGTTCCGGTTCGCTTCGGCTTCATTGTCGCAAAGAATGTGGGTGACGCCGTGAGGCGCAATCTTGTTCGCCGTCGACTCAAGGCGGTGACGTTCGATTTGCTCTCCGCGGTGCCGTCGGGAACGGATGTCGTTATCCGCGCCTTGCCGTCCGCGCGCGATGCCGGGTGGCGGACGCTGCACGATGAAGTTCAACGTTCGCTCTCACGCCCGCTTCCTCTGCGGAAGCGCAGCGCAGAGCGATGAACCCTGTACTCGCCACGATTATTTTGATACCCCGAAACGTGGGTATCCTGATTCTTCGCGTGTATCGAGCCGTAATTTCTCCGCTGTACGGAGATGTATGCCGGTATTACCCGTCTTGCTCGGCTTACGCGCTGGGGGCCGTTCAGGAACACGGACTAGCGTGGGGCTCAGCCCTTGCTGCACGCAGACTGAGTCACTGTCATCCGTGGTCTGAGGGCGGCATTGATGATGTACCTCTCAAAAGCAAACGTCGCTTTCGTCTGACGCCGTTCGGTTTTGTCGTCGCACTCAGCCATGGAAAGGGCTAACCCACAGTATGGACATCATAGGTACGATCCTTTGGCCTCTGAAATGGGTGGTCGAGCTGCTGCTCGTTGCCTTCCACTGGCTCTTTTCCAACGTGGGAATGGGGTACGACGACGGACTCACCTGGGTCCTGTCCATTGTGGGCCTCGTCATCGTGGTGCGGGCCGCACTGATTCCCATCTTCGTGCGGCAGATCAAGAGCCAGCGCAAGATGCTGGAAGTCGCCCCGCAGCTCAAGAAGATCCAGGACAAGTACAAGGGCAAGAAAGACCAGTTCTCGCGTGAGGCCATGTCCCGCGAGACCATGGCGATGTACAAGAAGACCGGTACCAACCCGCTGAGTTCGTGCCTGCCGCTGTTGCTGCAGATGCCGATCTTCTTCGCCCTGTTCTCGGTGCTCAATGACGCCCAGCACCTGAAACCCGGTGTCGGACCGCTCGACCTGGATCGGGCCCAGAGCTTCGGCAACGCGAAGCTGTTCGGGGAGGCACCATTGAGCGACTCCTTCGCCTCCCAATGGTCCCTGATGCAGGCCGGGGAACCCTTCAGCTCAGCTGTGATGATCATCGCCGCGACGATGGTGGTACTGATGACCGCCTCCCAGTTCATTACGCAGCTGCAGATCGTGTCGAAGAACATGTCGCCCGAGACCAAGGCGAGCCCCATGTTCAAGCAGCAACGCATCATGCTGTATCTGCTCCCCCTCGTCTTCGCTTTCTCCGGTGTCGCGTTCCCGCTCGGCGTCATGTTCTACTGGCTCACCTCCAACTTCTGGACCATGATTCAGCAATTCCTGGTCATTCGAAACATGCCAACACCCGGCAGCGAAGCCGCCAAGGCTCGCGAGGAACGCCTGGCCCGTAAGGGCAAGCTCATCGCAACCGATGGTGACATCATCGTGGTTGAGGAGCCCCCCAAGCCCGCGCAGCGCCAGCAGCCGGTCGGCAAGGCGCGCTCCAAGAAGCAAAACCCCCCGAAGAAGTAGTGGAGATCACCGTGACGGATAAGACCGGCCTCACTGAGGTGAGTACTGCGGCAGACCCCGCAGCAAGCGACGCCGCAGTGCCGACCCCAGTCCCCTCTGCTGTTCCTGCTGGGCTTGCCGTGACGGATGCTTCCCCCGCCGTTCCCGTGACGGGCAGCGCTCCCGAGGCCCCCGTCACGACCGACCAGCTCGAGCGGGAGGGTGATATTGCCGCAGACTATATCGAGGAATTTCTCGATATTTGTGATCTTGACGGTGATATCGATATCGACGCCCGCAATGGGCGGGCGTACCTGTCGGTCAAGGCTTCCGACGCCGACAACCTGCGCGTGCTGTCCAAGCCCGAAACAGTCAATGCCCTGCAGGAACTGACGCGTCTGGCCGTGCAGAACCAGACGGGGTCGTTCTCACGTCTCATTCTTGATATCGGCGGATCCCGCGAGGTGCGTGAGGCCGAACTGGCCGCGCTCGTGGCGAGGGCCATCGAGCGGATTGAGGGCGGTGCTACCGAAGCAGATCTGCCGTCCATGTCCTCGTATGAGCGGAAGCTCGTTCACGACATTGTGGCCGCGAGCGGCGGCTACCGGTCCGAGTCTTCCGGCGAAGGTCGCGACCGCCACACCGTCATAACCGCAGCGTAGTCGTAGCTCTCATGTCGGATTCCGTCGTACCCTCCTCCAGCGGACCCGCTGACCCGCTGGAGTCGGAGGAGGCTCAAATAGCGCCAGTTCGCGCAGCGCCGGTAGAGGTGGAGACAGAACCGACCTCCGCAGTCGAGTTGTTCGGGTCGCAGATCGAAGCTATTCGTGCTTTTACCAGCAATTTGGCTGATCAGGGCGAAATTCTAGGACTGATTGGACCGCTTGAACTCCCCCGGCTGTGGTCGCGCCATATTCTCAACTGTGCCATTGTGGCGCCACTTCTGCGTCCTGGACTCGTGGGCGACGTCGGATCCGGTGCGGGGCTTCCCGGCTTGGTTTTGGCCATCGCGCGCCCCGATGTGAACTTCGTCTTGATCGAACCGATGGAACGACGAGTTGCTTGGTTGAACGATCAGATCAAGTCGCTGGGCCTCACCAATGTCACCGTGGTGCGGTCACGTGCCGAAGACGCACGCCTCGCTCATCCGCTTGATCAGGTCACCGCTCGCGCTGTCAGTGCATTCAGCAAACTCATCCCCCTGACGGCACCGCTCGTGCGCCCGGGTGGGGAACTCATTCTCATGAAGGGCGCGGGGGCCCAGCGTGAAGTCGAGGCCGCCGCCAAGCCGATTCGGAAGCACCGACTGAGCGATATCGAGGTCATTACGCTCGGCGCGGGCGTGCTGCCCGAGGTAACCCGAGTCATTCGGGCTACAGTGGACTAGTCCCGCATGTCACGCTATGTGATATTCGGGGGTCCCTTTCGGGTGGCTCATCAACCGTCGATCGTAAAGGTTTCACGTGAAACATCCTGCTGAAGGTCAGCGCGTAGGCAAGGCGGCAGGGTTCGACGGTACGACGCCGCTCGCCCGAGAAATCGCTGAACTGACGCGTCGCCGCCAGGTCATTGCGGCCGGCGACCTGCCCAAACCCGAGAAGACTCGGGTGTTGACGGTCTCGAACCAAAAGGGCGGAGTCGGTAAGACCACCTCTGCAGTAAATCTTGCTGCCGCCCTCGCCCGCCAGGGCGCACGCGTACTGGTCATCGACCTCGACCCGCAGGGCAACGCCTCAACAGCCCTCGGAGTTGAGCACCGGGCAGAGACCCCAAGCGTCTACGATGTGATCATCAACGACATGCCCATGGATGAAGTTGTCCAGAAAAGCCCCGAGTTCGGTGCCCTGTTCTGTGTGCCGGCCACGATCCACCTGGCGGGCGCAGAAATTGAGCTGGTGTCCCTGGTTGCGCGTGAACAGCGCCTGCGCCGAGCTCTCGACGTCCACCTCGCCCAGATGGACGATCCCTATGACTACGTCTTCATCGACTGCCCGCCGTCACTGGGATTACTGACCATCAATGCCTTCGTTGCTGCGCGTGAGGTCCTCATTCCTATCCAGTGCGAGTACTACGCGCTCGAGGGACTGAGTCAACTCCTCAAGAACATCGCTCTCATTGAGAAGCACCTCAATCCTGATCTCCTGGTGTCGACAATTCTGTTGACCATGTATGACAGCCGCACAAACTTGGCAACCCAGGTTGCCAAAGAAGTGCGCGATCACTTCCCCGCGGAGGTCCTGAATACGGCAATTCCGCGCTCTGTGCGCGTTTCTGAGGCCCCAAGCTACGGTCAAAGCGTCGTCAGCTACGACCTCAACTCCGCAGGATCGCTCTCATACCTCGAAGCAGCGGCAGAAATGGCCCATCGTGGGGCACCCCGAACAGGAGAACAGCAGTAATGGCGAAAAGAACCGGCCTCGGCCGCGGTATCGGTGCACTCATTCCAGTGCAGGAGAACGCTTCGGCTCCCCGCCCGGTTGACGTCTTCTTCCCCCGCGGTAACGTCGTTGAAGAGGACAGCACCTCCCCCGAGCTCGTACCCGTACCGGGCGCTCGGTTGGCGCACCTGAATCCACAGGACATCGTGCCCAACCGGGCTCAACCGCGCACCATCTTCGACGAGGATGATCTCGCCGAACTCGTGCACAGTATTCGCGAAGTTGGTGTGCTCCAGCCCATCGTCGTGCGGCCGTTGGTCGATGAGCCAGGCAAATACGAGCTCGTCATGGGTGAACGTCGCCTGCGTGCCACCAAAGAGGTCGGCCTTGACACGATTCCGGCCGTGGTTCGGGAGACCGCTGACGTCGATATGCTCCGCGACGCTCTGCTCGAGAACCTCCACCGCGCCCAACTCAATCCGCTCGAAGAAGCATCGGCCTATCAGCAGTTGCTGTCGGACTTCGAGATCACCCAGGAAGAGCTGGCGAGCCGCATCGGGCGATCACGGCCGCAGATCACCAACACGCTGCGCCTGCTCAAGCTGCCCGAACCGGTGCAGCTTCGCGTTGCTGCCGGCGTTCTTTCGGCCGGCCACGCGCGTGCGATTCTGTCGGTGGGCGATCTGGCCGGCATGCTGCGCCTCGCCGACAAGATTGTCGAGGAAGATCTTTCAGTGCGAGCCGCGGAGGGGGCCGCGACTGCTGTTCCCCGATTGGTCAAGGCCAAGCCTGTACCTGGCCGTCGCCAGGGGCATCTCGACGAGGTCGCCGGGCACCTGGGGGACCGGCTGGATACCCGGGTGAAGATTACTCTCGGAGCTCGAAAAGGCCAGATCACAGTCGATTTTGCGACTATCGGAGACCTGAATCGTATTCTGACAGTGTTGGGAGAGCCCGGCTTCAGCGCGAACTAGTTCTGCCCCTGTCCGCGCGGGCGGTGTCGATGTTTCACGTGAAACGACGGTCGACCACTCCCCGCCAAGGCACTCGCGTATCACTGGTTTGGGCGTTTGGCGTCCCCTGTCATTTATCCACGATGTCGGGGCGTCATGTTTCACGTGAAACCAATGCTGCCAGCCACTCCCGCGTCGCACCAGGGAGCTCAAGTGTCGCTGAATCTGTGGCGGTGAATCCCGTGGCGCTGAATCCGCTTGCGATTTGGGCGCCATCGCCGTTGGTTGAGACCGTGGAGACTGCCATGTTTCACGTGAAACAACGAGGATGCAGGCAAACTGTGGGGTTATGCGTCACCTCTGTAGTCACTGCCTCTGTAGTCACTGCCTCTGTAGGCATTGCCCCGTAGGCCCGGCGGCGTCGATACTGTCCCGTAGCTATTATGCGGCTGTCACTGCGTCGCGCCAGTAGCGTGCCCGTCGCTGTGGCCTTCGCATCGGCGCTGATGCAGCCGGTCGGGATTGTCGTGTTTCACGTGAAACAACGCGATGAAGCGGTTAAGAAGTCGGGTGCGCGCCAGCCTGGATGACGCGGGCCGCAGCTCCCATGCTCCGCCTCGCAAATACCGCCGGCGGGTGCAGTTCGATCAGGGTGCGTGTTGATCAAGGTGCGTGTTGATCAAGGTGAAGTGGAAAGCGAACTGGAGAATCGAGCTGAATCAGCGACTTGTGTATCCAGCGCGGACCCACAGTGGCCCGCTCTGGCAGCGATGTTTCACGTGAAACATGGGCCGGGCTGCTGCGCGGTCCGGGCTGCTGAGCGGTCCTGGCTACTGCGAGGTGAGGGCGTGGGCAGCCAAGGCCGAGTAGGTGGCGCCCAGGGTCTGGCCTGCGGCTTCGATGGCCTGGGGCACGAGGGAGGTCTCGGTCAGCCCTGGAAGTACGTTAGCCTCCAGAAACCACGGCGTGCCGGCAGAGTCAACTATGAGGTCGATGCGGCTCAGGTGGCGCAATTGGAGAAGCGTGTGAATGGCTACCGCGGTGCTGGACACCACCGAGGACACGTCCTCGGTGAGGCGGGCCGGGGTGTAAAAATCGGTTTCACCGGCGTTATACCGGGCCTCGAAGCTGAAAACGCCGTCGACCGGAACAATTTCAACGATGGGCAGGGCTGAGGGGCCGTCTCCGGTATCAACAACGGCCACCGTGACCTCGGTACCCGTAACGAATGCTTCGACGAGGGCGGTGTCGGCGTAGGTATAGGCATCCACCATGGCGCGTGGCAGGTCGGCCGGGGTGCGCACGATCGTGACTCCCTGTGAAGAGCCGCCCTGAGCTGGTTTAACAACGAGGGGCAGGCCGATGGCGCTGATCAGGTGCTCGAGTACGCTCGTGGCGCCGAGATCGCGGAACGTTTCGGTAGAGAGGGCGATTGCCGGGGGAGTGGCGTAACCGGCGCGTAGGGCGAGTTCCTTGGCGGTGGCCTTGTTCCAGGCCAGAGCAGCGGCGGGGCCACGCGTCCCGAGAAAGGGGATCCCGGTGGTTTCCAGCAAGCTCAGCAATGCACCGTCTTCCCCGGTAGCACCGTGCAGGGTGGGCCAGATCAGATCCGGACCCTTCTCTGTGAGAATGGACAGCAGGCTGGATCCTGGGTCGAGCACAGTGACGGTGTGGCCTTCGTCAGTGAGGGCATCCTCCACCCGGCGCCCTGAACGCAGCGAAACATCGCGTTCATGCGAGATTCCGCCAGCGAGAATGACAATGTTGAGAGGAGTGAATTCGCTCATGATCAGGTATTTTCCTAGCGATTGTAGAGAAAGGAGGCGATTCTAGGAGATGTTGGCCGGTGGGCCGCCGTAGCGTTGGTTTGCGGGGTCGGATCGGTCAGGGGCAGCGCTGAGAGTGCCTGTGCCGGCGAAGGTGTCGAGCAAATCGAGTTCCCCGCGGATTACCGTGGCGAGTCGCCGGATGCCCACTCGAATGTTCTCCGGGGTGGGGTAACAGAAGGCGAGGCGCATGTTCTGGCGCCCGTCACCGTCAGCGTAGAAGGCCGTACCGGGCGTGTAGGCCACCAACTCCTTGACGGCGCGGGGCAGCATCGCTTTGGAGTCCAGTTGTTCTGGAAGGGTCAACCAGACATAGAAGCCACCGGTGGGGTTGGTCCAGGTCAGCTCGGGCAGGTACTCGTCGAGGGCTGTCAGCATGGCGTTCTTGCGCTCGTGATAGACGCCGCGGAAGGTATTGATTTGCCCCTTCCAATCGGCGGTGGACAAGTACTCGGAGATGATCATCTGGGTGAAAGAACTGGGTGACAGCACGGCGGCCTCATTGGCCAGCACGAGCTTTTCTCGAATCGCGTGCGGCGCGAGGGCCCAGCCGACTCGAAAACCGGGAGCGAGTGTTTTGGAGAACGTCCCGAGGTAGACGACGCCGTCGCGCTCCAGTGAGCGGATGGCATCCGGTGCCGGCTTGTCGAAGTAGAGAAGCCCGTAGGGGTTGTCCTCGAGCACCAAAATATTGTTCGAGCGGCAAATCTCGAGAATCTCCAGCCGACGTTCCCAGCTGAGAGTGACACCGGCCGGGTTGTGAAAACTGGGGATCGTGTAGAGAAATTTGATGGTGCGTCCTGCGGCCTTGAGGGCGGCGATGTGCTCGATCAGCGCGGCCGGAATCAGGCCGTTCTCGTCCATCGGTACGTGATCAACCTCGGCCTCGTAAGACTTGAAGATCACCATGGCGGTGACGTAGCTGGGTCCTTCGGAGATGACGACGTCACCCGGGTTCAGGAACAACTTGCTGACCAGCTCAAGCGCGTGCTGGGAGCCCGTCGTGACGATCACATCATCGGCGTTGGCCTTGATTCCCTCCAGCGCCATGACGTCAAGAATTTGCTCGCGCAAGACGGGAACTCCCTGACCAGAGCCATATTGGAGGGCAGTGGGGCCCATCTCGCGCATGACCCGGTCCATGGCGTCAATGACGAGGTCCTGTGGCAGGGCGGCGACGTAAGGCATGCCGCCGGCGAGGGAGACTACTTCGGGGCGCGAGGCGACGGCGAAGAGCGCGCGCACCTCGGAGGCCTTGAGCCCGGCGGCTCGGTCGGCGTAGTGGTGATACCACGGGTCGAGGTTATTACCGGCCTGGGAGGAACCCTGATTTGTCACGTTATATCCGATCTGCTGTCTTCTTTATCGTATGGGGTGGCAGCAGGCACGAAAAAACCCGCCGGGTTGTTACCCGGCGGGCTCCGTCGTGAGGGCGCTGCTTTAGGCGAGGAAGTCAGCCAGGTCCTTTTCGAGCTGCGGCTTCGGCTTGGCGCCGATAACGGTCTTGACGACCTCACCCTTTTGGAAGACCTTCATCGCGGGGATGGAGGTGATCTGGTACTTGGCGGCCAGTGCGGGGTGCTCATCAACGTTGAGCTTGACGATGTCGAGCTTGTCGGAATTCTCGGCCGCAATCTGGTCGAGAATCGGGCTGACGGCGCGGCAGGGGCCACACCACTCGGCCCAGAAATCGACCAAAACGGTCTTTTCGTTGTTGATGACTTCCTGGTCGAAGTTGGCTTCGGTGACGGAACGTGCGGTCATGTGATGCTCCTTAGTTGGCTGTTGCGAGTTCGGTGTCGCTGGCTTGGGCCAGCAATGTCGGGGAAAGGTTGCTGAGGTAGTGCTCCGCGTCGAGAGCGGCCGCGCAGCCGGAGCCGGCGGCCGTGACGGCCTGACGGTAGCTGGAGTCGATCACGTCGCCGGCGGCGAAGACGCCGACCTGGCTCGTGAGCGACGAACGGCCGTCGACGGCGATGGTGCCCTCGGGGGTGAGATCGAGCTGCTTGTGCACGAGGTGCGTGCGCGGATCGTTGCCGATCGCCACGAACACGCCGCCGACGGGCAGGGAGCTCTCGGCTCCGGAGACCGTGTCGCGCAAGGTCAGACCGTCGACAGCGTCGGCTCCGGTGATACCCACGACTTCTGAGTTCCACGTGAACTCAATCTTCTCGTTCGCGAAGGCACGTTCCTGCATGATTTTAGACGCGCGCAACTCCCCCTTGCGGTGGATGACGTGCACCTTGGAGGCGAAGCGGGTGAGGAAAGTGGCTTCTTCCATCGCGGAATCTCCACCGCCGATGACGGCGATTTCTTTGCCCTTGAAGAAGAATCCGTCGCACGTTGCACACCAGGAAACGCCGCGGCCCGACAGGCGCTCTTCGTCGCTCAGGCCCAGTTTGCGGTACGCGGAACCGGTCGCGAAGATGACGCTGAGGGCCTGCTCCACCTCACCGCTGCCGAGCGTGACTGTCTTGATCGGGCCGGAAAGATCTACCGACTCGACATCGTCATAGACGACCTCGGCACCGAAGCGCTCAGCCTGCTCCTGCATCTTGGTCATCAACTCGGGACCCTGCACGCCCTCCGGGAAGCCTGGAAAATTTTCGACGTCGGTCGTATTCATGAGTTCCCCGCCGGCCTCTACCGAACTGGCGATAACCAACGGCTTGAGGTTGGCTCTGGCGGCATAGATCGCCGCGGTGTAACCGGCCGGTCCTGAACCGATGATGATTATCTGACGCACGTGCACGCTCCTTGCAATGGTGGACAAGACGGGCACAACCCCGACTCACGTTTCGATACAACACATCCTAATCGGATGCTATTCCGCGCCCTCCGCGCCTGCCCGGCGCACACCCAGCCGCGGCTGAGAACCGTCCAGGGGTGCTCACGTGGCGCTGAGTCGCACGGCAGCGATCGTGCGTGTTAGCGGCCGAAGCGGCGCTGCAGGGGCGCGAGGAAGGCTGTGAGCTCTCCGCTGCGCATGACGAGGAGCAGGCCGAAGTAGGCTGCGGACATAACCACGCCGATGATGAGCATGGACACCATGGCTGACAGCCTCGAAGACACGGCGAATCCGCCCTCGGCGGTGCCCCCCAGGATCATCAGGAGAGCCAGTCCGGCGGCCAGGGGGATGGCCACGGCGACGAGGTACTTCACCAGGCTGCGCACGATCCGCCGTCCGTCGATCCCGTGCATCCGGTGACGCAGCAGCAACACAGCCAGCACGGCCTGCAGGGTGCCGGTGACCGTGATTGAGCCGGCGATGCCCACGGCAATCAGGTCGGTGGGCAGCAACGAGCAGGCCAGTACGGCGATGATCAGCAGAACGACCTGAAACAGGGTGAAAAAGAACGGCGTACGCGTGTCGCCGAGGGCATAAAAGGTGCGCTGCACGACGAAGAGCACGCAGAACGGTACGAGTCCCACGATGAAGGCGATGATGACGTAGCCGATGGCCTGCACCTGAGCGAATGGGGCCACGAAGACCGCCGCGAATGGGTACGCGCAGACGGCGATGACGGCCGCGGCGAGCACGATCAGCAGCGATGTTCCTCGAATGGCGCTTGAGGCGTCCGTTCTGACCAGTGACCAGCTGCCCATCGTTGCGTGCTCGCTCATCCGAGTGAAATAGGCCGTCGCGACCGACACTGTGATGACCGAATGCGGCAGCATGAAGATGAGCCAGGCCGTCGTGAGCACAGCAACGGATGCTTTGCCGTGCGCGAGTGTCACAACCTGGGTTTCCACAATGCCAGCAGCGGTCGTGAGCAGAAGCATGCCGAAGGTCCAGCTCGCCATTTTGCCCGCGACGCCGAGACCGACGCCGCGAAAACGAAAGTCGGGGCGGTAGCGCAGGCCGATTCGACGCCAGAAATAGAACAGCACGACGGCCTGAACGACCACGCCGAGGGTTGCGCTGCCGCCCAGCACGGTCACCATTGCTGATGTGATCTCGGAGGCCGATCGATCACCAGACGGGTCGGGGGCGAAGAGTGCTGCGAAGACGACTAAGCCGCCGATGGCGACCACGTTGTTCAACACCGGAACCCAGGTGAACGGTCCGAATGACTTACGGGCGTTGAGCACTTCGCCCAGCAGGGTGTACAGGCCGTAAAAGAACATTTGCGGGAGGCACCAGTAGGCGAACGCCACGGCGAGGGCCTTCTGGTTCTCGGGAAGGTTCAGGCCGATGAAACCAGTGATGACGGGCGCCAGCAGGGTTGCGGCGAGAGTCGTCACAAACAATACGAGCAAGGCGAGGGTCAGCAGTTTGTTGATATACGCAGTACCACCGTCGGCGTGCACGCTGGCGCGAACGATTTGCGGCACGAGCACGGCGGTAAGGATGCCGCCGGCCACGATCACGTAGATCGTGTTGGGCAACTGATTGGCGATGGCAAAAGTGTCTGCGGTGGCGCCGAACTGGCCGATAATACCGGCCAGGACGATGACCTTTGCGAAGCCGAGAAGGCGCGAGACGATGGTGCCGGAGGCCAGGAAGGCGCTGGCACGGCCGATCCCACCGCTGTCGGTACGGGTATCAGACATCGGTTTCCGCCGCGGGTCCATCTGATTCTTCGGTGGCTGCTGATGCCTTCCCCGACCGGTCCCGGCGCCGACCCGCGATATTGCGCCAGATGCCGAACCCGAAGAAGCCGACGACGAGGATCGCAAAGATGCTCGCGCCTACTCCTTCCCAGTCGGCGCGCACGCTGACGTCGATGGGTGCCGGCTGGCCGAGCGGGGTGCCGTTGACGGTGAACAGGGTGACGCGCAGGACGACATCGCCATTTCCGACGGCCGCGGTGAGCGGAACTGAGACGGCCTGAGCGGATTTGGGTTGAATGATGGTATCGAGGGTCTCGCCGACAACAAGTCGTCCGTTGGACGGCACGATCTGGGTGCGCACGGTGACGGCCTGGTCCAGAGCGTTGTTGAGTGTGATGCGCAAGTCGACTTTGCTGCCCACCACGATGATCGGCCCCCGGGTGGTTACAGTCACGGCGTGCAGCAGGTCGAACGATGCGGCAAGGTTCGCCCTGACCTGTTCTTCCCAAGCAGCCGTTTGTGACGTCCAGGTGGTGTCCAGTAGGGCCAGCAGATCCAGTCGTTCCGGAGCGGTGATTGCTACCGGATTGGCCAGGATCGTAGCGAATTCAGCGATCTCGCCCTCGCGATCCAGCAGCGATCGGGCGAGCGTGACCCGGTCGGTGTTGACGGCCTTGTTCTTGAAGCTCACAGTGGTCGCCGGTTGGGAATCCAGAGCATCCTGAAGCGATGCTGTGCTCGACCAGGCGGTCGAGTCCAGCGCCGCGAGTGTCTGGTCGACCCGGGTCGCGCCGGTCGCACTGTTGCGGTCGAGCGTGACTAGCAGGGTGCGTGCTGAATTGGGGTTTTCCGCGGACACGATTGCCAGCAGCGATGCCGCCTCGGAGACATTCACCCGCCAGTCGTCCGTGGTCGTGGCCGCGGCCGCGGCACGGATGGCCGTTGAGAGAGCGGTGTCGCTGACCAGACCAAGCCCGGTCGGCAGACTGACGGCGGTGTTCGGGGTGAAAACGTCGGACTGCTGCACGTTTCCGCTGGACAGGATGGTCGTGGTCAAGCCGCTCCTCGCAAATACGTCGAGGTCACTGCGGGCAACCTGGCCGGCCGCCGGCCAACCGATCGCGGTGTTCGTGTAATTCCAGGCCAGCAGGTCGCTCGTCGTGGGAATGACCGTTTCGCCCGGCTGCACCACCGGCGTGGGCGACGGTGTCGGCGTCGGGGAGGTTTCGGTAGTGGTGCGCGAGGTGGTGCTCGGCGCATCAGGTTCGGTAGTGACGTCAGGGATCGGCGGAGCCGAGGGCACCACGAACAGGCTTGGATCGATCGCCGGGTTGAATGACGTTGGTGCAAGCAGCGTCGGTGCGCCGGCCTGCGCTTGCAGTGCAATGTCGGCGTCCGCGTAGCCGAGCGGAAAAATATCGTTCCCGGCGCCGGCCAGGCGGTCGAGCCAAGCCACGGCCGACGCGGGAGCCGCGGTGCCCAGGACTCGAATGGAAGCGATGATCTGCGGGTCGATCGCGATCGTTGTCATCGGAGCATTGATCGCGGCATCCAGTTGGCGAGAGAGCAGACCGACCGAGCTCGTGTAGGACTCGAGTTCCTTGGCGCTGACCAGGCCGGACCCGCTTTCCGGGGTCGTGATCGGCAAGACGGATGCGACCCCGACCGGGGTGATCGCGCTGCCCTGCGACCAGACGAAGGTGCCGCGGCCCTCGGCCGCAACCTCGTCATCGCCGATGAGGATCGCGGCGACTCCGCGCGCTCCCCACGCGTTCTGGTCGGTCAATCCAATTGAATCAGCCGGAACTGTGATCGAGAGGTTTGTGCTTGTCCGGGCCGGTATAGGTTCTGTCGTCGGTATGCTCGCCAGTTCATCCCCGGAATTCGCGTGCTCATCGGGCCGAAGCCAGGTATCGAGCGCGGCTCGGGTGGTGAGCGCGAGTTGCGCGAGGTGCACATCGACCCTGCCGATCGGAATGGCCGCGTCGGTGTTGTTGTGAATGGAAACGGTGAGGATCAGGTCCTGACCGGGGGACAGCGTCGGGGCGTTGGTCGGAGAAACAGTGACTTCGACCGCGTCAGCGGGGGTTGCGGCGCTCACGGGGGTGCTGTTCTCGGTTTGTGCCTGAGCCGACGTGACGGTTGGCATCGGCGCAAAAACCAGCGATGCGAGGGTCAGGAATCCGACCAGAAAAGTCGCAACCGGTCGCACGCGTCGATGGCTCTTCGTGCGCAGGGCCGGGCGCACGGAACCGCGTGCGGCGACCGGGAGCGCGGGCCGATGCGCGGAATCTGACTCGGCCACCATAGGGGGATTCTACGGCGTGCCAGCCTAGAGCCGCCTGCACTGCGACTGCGCGCCCCGCGCTGGCAACTAATATGGGTATATGCAGAGCGTCGCGGCAGCCCTCGCACGACTGGGCGACCTGGCTGCCACCCCCACGGTTTCCCGTCTGGCGAACGCATTTGCGGCGGCGGGCCATGAGCTGGCTCTGGTCGGCGGTCCGGTGCGCGATGCGTTTTTGGACCGGCCGCTGCACGACCTGGATTTCACCACGGATGCGACACCGGATGAAATCATCGCGCTCGTGAAGCCCCTCTCCGAAGCTCACTGGGACATCGGCCGGGCTTACGGCACGATCGGAGCCAGCCTCGCCGGCGAGACAGTGGAGATCACCACGTATCGGGCCGACAGCTACGACGGCACTACCCGCAAGCCCGATGTGGTGTTCGGAACCAGCCTGGAACCGGACCTGCTCCGCCGGGACTTCACAGTCAACGCGATGGCCCTGCGCCTGCCGGAGCTGACCTTGGTCGACCCAGCCGGCGGCATCGATGACCTGTTGGCCCAGCGCTTGCGAACACCGAGCACTCCAGAGGTGTCTTTCGGAGACGACCCGCTGCGGATGCTGCGTGCGGCCCGGTTTACCGGCCAGCTCGGTTTCACGCTGGATCTCGACACCGCGGTGGCCATGGAAAAGATGCGGGAGAGCATCCGCATTGTCTCGGCAGAACGCATCGGCGACGAACTGTCGAAACTGGTGGTCTCTGGCGATCCACGCGCCGGTATCGCAGTGCTCATGGAATCGGGCCTGGCCGAGATCGTGCTCCCCGAGATTCCCGGCCTACGGCTGGAGATCGACGAGCATCACCACCACAAGGACGTCTACGAGCACACGCTGACAGTGCTCGAGCAAGCCATCGGATACGAGAAATCACGCGGCGTCCTTGATTCACCCGACCTGATAGTGCGTCTGGCCGCGCTGCTGCACGACATCGGCAAGCCTGCCACTCGCAAACTCGAACCCGGCGGCGTCGTGAGCTTCTACCACCACGATGTGGTTGGGGCGAAGCTGGCGAAGAAACGCCTGCGGGCCCTGCGCTTTGACAACGACACCATTAACGCCGTTGCCCGCTTGATCGAGCTGCACCTGAGATTCTTCGGTTACACCGAGGGCGCCTGGACCGACTCAGCGGTACGCCGGTATGTGCGTGACGCCGGGGACCAGCTGGAACGGCTGCACATTCTGACCCGCGCCGACGTCACGACCCGCAACCGGCGCAAGGCGGACCGGCTCGGCTTCGCCTACGACGATCTGGAGCAGCGCATTGCCGCTCTGGCCGAGCAGGAAGAGCTCGGCGCCGTGCGCCCCGACCTCGACGGTGAACAAATCATGGTGGTGCTCGGCATAAAGCCGGGGCGCGAGGTCGGCGAGGCCTACCGCTATCTGCTCGAGCAACGGCTGGACGATGGCCCCCTCGGCACAGAAGAAGCCACCCGTCGGTTGCTTCAGTGGTCGGCGGAGCGTGCCCGGTAAAGGCAGCCTGCGTCGACGGAGCGCGATCACCGGTTATGCGCTCCTCGCCCCCAGCCTGTTCGGCGTGGTCTGTTTTCTCCTGCTCCCGGTGCTCGTTGTGCTCTGGCTCAGCTTTCAGAGCTGGGACCTGATCGGCCCGATCTCCTTCGTCGGTCTCGACAACTACCGATCCGTTCTCAGTGACGGCGTCTTCGGCAATTCCCTGTTGGTCACGCTCATCTTCGTTGCGCTCGTGGTGCCGATTCAAACCCTGATCGGGCTCGGTGCGGCTGCCCTGCTCACGCGCGGCCTGCCGGCGTCGGCCTGGTTTCGTACCATCTATGTTCTGCCGTGGATTTCCGCTCCGCTGGCTCTCGGCGTCGTCTGGAAGTGGATTCTCGCGCCCACTGACGGAGCCCTCAACACCCTGATCGGCCAGCGCGTCGAATGGCTCAGTGACCCCTCCCTGGCGTTGCCGGCCGTGGCCGCCGTCGTCATCTGGACCAACGTCGGCTACGTCACACTGTTCTTTATGGCCGGGCTGCTCAACATTCCCGAGCAGATTCTCGAGGCGGCGCGCATCGACGGGGCCGGCCCGGTGAAGATGTTCTGGCACGTCAAGCTGCCGCTCCTGCGACCGACCATGTTCTTCGTGCTCGTCACCACGGTCATTTCGGCGTTTCAGGTCTTCGACCAGGTGTATGCGCTCACCCAGGGCGGCCCAGCACGAACAACCGACGTCGTGGCCGCGCGTATCTACTATGAAGCCTTCGACGCATTCGATCTCGGCCGGGCGGCAGTCATGGCCGTTGTCCTGCTCGTCGTTCTGTTTGTCATAACCCTCGCGCAGCAGCTCTATTTTCGCCGGAGGGTCACCTATGAAATGGAATAAATTCAGCTCGATGGCGGCCGTCTACCTGGTGCTGATACTCGGCACCCTGTTCACTGTTGGTCCGTTCCTGCTGAGCATTCTGACCGCGTTCAAGACCCGGGAGCAGTTCGCGCAGCAGTCGGCACTGACCTGGCCGGACCCGTTCACCCTGGAGAATTTCGCGCTGCTGCTGACCGGGCCGGCACAATTCGGTCGCGCCATTCTGATCACCGTGCTGGCGGCCGTGCTGATTCTGGTCGGGCAGGTGATCTGCTCGATTCTGGCCGCCTATGCCTTCGCGCGCGTGGATTTCCCCGGCCGGCGGGTGCTGTTCGGGGTGTATTTGTCCACCCTGATGATTCCGCCGGTCGTGCTCGTTGTACCGCTGTACCTCATGATGACCGAGGCCGGGCTGCGCAATACGTTCTGGAGTCTTGTGCTGCCGTTCGCGTTCGCTTCCCCGTACGCGATTTTTCTGCTGCGCGAATATTTTCGCGGCATTCCCCAGGAACTCATCGATGCCGCCCGGCTCGACGGCGCGAACACCCTCGACGTTCTCGTTGAGATTGTGGTGCCGCTGTCGCGCCCGATCATTGCCACCCTGACCCTCATCACAATCGTGAGCCACTGGAACAGTTTTATGTGGCCGCTCGTGGTAACGACCGGTACCCAATGGCGGGTCGTGACGGTCGCCACCGCGAGCCTGCAAAGCCAGTTCAACGGAAACTGGACGCTCGTGATGGCGGCCACAACACTCGCCCTGGTGCCGCTGCTCGTGCTGTTTCTCCTGTTCCAGCGCAGCTTCGTCCGGTCGATCACCATCTCGGGATCTGCCTAGGGCGTTCCGCAACAGACCGGCCCTGACTCGTGGGATCGCTGGCGCATTGATGCGGCGTGCTGTAGTCTAGGCAGGTTGCCTGCGCGCCGGAATCCCGGCCTCCGCATTCAGCACGTGCACAACCCTCCTGTTACAGAAAGTCTGTAGCCGTTTTAGTCCGAAGGAGGTGGGTTAGTCATGCATCAGTACGAACTTATGGTTATCCTCGATCCCGAGATCGATGAGCGCACCGTAGCTCCCAGCCTTGACAAGTTCCTCAACGTTGTTCGCAACGATGGCGGAACCATTGACAAGGTTGATGTTTGGGGTCGTCGTCGTCTCGCATACGAGATCAACAAGAAGACCGAAGGCATTTACGCCGTTGTCGACTTCACCGCGAACGCCGATGCAACGGTCGAGCTCGACCGCCAGCTGAAGCTGTCAGAGGCCGTCATCCGCACCAAGGTGCTTCGCGCCGAAGAGGGCATCGCCCAGGTCGTCGTCGCAACCCAGCTGGCCGCAGAGAAGGCAGCCCGCAAGGCCGCCAACCCGAAGGTCATCGCTGCCAAGGCTGACGCTGCTGCTGCAGCCGCTGCCGCTCCGGCCGCCAAGGTCGCCGCTTCCGCAAAGCCCGTCGTAGCAGAGACCGAGACAGTCGAGGCTCCGGCCACTGCTGCTCCGGTTGCTGACGACGTCGCTGCTGCTGCTCCGGTTGCCGCCGCTTCCACCGCTGCTCCGGCCGCGAAGGTTGCCGGCGCCAAGCCTGCTGCTGCCAAGGCCACTCCGGCTCCGGCCGCCGTTGCCGACAAGGCAAGCGACAAGTAGCCCATGGCTGGCGAGACCGTAATCACCGTGGTGGGCAACCTCACCAGCGATCCGGAACTGCGTTATACGCAGAACGGGCTGGCGGTTGCTAACTTCACCATCGCTTCCACTCCGCGCACGTTCGATCGTGCGTCCAGCGAGTGGAAAGATGGCGACGCGCTGTTCCTGCGTGCGAGCGTTTGGCGTGAATTCGCTGAACACGTGGCAAGTACATTGACCAAGGGGTCGCGTGTTATCGCTTCCGGGCGTCTCAAGCAGCGTTCGTATGAGACGAAGGAAGGTGAAAAGCGCACGAGCATGGAGCTCGAGATCGACGAAATTGGTCCTTCGCTGCGCTACGCCACCGCTTCCATCACTCGCGCGCAGTCGTCCGGCCCCCGCAGCAGCGCTCCCGCTGCTGGTGGGCAGGGCAATGATGAGCCATGGGCCCCCAGCGCCCCCGCCAAGACCGCTGCACCCGCAGCGTCCGGCGGAGACGTCTGGAACAATCCCGGCAACTTCAGCGACGAGACCCCCTTCTAAGCCACGCCGCGTGCGTAGCTAACACCTTTTAAGAAAGTAAGGAAATCATGGCTGGAAAGTCGAGCGGTGACCGCCGCAAGCCGCTTCGCGGAGCAAAGGGTGGCAAAAACGCCGCTCCCGCGAAGTCGATCCGCGTTGGTGTCATCGATTACAAAGATGTCCCCACCCTGCGCAAGTTCATCTCCGAGCGTGGAAAAATCCGCGCCCGCCGCATCACAGGCGTTTCCGTTCAGGAACAGCGCCTCATCGCCCGTGCCGTCAAGAACGCCCGCGAAATGGCTTTGCTGCCCTACGCAGGCTCAGGCCGGTAAGGAAACCAAATGTCGAAATTGATTCTGACGCATGAGGTCTCCGGCCTCGGTGCACCCGGCGACGTCGTAGACGTCAAGAACGGGTTTGCTCGTAACTA
>Ga0307486_1000900_pt1 | contig 24882 bp, 23 predicted proteins | sample CBIW02metaG_FD_203663 | JGI IMG/M metagenome (GOLD analysis project Ga0307486, IMG submission 203663) | Sea-ice brine microbial communities from Beaufort Sea near Barrow, Alaska, United States - CBIW 0.2 | ecosystem: Environmental > Aquatic > Marine > Coastal | place: USA: Alaska | collected...
TCACGTGAACCTTGGCCTCGCCCGGCCACTTCTGGCTTGATACGGCATCGGTGATCACGCCGCCGTTGTCCACGACATATTGCAGCGAGGCGCTTCGACCCAGGTTCTGGCTGATCGAGTTAGTGCCGACCAGTCCCGCCCGGTGCTCGGGCTCAAGGGCGTCGTTTACCTTGCGGAACCAGTACACGCACAGGTCCTTGATGCCTACGCCAAACTGCTGGTCGAGCCATTCGAGGTAGGAGTTGCCAAGGGCATTGCGGAGGAGACTGGCGCCCAAAAACGGCGGGTTGCCCACTATCGCGTCTACCTTGGGCCACTCGGCGCGCAGCGCATCGGCTGACCGCACTCCGGGCAGGCTCACCAGCGGTAGGGGAGCCTCGGCATCGCCGTACAGATCCATCACCTGGCGGTGGCCCATCCACAGCACCACGCGCGCAATCATGACGGCGACGTGCTCGATGTCGAGCCCGTACATATTCGTCAACGGCACAAAAGGCAGCGGGCCCTTGGGAAGCGGGGCGCCGGTCTGCTCTGAGATTGTGACCATCCGCTGCTTGAGTTCGTACTCCAGCGCGCGGAGTTCGCGATACGACACGTAGAGGAAGTTGCCGCAACCGCACGCGGGGTCAAGGACCGTGAACGCGCACAGTTCGTCGAGCAGGTCGCGCGCCCCGGTCACTGTGGAGACCGCTGCGATGCGTTCGCGCCACGGACGCACGATGGTGGGCGAGACGATTTTCATGATGTCCGCCTCGTGCGTGTAGTGCGCACCCAATACGCTACGCCGCGTTTCGCCCAACACGCCCTCCAGCAGCGACCCAAAGATGGTGGGGTTGACCTGACGCCAGTCAAACTCCACGGCGAGCTTCAGGTGCTCGAGCTCCTCGCGCGTGAGCATCGGCGAGTCGATCTCCGCGAACAAATCCCCGTTGACGTAGCGGGTGCCGGCGTACGCCCCGGTGCGCGCGTTGTCCGACTTCTTGTTGAGCAGGCCAAAGAAGTAGTCGAACTCCCGTGCGGAGTTCAGGTCCTTGTCCTGTAGGACGGCCTCTACCGCGTGCGACAGTGGCAGGCCGTCTAGTAGCCCGAGGTCCTCAGCGAACATGCACCACACCAATTGCATGGTGAACCGCTGAATCTCCTCGACCGGCGCTGCGCCGCGATCCGCCAAAGACGTGTACAGCAGTGCGACGTGTTCGGCGGCCTCTGCAGTGAGCTCGCGGCGTTGCTCCGTGAAGACGGGCTCGACCTGCCCTTGCTGCAGAAACAGCAGCGCCTCAAACTTGTCGGGAAGTTCATCGAGAGTAACCCGCAGGCGCGGCTCTTTGGGGAAGCGCCCCGGCTCCCAGATCTCGAACTCGTGGAAGTTGCATAGCACCACCCAGCGCGCGGCAGGTGTGCCTTCGGCTGCGTTGGACGACTCCTGCCAGTAGCGGATGCGCTGGTCGTCGGCCTTGGCGAGCGGGGTGCCGGGCTTCTTCATCTCGACAATCAGGTGGGCGGGCCAGTGCAGATCCATGAAGCCGGCGGAGGACTTGAAGTCCTCGAAGAGTGCCCCAGCGTCGAGACGGTCGGTCCCGTACGCGGCGAACAGTTCATTCAGAAATGTCTGGGCCTCGGCGCGCTCCGACCCCGCGTACTTTGACCATCGCTTAACGAACGCGCGGAGCGCTGATTCGATTTCTGCTCCACTACGCACGCGTGCTTCCCCTCAATTGCGCCATTGCCTGATCGATTGCGCCAGAAACTAGAGAAGCCTGACGGCGTCCCCCGCGTAGTACGTGTCCTGCATCAGCCGCTTATGCTGCTTTGACAAGTCCTCGATCGCGGCGGTCAGGGCAAGCTCCACGTTGTGGTCGCCGCCCGACTTCTTGACTCGCGCTAGCCCCTTTTTGGCTCGGGCGATGGTGTGTTCAAGGTTCAGCAGCACAGCGGAGACTTCACCCATGGCCGCCTCGGACGCGCTCGAGGCGCTGCTGGCCTCATTCGCTGGCACGGCTGACGACATGGCTTCCCCCTGTGATTGCTAGTCCCAAGACTAACGCCGCACGCCGACACTTGAGCGTCCGCGCGCCCCAGTGTGCAGAACTCACCTGCTGCGACTCACTGGCGAGCGCATCGGCCGGATGCGTGTCACGATAAGCACATGGCTACTGCAGAAGGTTACGACTACAAGACCCGCTCTAACGGCGAGGTCGCCATCTTCCATCACGGCAAGATGTCCAAGCTCATGCGTGATGACGAGGCGAAGGCGTTCCTCAAGGCGGTCGACGACGGCGACGCGCAACAGGCAATGGCCGATGCGGTGGGCAACGACGGCCAGAATTCCCGCCCCGGCGGCGGTCCTCAGGCGCCCGGATCGTCTATGCACAACAACGGATCGGCTCATACCGTGACGGAGTTCCGCCGCAAGTCGATCTAGCGAACCGGTTGGCACCGTAGGCGACCAAGCCGCCAAGCGGCCAGGGCCTCGGGGCTAGTCGACGGTGAGGATGTACGCCTCGGATACGGCCTCTGCGGGCTCGCCTTCGATGACGTAGGTGAGCGGCACGTCCCGTTGCAGGACCTCCATCAAGACGTCCTGTGGAACGTCGCACTGACGCTCAACCAGGTTGCCTGTCTCGTCCTCAAGGTTTTCGCAGTAGGGCTCGAAAGCCGGCTCATCTGCCAGCGTGGAATACGCGATCGTGTACTGAAGCGTTGCAAGACCGGTGACCCCCTCCTCAGTGAGCATGCGAGCGATCGCTGCAGGCTCGCCCACCACCACGGGCGACGTCATGTAAATCTTGTACTCGCCGGCCGGGAGTTCGTTGTGGGCCTCCTTAAAATCGGCGGCTTTCGCTTCCGCAGCCGCGATTTCTTCGTCGGTCGCAGTCGCCCAGTCGATGTCGTCCCAGATTGCGCTGAGGTCATCGGCAACGTCGCACAGCCCCGCACCAGTGATAGAAACGATGCCCTGAGTGAAGGTGGTGTTGTGCGGCTCCACGGCGTAATACTCGGGAACAAACTCGGCGCCCCAGTCGGGGGAAACCACGAGGTCATCGCGAGTTACCACTACGCTGCCTTCGCTGGCTAAAAATGCGAGCGCGTTGGTACCGCTGACTCGGAAGCCAGGTGTCGCCTCGATCGTTTCGACATCGCCTTCGAGCATCTGTGACGCATCCACTCGCGCTTCGACGCCGTTGGCCTCTTGGGCTTCGGGTATGAACTGTGAGCCACATTCCGGCACCGTGTAAAGATTGGCGACCGACTCCTCGATGGCGCGAATGTCGAACGTGAGACTAACGGTGGGCTCGCCTGAACTGGGCGCCGGCGTCGTAGATGGGGTGACCGTGCTCTGCGGCTTCGCCTCGGTCTGAGCGGATCGCCAAGCCTTAACGCCGAACCAGCCCGCAGCACCGGAGAGAATCGCGACCAGCAAGGCAGCCACGACGATCAGCGGCTTGGGCATGGTCTCTCCTCGAGTGTTTCCTGGAAGGTTGCGTCGGGCGTGACCCGTATCGCGTTGAGGCGACATTAACCCACTTGGAGAGCGATTTTCTACGGCTCACGGAGGCAAAAGGACATCGTCCTCGTAAACGGTCAGAAACTCGATTGTTGTTGGGTATCGATAAGTGTGGGTTGGAGTGCAACAGGAGCTTGTCCAAGCGGCGTCACGCCTAGGTCGATGTCCATGACATACCCGGCAATGGACCCGTTGGGGGCGACTCCATCACACCAGGTGACGTCAGAGATGTTGAGCGTCACATCGCTAGGGCCGGCGAACCTGTCGTACTCGAATGAGTTGCCGCCCACCACGGTGAGATCTGCGTAACCCAAAATCTGCTTGTTGCCTGGTCGAGGTTCAAAGTAGGTGTCCTCACCACTGGAGTCGCGGTAGATCCACAATCGTGAATCGGGGCCAAACGTGACGCGGCCTTTGCCGCCGTGCGCGGTCAATATCCGCACGTCTACTGGCTCGCCAAACTGGGCGCGGAACATGCCGGTGTCGCCATTTCCCGAAGGTGCCGTCGTCATGGCGATGGGCGCGGCCGATGAGATGAAGTCGTATTCTTCGAGGCATTTAAGTGGTTGTGACGCATCCTTGAATATCGGAACGTAAGATTCCTGGCCGGGATACTCGTAGGTGCCGGTCACTTTGATGTCGACCGGGGCGCCCACGACCGTCACGTCGAAAGTGCGCACCAAATCTGCCGGGTCGTAGGGGAGCGTGACGGTCTGGGCGGCAGAGTCGACAATCGCGGTGCCGATCACGCTCCCTAGGCACGCGCGTGTCGAGTAGCCATAGTTTTTGATGCGATCGCAATCCCAGGAGCCTGGCTGGTAATCAAGCGAGCCATCTGTCGGCCCAGTGAAGCCCACCCAAAGGTTCTCCACGTCGACGCCCTGCCTCTTGACGTCTCGCAACGCAGCGACTTCTTCATCGGCCCAGATGCGCGCGACCGGGATCACTTGGTAATCGCCGGCGGCGAGGACCTCCCAGCCCAGTTCTTGACCCCGTTCATCCAGCACGTCGGGACAAAAAGTCCCGAAGGGGTAGATCTCCTGGGTGCCCCCAAGCGAGATCGCATCGCTGTATGTCAGATATTGCGTTGGCGGACCGTCGTCGAAAAAACGTCCTACGATCTGGTTGTCTTTGACGACGGCGAGCACGATTGGGGTCTGGGCCACCGGGAGGTCTTCTGGGTAGTCGTATGTAATTTCAGCACCGACTCGGGGCGCCCGGCCCGACATTGAGGTGCCGATGTCAAGCGTGATCGGGTCCAAATCGGCGAACGAGATGCCAAATCCGTCCTGGATGCCGGTGGCCACTGGCACGGGAGCCCCGCACTCCACCAGCGCTTCGACTCCGCTGTAGCCGGGGCCTCCTGCGAGCGCAAAGGTCGCGCTTTTAATTGGTACGGAGAGGTCCTCTGAAGCCGTGGGCGACGGCGATGGGCTAGTTGCGGCCTGCACGCGTGAGCTTGTGGTTACGCCCACGGCGCTGACCCCAATCGCAACCACCGTCACGAAGGCGACTGCGCCCACCACGATCATTGAGCGCCTCCGCCTGGTCCGCGCGCCTATTGCGACGGTGGCAGGTGCGCTTTCCTCGTGGTCGCGGAACTGCTGCTCCGCGTCATTGATCAGCGCGATGAGGCCGCCGGGGATGTCGTCATACGTCACGCGTGGCGCTGTCCGCTCGAGACCTCGACGTTTGCTATGTCGCCTGACCCCGCGTAATGATCGCGCAAGGGCGCGTCGCTGCCGCTGGTGGCCTTGGTCAGGGTTACGCCTGCACTGTAGAGGACGTCGATCGCGGACTCTAGTGTGCAGTCAAGCCGCAATGCCACGTCGTCAGCGGACAGCCCTTCAACCCACCACGACATCGCGGCGACGCGCTGCGCGGGCGTGAGAGAAGTAAGCGCCAGTGCCATCAAAGAGCCGCGGGTGGCGACTCCCACGGGACTTAGCTCCGCGTCGGTACTGGAGGTGTGCAGCGCGGGTCCTTGCTGACCTGGGTTGCCAGGGCGGTCTTCGTCAACAGCTGGAGGCGCATAGGCGGAATCGGGGGCAGCGACAGGCGCCTCGCCGTTGCTGGTGGCGTTATCCGTCGTGGACCGGGCATCGGCCCTATGCCTGGTGACATAGGACGCGGCCACATGATCCTTAACTGCGGATAGTTGTGCGGCGGTAGAATCGGGGGCGCGTATCCGACCCATCGTCGTGACGATGCCGGTGTCTACGAGTTCGTGTGCTTCGTCGATGTCGGGTGTCAGCATTGTGGCGAAGGCCAGTAGTGCGGGGTAGTGCTCGCGTACCGCCGCGTCCAGCCCTGTGCGCCATATTTTTGACATTGTTCTGCGAGGTTACTCGAGTGCCTTGCGGGTGGATCGGTAGATAAGCACACCAGCCGTGGCGGCGATTGCTATCAGCGCGATGGTGGCGATCGCAGGGCGTGCACCACCGCTGTTGCGTAACCCGACGGGGCGCTTGAACCGCAGTACGCCCCAGCCGTTCGCTTCGCACGCGCGGCGCAGTGCACGGTCTGGGTTCACGGTAAAGCCGTGGCCTACCTCATTGAGCATTGGTGCGTCAGTGATGGAGTCTGAGTACGCGAAGCTGCGCGAAAGGTCGTAGCCGCGATCCTTGGCCATCGTCTTGATCGCATCGGCCTTGGCTTGTCCGTAGGCGTAGAACGTGATGTTGCCGGTGTACTTGCCCTTCTTCGATTCCATCTTGGTAGCAATCACGCCGTCCGCGCCCAGCAGTTTGGCGATGGGCTTGACCACTTCGGATCCCGATGCGCTGACGATGATGACGTCGCGGCCGTTCTCGTGGTGGCGGCGAATTAGGTCGAGTGCCTCGTCATAGACGATGGGGTCAATGTGGTCGTGGATTGTCTCTTTGATGATCGACCGTACCTTCTTGACGTCCCAGCCCTCGATGAGGTCGCTCAGGGAGTCGCGCAGCCGGTCGGTTTGGCGCTCGTCGGCACCGCCTACCAGGAATAAGAATTGGGCGTATGCCGTACGAATCGCGTCCGAGCGGGTGACTAGGCCGCCCTCGTAAAACGAACGTGAGAATGCCATCGAGGACGACGTCGCGATGATCGTCTTATCGAGATCGAAGAACGCTGCGCTGGTCCGCGCTGGGCCGGATTCAGTCCAGGTTGCCATGGCTCTAGGGTACCTAGACCGGGTCGACTAAGCCAGGGGCAAACGCAGGGTCAGCGGGGTGCGGCTTAGTGAGGAGGGACCGGCGGTGAACGCCGAACTACGACGAAGGAGCGTTCTCATGTCTGATTCCCTCTACCCGGCAAGGTCCCCCGAATTACTGAAGAGGCGCCGAGAGTTGGCGCCGGACACCCATGAAGCCTTCGAGGCATTCAGTCGCCAGGTTTTTGCCGAGGGAGCTCTTGATGAGAAGACGAAGCAGCTCATTGCGGTGGCCGTCGCCCACGTGACCCAGTGCCCGTACTGCATCGACGGCCACACCAAACTGGCCAAGCGCAAGGGAGCGACCGCCGAGCAGGTCATGGAAGCCGTCTGGGTTGCTGCGGAGATGAGGGCAGGCGGAACGTATGCACACTCCGTGCTTGCGTTGCACGCCTTTGGAGGTGATCACCCCACCGCACCTTGACCGTTGCAGCACGGGCACCAGTCTCGCGCCATTGACAGTACGTGAGCGCCGGGCAACCATGGAGTGGTAGCGCAACCTCGCTACCGAACTCGGCATAATCCGGCGGAGGTTTGTGATGACTGACTCGTTCGGCGCTCGTGCCATGCTCAAGGTCACAGACGTAGAGTACGAGATTTACCGGCTCGATGCGGTGAAAGGCTCGTCACGTCTGCCGTACAGCATGAAGGTGCTCCTGGAGAATCTCTTACGCAACGAGGACGGTCGGCTGGTCACCGCGGACCAGGTGCGCGCTGTCGGTGACTGGGATCCGACGGCGGAGCACGGCGCTGAGATCCAGTACACGCCCGCACGGGTGCTACTACAGGATTTCACCGGTGTTCCGTGCGTGGTGGACTTGGTCGCGATGCGAGATGCCATGGTGTCGTTCGGTGGCGATCCACAAAAAATCAATCCGCTTATCCCGTCAGAGCTGGTGATCGACCACTCGGTCATCGCCGATGCGTTTGGTAGCCAGAACGCCTTTCGGATCAATGCCGACCTGGAGTTTCAGCGCAACGAAGAGCGCTATCAGTTATTGCGCTGGGCCCAACAGGCTTTCGACGACTTCCTGGTAGTTCCGCCTGACACGGGCATCTGTCACCAGGTCAACCTCGAGTATCTGTCACGCGTCGTTTTCACTAGGGAACGCGATGGCGTGACCCAGGCGTACCCCGACACGTTGGTGGGCACCGACTCCCATACGCCGATGGTCAATGGGCTGGGAGTGCTGGGCTGGGGTGTGGGCGGTATAGAAGCCGAGGCCGCCATGCTTGGTCAGCCCATGAGCATGCTGGTGCCGCCTGTGGTTGGTTTTAAACTTAGCGGCGAGTTGCGCGAAGGTGTGACTGCGACCGACCTGGTGCTGACAGTGGCACAGATGCTCCGCCACACGGGGGTCGTGGGCAAGTTTGTGGAATTCTACGGGCCGGGAGTCGCCAACATTCCGCTCGCCAACCGCGCAACGCTGGGAAATATGAGCCCGGAATACGGGTCGACGTGCGCGATCTTCCCCATCGACGACGTGACGTTGGATTACCTGCGTCAGACCGCCCGGCCCGAGCAGCAAGTGCGCCTGGTCGAGGCTTATGCCAAGGCCCAGGGGCTCTGGCACGACCCGGACCACGAGGCCGAATATTCAATGATGGTCGAACTTGATCTGAGCGATGTTGAGCCATCGATTGCTGGGCCCAAGCGCCCGCAAGACCGCATCCCGCTGGTCAATGCTCGCAGCGTGGTGAGCGAGATTCTGGCCGAGGGTTCACCTGCGCCGGACGAGCTGGTAGGCCTCGACCAGGCCTCAGCCGACTCCTTCCCCGCCAGTGATCCCATCGAGTACGGCAAACTTGACCGCGCGCAAGAGCCGGTGGATCGGTCACAGCAGGGGGAGGAATCCCAGTGGCCGTCCAGTCCCGCGACCGTCGAGTTCCCTGATGGGCGAAGTACGAGCGTGGATAACGGCCACGTGGTGATCGCCGCGATCACCTCCTGTACCAACACTTCCAACCCTTCGGTAATGATCGGCGCGGGCCTGATGGCCAAGAAGGCCGTGGAGCACGGCTTGAGTTCTCAGCCTTGGGTCAAAACGTCGCTCGCTCCGGGCTCGCGTGTGGTAACCGACTATTACGACCGCGCTGGGCTCACGCCGTACCTCAACACATTGGGTTTCGACCTCGTCGGTTACGGCTGCACCACCTGCATCGGCAACGCTGGACCACTCATCCCCGAGGTCAGTCGCGCTGTCAGCGAGGCAAACCTCACGGTGGCGTCCGTGCTCAGCGGCAACCGCAACTTTGAGGGGCGCATTCACGCCGAAACAGAGATGAACTTTCTGGCCTCCCCGCCGTTGGTCATCGCTTACGCGCTGGCCGGAACAATGAATATTGACCTGCTCAGCGATCCGCTTGGCAACGATGAGTCGGGCGAGCCGGTTTACCTGCGCGATATTTGGCCCAGCACCCAGGAGGTCGAGGGAGTCATTGGCGAGGTGATCGAGGCGGACATGTTCGCCAAGGGATACGCGAACGTCTTCGATGGAGATGACAACTGGCGCGGACTCGAGATTCCTTCCGGCGACATCTTCGCGTGGGAAGAGTCCTCCACCTATGTGCGCCGAGCCCCGTACTTCGAGGGGATGCCGCGCGACCCCGAACCGCTTAGCGACATCTCTGGTGCCCGCGTGCTCGCGCTGCTGGGGGACTCGGTGACCACCGATCACATCTCGCCGGCCGGCGCGATCAAGCGTGACTCACCGGCAGGCAAATACCTGACCGATCATGGCGTAGAGTTTGCCGACTTCAACTCCTACGGGTCGAGGCGCGGCAACCACGAGGTGATGATCCGCGGCACGTTCGCGAATATTCGGCTCCGTAACCAGCTGGTACCCGGGGTGGAGGGAGGCTTCACCCGCCACCTCCCGAGCGAAACGCAGATGAGCATTTTTGAGGCGTCGGAGGCTTATGCGGCCGATGAGGTGCCGCTCATCGTGATTGCGGGCGCGGAGTATGGCTCCGGTTCCTCACGAGACTGGGCGGCCAAAGGCACCCTGTTACTCGGCGTGAAGGCGGTCATCGCCCAATCCTTTGAACGGATCCACCGCTCGAACCTCATCGGTATGGGGGTGCTCCCGCTCCAGTTTATGGACAGCGAGTCGGCACAATCGCTGGCGCTCACCGGCGAGGAGACCTACTCGATCACCGGCCTTGAAGGGGTCGCAGACATCCCGCCGCACGTCACCGTGACGGTGGAATGTGACGGCCAGACGCGCACCTTTGACACAGTGGTGCGGATCGACACCCCTGCGGAGGCCGCGTACTTCCAGCACGGTGGAATTCTGCAATACGTGCTGCGTCACCTCCTAGCGGCATGACGTAGCCCTGAGGTGAAGGGCGTAGCCCGCAACCCCAATCTCGTGGAAAGTGAGGCAGTCATGACGGCGAAGAGTCAGACCAAGAGCAAGTCTGCGAAAGCCAGTAAAACGGGCGCGGAGTTGCGAGATTTTTACGAGCGTATGTCGCTCGTGCGCGCCTTCGAGTTGCGCGCCAGTGAGATGTACGCGCGGGCAAAGATAGGCGGCTACTGCCACCTGAACTTGGGTGAGGAAGCGACCGTCGTCGGCCTGACCGCCGCGCTCGAGGACCGGGATTATCTCTACACGACCTATCGCGACCATGGGTATGCCATCATGCGCGGTATCGAACCATCGGCCGTAATGGCCGAGTTGTTTGGCAAGTCGACCGGCGCCGTGGGAGGTTGGGGCGGATCGATGCATATGTTCGACATGAGCAAGCGGATGCTTGGCGGCTACGGAATTGTCGGCGGCCAAATCCCTCCCGCCACCGGAGCCGCACTGGCAATCAGCTATCGCAGTGAGGCTGGGCCAAAGTCTGAAGCCGTGATGTGCTTGTTGGGTGACGCCACCACGAATATCGGTGCGTTCCACGAGTCGCTCAACCTCGCCGGGCTGTGGAACCTTCCGATCGTCTACGTGATCGTTAATAACCGGCTCGGCATGGGCACAACCGTTGAGGGTGCCTCCGCTGAACCCGACCTCTACAAGCGCGGCAGCAGTTATCGAATCGACGGCAATCGAGTGGACGGTGATGACCCGATCGCGGTCCGCGACGCCGCGCAATCCGCACTCAAGAAGGCCCGGGAAGAGCGGCGTCCAGTCTTGCTCGAACTCATGTCCTACCGGCTCAAAGGACACTCTGTGGTTGACCCCGCGCGCTATCGATCGAAGGAAGACACCGACGAGGCCAAGCGCAATGACCCGGTGCCCGCGTTTCGCGAGAAGCTCATCGCTGACGGGGTGCTGACTGAGAAGGATGCGGTGATGATCGACGACAACGCCGACCGCATCGTGACCGAGGCGGTTGAGTTCGCCAACGACAGCCCGGACCCTGCCGTCAGCGAACTCTTCGACAAGGTGTATGCGAGCCCAGTGGCGAATGCTTCTACCCGGCTCCCCGCCGAGCCCGCGGTGATGCTCTCATGACCGACAGCACGCCTGAACCGCGAGTCATCACCTACCGACAGGCACTCAACGAGACCCTACGTGCCGAGCTTGAGCGCGATGAGGATGTTTTCCTCATCGGCGAAGAGATCGGCATTTTCCAGGGCTCCTACAAGATCACCGCGGGGCTGATCGAAGACTTTGGGCCAAAGCGGGTGATCGATACTCCGATCTCCGAGGAGGGTTTCGTTGGTGCGGCCATTGGCGCCGCCATGTTAGGCCTGCGCCCCGTGGTGGAGATCATGACGCTCAACTTCAGCCTGATAGCGATCGACCAAATCGTGAATCACGCCGCCAAGATGCACGCGATGTTTGGCGGACAGGTGAAGGTGCCCATGGTCATCCGCTTCCCCGGGGGAGGTGGTCAGCAATTGGCGGCCAGCCATTCGCAGAACCTCGAAGTTTGGTACGCGCACATCCCCGGGCTGAAGGTGCTGGCGCCCTCAACTCCCGCGGAGGCTAAGTCGATGCTCACCGCAGCGATTCGCGACGACGATCCGGTGATCTTCCTCGAGAACCTGGCGCTCTACAACATGAAGGGTGAGGTTCCCGCCGGTGAGCAGGTTGCCGAGATCGGTAAGGCGGCGGTGGTGAAGGCCGGCACCGACCTGACCATCGTGAGCTACTCGCGCGGCATGGTGACCGCGCTGGAGGTGGCGGACGAATTTGAGCAGCAGGGAGTGTCGGTGGAAGTAGTCGATCTACGTAGCCTGCGCCCCCTAGACCGGGAAACCATATGCGCGTCGGTGCGTAAGACGAGCCGAGCGGTGGTGTTCGAGGACGACATGCTCAGCTACGGCATCGGTGCGGAGATCTCGGCGACTATCAGTGAAGGCGCATTCGACTACCTCGACGCCCCGGTGCGCCGGGTCGCCGCTGCCGAGGTGCCTCTGCCCTACTCCAAGCCGCTGGAGACCGCGGCGATGCCGCATGCGGCAGACCTATCCAGGGTGGTGCGAGAAACCCTCGACGCTACGCAGTTCACCAAGTAGGAGGCGATCATGTCTGAAGTGACGATGCCCAGGCTCTCCGACACGATGGAGGAGGGTGAACTAGCCCGCTGGCTGAAGCAGGTAGGCGATGTGGTGGTAAAGGGCGATGTGCTCGCTGAGATCGAAACCGACAAGGCCACGATGGACCTCGAGGCATTCGAGAGCGGCGTGCTGCATGAGCAATTGGTGTCCGAAGGCACTATGGTGCCCATCGGCCAGCCGGTCGCAGTCATCGGTCAAGGTAAGCCCGGTACGGCTAAGCCCGAGGCCAAGGTGCCAGCCCCGGACGTGGCCGACAGCGCCGAGCCGGAGTCCGATGCGCCAACTTCAGAGGTGGCCGAGAGCCCCGAGCCCGTGGCACCGTCACCCACCGTCGGCAAGCACCGGATGTCGCCGCTGGCTCGCAAGCTTGCCCATGACAACGGCATCGACCTGGATTCCCTCACCGGGACTGGGCCCGATGGCCGCATCGTCCGTGCGGACATCGACGCTGCGATCAGCGCAAAAAGCGAGCCGGAGGTTGCCACCAGCGAGGCGGATAAAACGCCCACCTCCGGCGGTGACGAGGCCGAGCTCATTCCGCTGAACAAGATCCGCAAGGTGACGGCGAGGCGACTCACGGAGAGCCAAGAGGTCCCGCACTTCTTCCTCACCAACATGGTGGACGTTGACCGCCTGATCGCTTTGCGCGCGGACGTCAATAGCGGGCTCACGGAGCAGGGAATCAAGGTGAGCCTCAATGATTTTATCGTGAAGGCCGTAGCGATCACGTTGCGACAGCACCCCGAGGCGAATGCCTCGTATAACGGCGACTCCATCCTCCGTCACCGTCGCGTGAACGTGGGCATTGCGGTGGCTACTGACGCGGGGCTAGTGGTTCCGGTGGTGAACGACGCCGATGTGAAGTCTCTGAGTGCGATCGGCACTGAAGTGGTTGCGCTCGCTGGTGCGGCGCGCGACGGCAATCTGACACTGGATCAGATGTCAGGGGGAACATTTTCGGTGAGCAACCTGGGCATGTTCGGCATTGATGAGTTTACGGCGATGCTTAATCCGCCCGAAGCGGGGATCCTTGCGGTGGGCGCAGCCAGCCCGGAGATAGTGCTGCGGGACGGCGAGGTGACAGAGGTCCAGAAGATGAAAATCACCCTCACCGTGGATCACCGGGCCATGGACGGCGCGACAGCAGCTGCCTTCTTGCGCGACCTCAAGGAGATTCTGCAGCAGCCGCTACGAATCCTCGTCTAAGTAGCATCGCGTGCCCACCCAGCTGAAACCCCTCGAGTCGCAGCGAAGTCCCCACGTCACGCGCGAGTGAAGCGGACCTGCCACTCCTCGGGACCATCGGTGATGTAAGAGACCGCGAAGTCCCCTGGGTGCTTCTGTTCGAGCTGAGCGAGTAGCGGGAGCGGGTTGTGATCGGCTACCAGGTCGAGGCTGAAGCCGGGCGCGATGGCGCCTAAGGCGCCAAAAATAGTGGCGTGACGAATGGCGTGTGGAATGACGCGGACATCCAGCACGATCTCAGATTCATCTTCGTGCCCGCAGGCGCAACTGCTACCTTCGGCGGCAGTCGACTCGGACGTGTGCAGTTCAATAGGTTCAGTAGCCATGACTTCACCATAGACCCGCGGGCGCCCTAGCGGAACCCACCTAGTCATGACCCGGGCAGGGAACGGCTGGCCATCAGACGGGCGGCGCTCGGAAGGTAAATCAGTCGGCCAAAATTTGGCCCGGTGGGTAGGGCCGCTTGGCGACGCTCATGAGCACGGCGGAATCCTCGAGTGCCTCAAAACTATGGAGAGTGTGGGGCACAATCAGAAGGCTGCCTGCCCGAGCCTCCCAGACATCGTCATTTATCCGTAGTTGGACGTGACCCTTGAGTACGTAGACAGTGGCATCGTCCTGATTACCGTGTTCGTTTAGGATGGTGCCTTTGATCATGCCAATAACTGTTTGGCGTAGCGACTTCTCGTGGCCACCGTAAACTGTGCCGGACGCGCGACCGCCGCCCGCATCGGCCGCAGCGTGCAACTGCTGGAGCGTGAGCGCTTCGATTGAAATCTTTGTCATTGAGCCAGTGTATGGGCGGTCGTCGAATCTCGCTGGTATTCATGTGGCCACAGACCTCAAAATTATTACCCGTGCTAGGTCATCCTTTTCCCGATTCGGCTTTGGCAGTTTGTCCCGGTTGAGGATATGGACAGTAGCCCAAGCGACCGGATGGGAGTTACCGTTCTGGGTTGTTCAAAAAACCAGGGCGGGTTCTAGGGGTGGTTGCAAGACCTGAGTGATTGGAGTATTGCGATGGGCCTTGGTCGTTTACGGTTTTGTATGCGTTCTCAAGCACAGGTGGAGGCTTTCTGGCAGGCTCGGTCTAGGGGTATTGGTGTGAACGATATTGCCGTCGAGATCGACACGAGTGCGTATACGTTGTAAAAGTATTTGCGGGACACCGGGGGGATCGCGAGGGAATTGGGTCGTATCCGACCCATCGTCGTGACGATGCTGGTGTCTACGAGTTCGTGTGCTTCGTCGATGTCGGGTGTCAGCATTGTGGCGAAGGCTAGTAGTGCGGGGTAGTGCTCGCGTACCGCCGCGTCCAGCCCTGTGCGCCAATTTTTGACATTGTTCTGCGAGGTTACTCGAGCGCCTTGCGGGTGGATCGGTAGATAAGCACACCAGCCGTGGCGGCGATTGCTATCAGCGCGATGGTGGCGATCGCAGGGCGTGCACCACCGCTGTTGCGTAACCCGACGGGGCGCTTGAACCGCAGTACGCCCCAGCCGTTCGCTTCGCACGCGCGGCGCAGTGCACGGTCTGGGTTCACGGTAAAGCCGTGGCCTACCTCATTGAGCATTGGTGCGTCAGTGATGGAGTCTGAGTACGCGAAGCTGCGCGAAAGGTCGTAGCCGCGATCCTTGGCCATCGTCTTGATCGCATCGGCCTTGGCTTGTCCGTAGGCGTAGAACGTGATGTTGCCGGTGTACTTGCCCTTCTTCGATTCCATCTTGGTAGCAATCACGCCGTCCGCGCCCAGCAGTTTGGCGATGGGCTTGACCACTTCGGATCCCGATGCGCTGACGATGATGACGTCGCGGCCGTTCTCGTGGTGGCGGCGAATTAGGTCGAGTGCCTCGTCATAGACGATGGGGTCAATGTGGTCGTGGATTGTCTCTTTGATGATCGACCGTACCTTCTTGACGTCCCAGCCCTCGATGAGGTCGCTCAGGGAGTCGCGCAGCCGGTCGGTTTGGCGCTCGTCGGCACCGCCTACCAGGAATAAGAATTGGGCGTATGCCGTACGAATCGCGTCCGAGCGGGTGACTAGGCCGCCCTCGTAAAACGAACGTGAGAATGCCATCGAGGACGACGTCGCGATGATCGTCTTATCGAGATCGAAGAACGCTGCGCTGGTCCGCGCTGGGGTGTCTGCTGAGCCGTTAGCCATGCAACACAGGATAGCGATGGGGGTGTGACAAAAGCGAGCGGCCAACCGCGAAATGGGTAAGTGTGCAGCGCGTCCGTCGCCACCGAACTGATGTCCCCAGGGCTCATAACCCGTGCCCCGATACCTGCTAGGTGTCGCGATGCGCGCGGGTGGCCTGTGACGTCATGACGATATAGAGGTGAATGACGCAACGAATCAGTGGCAAGCAGGGTCGCACCAGCCTGACTTAGTGCGCTTTGACCCCCTTGGCCCGCTCGGCGACGTGTTGCGAGCTCCAGGGGTCACTGATGTGGTGGTGAACGGCCCGCAGGACGTGTGGCGCGACCGGGGCATCGGGCTCGAACGAGTCGACCTCGACCTGCGTGACGCCGATGCAGTACGGGAGTTGGCCGTCAGGCTGGCTTCCTCCGGGGGTAGGCGTCTGGACGATGCCAGTCCACTAGTGGATGCGCGGTTGCCAGACGGCACCCGGCTTCACGCCGCGCTGCCTCCCATCGCTGACGGCTGCGCGCTGATCTCGCTGCGCACCGTGAGGCGGACCCCGCTTACCCTGACGGACTTGGTGACCGGGGGAGTCGTGGCGCCAGCGGTCGCGCCGGTGTTGGAAGGTTTGGTTGCCAACCACGCGTCTGTGCTGATCTCAGGAGCGACGGGGGCGGGGAAGACCACTTTGTTGGCCACGATGCTGTCCGCTGTCGACCCGGGCGAGCGCATCATCGTGATTGAGGAGAGCGGGGAGGTCATGCCTGATCACCCGCACGTAGTCCGCCTAGTCGAGCGGCGCGCCAACGTGGATGGGGTGGGAGAGGTGGGACTAGAGAGCTTGGTGCGCGAGGCATTACGAATGCGGCCGGACCGGATTGTGCTAGGTGAGTGCAGGGGGCCGGAGGTGCGGGAGGTGCTGACGGCGTTCAATACTGGGCACCGGGGCGGTATGTCCACGATCCACGCCAACTCCGCAGGCGACGTTCCCGCGCGGCTCGCGGCGCTTGGTTCTCTTGCTGGCATGAGCCAGGATTCCGTCGCGGCGCACGCGTCTGCCGCCTTCGAGGCGATCATCCACGTCAAGCGGGGCAGCGCAGGCCGTCGCGTTGCGCAGATCGGGATCCTCGACGCGTCGCGGGGGTTGCGGGTGCTACCCGCGCTGGCCGTTGACGCTTCTGGACAGGTGGCGCGAGGGGAGGCCTGGGAACACCTGTGTGAACGCGCGGGCACGGCGCCAGGACAGGTCAGCAATGTTGAGGCGTAGCGCTCCCCAGGAGGAAGAGGTCGACCCCACGATTGTGTTGGCGGGTGTGGTCGGCATGCTCAAGGCTGGCCTCAGCGCTCAGGCCGCTTGGGGATCGGTCGGTGTGACGCACATCGCCGACGATGGCACGCCACAGCTGCCGTGGCGAGGAAGTGGCGCAGCGGTGGTACAGGCCGCTTGCCGACTTTCCCACCAGACCGGCGCGCCCCTGGCAGCAGTCTTGGAAACGGTAGGGACCCACGTCGCAAGCGTGGTGGAAGCCGATGCGCGTCGCGAGGCGGCCATTGCGGGCCCGCGCCTCAGCGCACGAGTCTTGTCGCTACTCCCGGTGGTGGGGCTGGGGCTAGGAGCGCTCGTCGACCCCGCGGTGCTGAGCGTTGTGGCGCTCACCCCCATTGGGTGGGTACTACTCGCCGCGGGAGGAACGATGACGTGGCTGGGGCGCGCTTGGATGGCCCGCATGACGACGCGAGCGATCGACCAGGCACGGGAGCCGTGAACGGGGTGGGACGGTGAAGCCGGGCGGCGGATCTGGAGATAACCATGCAGACAGCCATGTCCCCGTGTCGGCGGTGGTCGTGCTGACCTCCGCCGCCATCGGATCGGGATTGGACATCCGTGGCGCACTGCTTGCAGTCAGCAGATCGCTCAAAACCGGCGACAACCCAGAGGTGGCCCGAGACATCGAGGCAGTAGCAAACCGACTGCGCACCGGTTACACCTGGACCGAGGCCTGGGCGGGCAGCCCCGCTAAATGGCTTCCGCTGGAACGCGCGCTGCGGCCCAGTTGGATCGCGGGTGCAGCTCCGCGTAGCTCCTTGGACGCGGCCGCCGTAGCACTCGCGCAAAGGGCGCGGCGAAGAGGCGATACGGAAATGGCCGAGCTGTCCGTCGCCATGGCGCTTCCCATGACGCTGTGTCTCCTGCCTGCCTTCGCGCTGGTGGGGATTGTTCCCATGATCATCGCGGTGGTTGGCGCCGCTGGGCTTGCGATAGGGACGTGACGGTGATGTTCACAGGTCGTCCCCCACACCTGCGCGGACCCTTTCGGAACTCCAGGCTCCCGCCCACCTCCCGGCGGCAGGCACCGTGGAAGTCCACCCACTGAAAGAGGAGATCATGACCAGAAGTGAGACTGACAACGAGACTGCGGTGTTTGACCCGGCCGATGACCAAGGAATGGCAACTGCGGAGTATGCGCTCGTGACGGTGGCGGCCGCTGGATTTGCCGGACTGTTGATTGTGTTGCTCAAGTCGCCCGAGGTCCGCGACCTGCTGATGGGCATCGTCCAAGGCGCGCTGGGGGGCTAGGGGTGAAGCGCCGGGGGCTCGAGGGTGACGGCGGTGCCGTCACCATCGAACTCGCCCTCGCCTTGCCGTCTGTGGTGGCAATTCTGGGCTTTGTTCTCGCGGGCGCTGCATGGCTAAGGGCCGACATGGTCGCGACCCATGCAGCTGCCAGCGCGGCTCGCATTGCGCTGACCGATTCTGCGAGCGAGGCAGAGGCGGTTGCTCGCCGCATTGCGGGCGATGCCGCGCGCATCGTGGTCGACACCGACGGTGGTTGGGTGTCGGTGCAGGTAGTGATGCCGGGTGCGGCGCTCATGCCAGATGCGCAAGCGACGGTACGCGCGCCGGCGCAGCAATGAGCGTGCGCGAGGACGTGCGATGATGCTTCGCAATGCCGGGAGCGACCGCGGCTCCGGGACTTTGCTCGCCTTGGGCGTACTGGGAGCCGTGGCACTGGCAGCGATGCTGCTTGCGGGCGTCGCTGGCGCAGTCGCGGCGCACGGCCGTGCACAAGGCGTCGCGGACCTCGCGGCGCTCGGCGCGGCCTACCAGGCGCGAGATGCACGGGCAATGGGCGATGGGGGCACCTCGACAGTGTGCACGGCGGCCAGCGAGGTAGCGGTGGCCAACAGCGTGATGCTGAGCGAATGCGTGGTAACTATGACCGGTGTTGTGACGGTCGCGATACAAGCCCAAGTGCTCGCGGGGTCCACCACCGCATGGGCACGTGCCGGCAACGACAGACCTGAACAGGTTGTCAGAGAGCTGGCACCACCAACGAGAAAACCCGATGGCGGCTCGGGCTGAGGGATCCGAGCCGCCATCGGGCAACTTCTCGCTCTGTCGCGGCGCGGCTGAGGGGTGCGCCCCGCGGTCGAACGGGCGTTGGAACACGAGGTCCCTCCGCTACGAACCTTGCGGTCCGTTACTAAAAGGTAATACGGATTGTTGGCCAATCATTGCCAAACGGGGGTTCCTTGTGAGGTATTCAACACCCCTAGCGGGCGAGCATCCGGCGAATGAACCAAATTTGAGCCCTTAGCCCACTGTGAGTGTCCCGTAAGAGGTCCATACTTGCAGGTCCACACTGTCGTAAACCCCCAACTCGGGGAGCACATCGGCGGGCATGGGCGCGCTCTGCGATGTGCCGACACCTGAGTCGGTTGCGTCGCCGAATCCTTCCGGCCACTCGTTGTCCAGCGTCACGTCGTCGGGTCCGAACACGTCGCCGTTGGGCGTTCTCACCGCCCCTGGTCCGAAGTCCTCGATGGGCTCCGCGTAGTACATCGGCTGGGTACCTACTGAGATGTACTCGGAGCCAAGAACCGTGTAGACCCCGGGGGTGACCACCGTCTGGCCGGATCCATCCCAGCATCCGGTGACGTCGCGCCACAGGTAAGACGAGGAAACGCTTTCCCCGGGCCCGACGACGGGAACGTTGTAAGGAGACGGCGCGACCATCGTCGCAAGGTCCTTGGCCTCGTCGAAGGTGGGCACCGCATCGGCTGCCTCGTCATACATCACCACGCCGGAGCGAGGGTCAGGATTAACCCCGTATGCCTCTGCCACGACTAACCCGTCCCGGACCAGGTACAGCGAGCTGTTGAGTGCTGGAGCGAGCCCTGTGAGGGAGGCATCGGACACGTTGGTGGCCGTCAGCGAGAACTTTGGATTACCGTTCACGATCCACCCGTAGCTCAGCGAAATCCGTGCCGGGAGGTCTCCTGTGAGCGTCACCAGATCAATTTGTGATGCAGTCTTGGGGAACCGAGTCTGGGCCGTCCCGTCTGCGGAGCAACCGTAATAATTCGCTTGCCAGTCGTTGTCGTTGTACTCGACCGAAGAGTCATTGGTGAGCAGCCAGCGCTGCGATCCCTTCGCCATGTCCCACTGCGAGTCGGTGAGCCCAGCGTTGAACATCTGGCGCGCTTGATCCGCCGTCAGCGTGCCATCCGGTAGTGGCGCGGGCACGGGGGCGGGCGGCTCCACTGGCGGCAAAGTCGGGGTCACGACGGGGGGCTCATCCTCCCCTAGGTATTGAGCGAAGGGATTGTCGACGGCGTCACCAGTGATCGCGAATCCCACGGGCTCCGCGGCGGCTCGGAAGAGCGATGCCACAGCCGGCTGGGGCGCGGGAAGGTCCACATCGGCGCCTTCGGGACTGATTGGCGCGCTCGGCTCGATCACGTCACCCGGCTCCGCCGACGCGGTGGTCTCAGGCGTCGGGAACTGAGTGGGCTCGTCTGTCGTGGGCTCGCCGCTTGGCGTAGTCGCAGGCCCTGGCTCAATGACTGATGCGGATTCGTAAAATTCCTGCGTGATCAAAAGCTCGTATTTTCCGGACGGGAGCCTTGCGCCGTCCCAGCAGTTCTCAAGCGGTAGTTCGACACTGAACTCATTTGTCTCGCCCTTGGCCAGCGAGAGCGCGACCAGTTTGACGTCTTGATTGACGATTTGCTCATCGGCAGGGCCTTGGCTGAACAGGGATTCTTGTGGGAGCGAGCCCACCACGATGCCATCCCAAAGCACCAATGCCCCGGGCGCAGTGGTGAACAGATCGCTCGCGGCGAGCGCGGTAGTCGTCACGCTGACAGGTAGCGGCGAGCCGGGTTCTGCGTCCTTGGTCGCCACCGAGATTGCGACAGTCGGGTCGCCCCACACGGCACCTTCGCCAAGTTCCTGACCGCACACGCCCCAAGCAAGCCCGGTCAGGAAAGAGCCGTCGGCAAAGTCCTGGGTCCCTAGCGGCAGATCGGGAGCGCCGGCCGCTGCCTCGGCATTGACTGCGCCGGAGTCCTCTGTGTTCTGGGCTCGGCCGAGTCCCTGTGGTCCAATCACCCCGAGCGCAAGCACGGTCACCGCAGTCGCGCCCACCAGCCCGGTGGCGGTTCCGCGCAGGCCGCGGTGCATCGATACGCGACGCGAGGCCGCATCGGCGGAAACGGTGACCCCGTCTAGGGGCGCGCGGTCGGCGGCGCCGCGCAAGGCATCGGAGAGCTTGACCATGATCAGTGTCCTTCGTACGTGCGGGGGGCCGAGGCATCGGCGGACGAATATGGGACGTCGGAGGCGACGTCGTCGAGTGGTCCTAGGGCAAGGTGTAACTGCCCCAGACCATCGGAAAGGTAGCGCTTGACTGTGCCAGGAGCGATGTCAAGAGTGGTCGCGATCTGCGGCACCGTGAGGTCGTCAAAGAATCGCAACACGACGCAGGCGCGCACCCGTGGTGGCAAGGTAGCGAGGGCATCGGAAACGTCAGATCCCGCCTCTACCTGGCCGTACGCATCGGGAACGGTGGCTACTGGACGGAACAGGTGCTGCACTCGCTTCCACCGTTGACCTCGGCGATAGCTATCAATGTAGACGCTTGTGATCGCTCGCCGGACGTATCCTTCGGCTTTGAGGGCCGTCAATCCCGGCCGCGGTCGTGAGAAGGTGCGCACCAGTGCGTCCTGCACCAGATCCTGGGCCTGCACGGGGTCGCCGCAGACGAGGTACGCGTAGCCAAGCAGTGCGCGCTCGCGATTACTCACGAGTTCGTGCATGGTGTCGCGCCAGTCAGCCATCGTCCCTCCCCCAAATAGTTCATGCATGTTGTCATGCAGTATCGACGCCCACCGAGCGAAAAACGTTGGGGCGCTCCGTCGCAGAGCCAGCATTGTCGATAGACTCCCCGCAGATACATCATGGGTGAGACAACGGCGTCTCACACAGACAACTCGTCAAGGAGGACGAATGTCTCGTTCCACTGGTGCTGCTGTCGAGGTGGGCTCATCGTCCATCACGATCGTTGCGATCATCGCGGTCATTGCTGTGGCCTCGCTCATATTCTCGTTTGTCCTTCGCCAACAGGTCTTGAGCGCGCGGGGAGGGAGCCCCAAGATGCAAGAGATCGCTACCGCCATTCAGGAGGGTGCCTCCGCGTACCTCAACCGGCAGATGCGCACACTTATCGTGTTCGCCGCGGTCGTGTTCGCGCTCCTGTTCCTGCTTCCAGGTGACGCCGGCGTGCGCATCGGGCGCTCGATGTTCTTCCTGCTTGGCGCGGGATTCTCCGCGGCGATCGGCTACATGGGGATGTGGCTGGCGGTGCGCGCAAACGTGCGCGTGGCATCGGCCGCGACGTTCCCCAACGGCCGCGCGGAGGGTGCGCGTGTCGCATTCCGCACGGGCAGCGCGGTCGGCATGTCGGTGGTGGGCTTGGGACTGCTAGGCGCGGCAAGCGTCGTGCTGATCTATGGGGCAGACGCGGCATCCGTACTTGAAGGCTTTGGCTTTGGTGCGGCCCTGCTCGCGATGTTCATGCGCGTGGGCGGCGGAATTTTCACCAAGGCGGCCGATGTTGGTGCCGACCTGGTGGGTAAGGTCGAGCAACATATCCCCGAGGATGACCCGCGCAACGCCGCAACTATTGCGGACAATGTGGGCGACAACGTGGGCGACTGCGCTGGCATGGCCGCTGATCTGTTCGAGAGCTACGCCGTGATGCTGGTCGCGGCACTGATTTTGGGCAAAGCTGCGTTCGGCGAGCAGGGTCTGGTTTTCCCCCTGATCGTGACCGCTATCGGGGCCTTGACAGCTACGCTCGGCGTCTACATCACCAAGATTCGAGGCGACGAGAGTGGCCTGAAAGCCGTCTACCGCGGCTTCTACATCTCCGCGCTCATGGGCGCCGTGCTCGCGGCCATCGCGTCGTTCGTGTACCTGCCTGGTTCGTTCGCGGAGTTCACGGGATCCTCCCTCGCGGACCTTCCCGGGGACCCTCGCATCATGGCAACGGTCGCGGTCTTTGTCGGCATCGGACTCGCTGGCCTGATCCTGTGGCTCACCGGCTACTTCACTGACGTGGCGCAAAAGCCAACCAAGCGGGTGGCCGAGACATCGCTGACAGGAGCCGCGACCGTCGTCCTGTCTGGGATCGGCTTAGGACTCGAGTCCGCGGTCTACACCGCGACCGTGATTGCTGGCTCCATCGTGATCTTGTTCTTCGTGGCTGGCGCATCCGTGCCGCTGGCACTCTTCTTGGTGGCTATCGCGGGCTGCGGGCTGCTCACCACCGTCGGCGTGATCGTCGCGATGGACACCTTTGGCCCCGTAAGCGACAACGCGCAGGGTATTGCGGAGATGTCGGGCGAAGTGGATGAGGAGGCGTCGCAGATCCTGACCGACCTGGACGCCGTTGGCAACACCACCAAGGCCATCACCAAGGGCATCGCGATCGCCACCGCAGTACTCGCCGCGACCGCACTGTTCGGCTCATATTCGGAGACCGTCGCGAGGGCGCTTAACGATGCCGCAGCGACGGCTACCGACTTCAGTTACGACATCATTCACCCCCTCACGTTGGTCGGGGTCATCATCGGTGGCGCGACGGTGTTCTTGTTCTCAGGGCTTGCGATCGATGCCGTGACCCGGGCCGCAAGCGCCATCGTGTTCGAAGTGCGTCGCCAGTTCCGCGAGATGCCGGGCATCATGGACGGCACTCAGCGTCCCGAGTACGGCCGGGTGGTGGACATTTGTACCCGCGACTCGCTCCGCGAGCTCGCCACTCCCGGACTGCTCGCTGCGACGGCGCCGGTGTTTGTGGGCTTCTCGCTCGGCATCGGTGCGCTCGCGGGCTTCCTCGCCGGGGCCATCGGTACCGGTGTCCTCATGGCGGTGTTCCTGTCCAACTCTGGCGGCGCGTGGGACAACGCCAAGAAGATTGTCGAAGACGGCCACCACGGCGGCAAGTATTCGCCGGCGCACGAGGCAACCGTCATTGGCGACACCATCGGCGACCCGTTCAAGGACACGGCAGGTCCGGCCATCAACCCGCTCATTAAAGTCATGAACCTGGTGGCGCTACTCATCGCCCCCGCGGTGGTCGTGACCTCGTACGGCGCCGACGCCAACCCGTGGCTGCGCGGCATCATCGCCGTTGTGGCAGCGGCGATCGCCGTCACTGCGGTGGCGCAGGCCTCACGTCGCTCGCGCGCTGCGGGTGCCGAAAGGGAGGCCGATGTTGCGGCCGAGTCAGAGTCCGAGGCACAGGAGGTGTCGTGAGCTGTCGGAAGCCTCCTGCTAGCGCGGTTCCTTCATGACGATCTCGCGCGTCGGTCAAGAAGGAGAGCGGCCAGCTCGCCGCCGACTTTTCTGCCGTCAGCCAGACAGTCGGGTACGCCCACCCCGTGCAGCGCCGAACCGGCGACGCGCAACTGAGGTGTGCCGGTAAGAGCCTCGGCGACTGCGCGTACCCGGTCCAGGTGACCGACGGTGTAGGTGGGCATCGCATCTTGCCACCGGACCACGTGCCGCAGGAACGGCGCACAGTGCGCCCCGAGCACCTGCGAGACGTAAGCACTCACGGTGTCGAGCAAGGCGTCGTCGGGAAGTTGCGATGCGGCGCCAACCCTGCCCGGCACGAACGCACGGATCAGGACCGTTCCCTCGGGTGCACGGTCCGGCCACTTGTTGGAGGCGATGGTGATGCCGGTGATTGGCGCCGGCTCTGGACCTGCCTCGAGGTAGCCATGGCCGACCGGCGGCGTGTCGAAGTCATCGGTGTGGAAGCCGAGGTGGACCGTTGCCGTCGATCCGTGCGGGATGGCGCGCAGCGCCGCCGCCGCTGTGGGTGCGACGCCGTCGAGTAGCGCTGCGGAGCATGCGCCCCCGCCAGCGAGCACCACCCCAGCGGCCTCGTGGCGGGTGCCGTCCGCGAGCGTGACGACAGCCCCGGTCCCTGCCA
>Ga0307486_1000901_pt1 | contig 24850 bp, 24 predicted proteins | sample CBIW02metaG_FD_203663 | JGI IMG/M metagenome (GOLD analysis project Ga0307486, IMG submission 203663) | Sea-ice brine microbial communities from Beaufort Sea near Barrow, Alaska, United States - CBIW 0.2 | ecosystem: Environmental > Aquatic > Marine > Coastal | place: USA: Alaska | collected...
CGCGCCACACGCCGATAGACTACCTACCGCTCGCCGTTGTTGGCGAGAGAGGGCCAGTAGCTCAGCTGGTTAGAGCAGCGGACTCATAATCCGTCGGTCGTGGGTTCAAGCCCCACCTGGCCCACCAATAACCCCCTGGTTTACCAGGGGGTTTCGTTGTTTCTTGGGCTACTCAGAAACAGACAAAAAGGCCGATTGTCACTTGAACTGTCACTTAAAGCCTGAGCAAACTATCGGGCGCACGGCCTGAAAGCGCGGCACCCATGCCCGCGCGTGTCGCAAGTAAACCGGTGCTGTTTCAACTCAGCTCGCAGCCTCGGTGAAAAAAACAGCAACCCCGCCTCAGCCTCAAGGGCTGAAACGGGGTTGACGTCGTGCGATGTGCAGCAGCGCTCAGGCGCCCCTGAAAGCAGGGTGCTGGCGACGGGCGAGATGGCTCACGATGGCCGCGACGATGTCGGAGCCCAGGCGGTCCTCGACACTCTGCAGGTTGTCGTAGTTGCCAGCGTAGGAGAGGTTGATGTCGCCTTCGTAGGTGAAGGAGCTGACGATGTCACCCACCTGCTTAATGGCAATGTGGCCGGCTGCGGCAACGCTGACGTAGCGGACGCTTGAGCGCAAGGCGATCGACTGGACGGTGCCCGCGGGCACCAATGACGCGGTGGTGATGGTCATGGCTGTCTCGATTCTGGAATGACTGCATGGAGCAGGGCGGTTGCACTGCGTTGCCGTTGCACCCGAAGCGGCTCTGCCGCGCGGTGAGTGCCCCTCGGGCACCGCGTGCGCTAGGCGCGCGATGGTCTCATATCTGTGCCCGTAGTCTCCTCATATACGAGACGATAACGGTTACACTTGGGTGGAGCACATGCGTCATGGGTTTTTTACTCGCCGCATCATTTGCTGACCTAGAGCTGCGGCTAGCCCGCAGATTTACCTCGGCCCGATAGAAGAGGACTGATCTGATGACCACTACCCCCCCATCGCAGTCACGTGGCGAATCCGCATTCGCGCCCGCACGATCGCTGAAGCGCAGCGCCAAGAAGGGCATTTCCGCCCTTGTGACCGCCACTCTGGCGTTAGGGCTAGTGAGCGCGGGTGCCATGTCGGCATCGGCCGCTCCAGGCGACGGCGGCTCCGGCGGTGTGCCCGGTGGCAACTACGGCTCGGAATCGACGGTGCTGAACATCTACAGCGCGTTTTACGATGACCTGATTCGTGAAAGCAGCGGCGACTGGGAATCTCCCCAGGGCTGGGGTCAGAGCTCCATCGACTTCTTCACTGACTTCACTGGACTGGGCTCGATGCCTCCGGCAGCAAGTCTCGATATGAAGAACAACGCCCAGACGGCCTGCACCGCAGCGCTGGATGAGGCCAACGCCCGTGCGGCCGACCAGGGCGAAACGAACCCCAAGTCGCGCGTGGTGGGTCTGTTGTGGGCCGAGGCTGACAACAGCTATGGCGCCGGCGCCGAGCGCTCAGCGCAGGTGTTCTACAACGAGATTGATGAGTGGGTCGCTGATGGCTACGCTGGTATCTCGGGTTACTCCGACACACCCGCCACCCGCAACTCCATCGCGTCTCTGGCGCGGGAGGGTGTTGAGAAGGCCACCGGCTACGGGCAGGACGACAACGACAACTATGAGACGCCGTATGCCGAATTGGTGTGCGTGGCACTGCCCCAGACGGAGCCGGCTGCCGTCAACGTCGACTATGACCTGAGCATCACGACCGCTGCGCAGAGCACCTTCGCGACCTCGGGTGGCACCACGGGTGTTAGCGATAGCATCTACGCCGACAACGATGGCTCGAACACGGTTGAGAACGTGAACGCCAACGTCATCCTGCACTGGGATGGCAGCGCTGACGGTTCGGGCGCCACGTCCATTACTAGGTCCAAGTCGATCACGAACAACGGCACCACCGTCTCGCCGACCTTCTATCCCAATGATTTTGGTTGGTCCGCGTGGCCCGCTGGTACGTTCTGGTTCGACGTCAAGGTTGCCAAGCAAGGCGGCATGGCCGCGGCGGTTGACACGCCAGACCGGGAGCCCAGTGAGACCTGGACCGCCAGGTACCCCATGTCGATTACCACCACGGCCTCCGGGACGTTCACGCGGTCGAACACGACCACCCAGGTGCGCGACCTTATCAGCGCGTCCAACGGTGGCTCACGCTACGCCGAGAACGTAGATGCCAACGTCATCATGCACTGGGACGGCAAGGGCAGCTCGTCGACGATCTCCCGCACCAAGTCCGTCACGATCGCGAATAACGGCGACACCTACTCGCCTTACTTCAGCCCCAGCGACTTCGGCTGGACGGTGTGGCCTGCGGGCAAGTTCTGGTTCGACGTGCAGGTTTCGCGTCAGGGTCTCATGACGGCAAGCGTCGACACCCCCGACCGCGAGCCCACCGAAACGTGGAAGGCCTACTACCCACTGGTCATCACCACTGACGCAAAGTCGACCTTCGACATCGCCGGCTCCACCGGAGCTGTCTCTGACACCATTCACGCCGACAACTCCAACGCCGGTTTCACCGAGAACGTAGATGCCAACGTCATCATGCACTGGGACGGCGTGGAAGGAAATCCGACCTCGCAGACCAAGACGAAGTCCATGACAAGTGAGGGCGACACCACGTCACCGTCGTTTACCCCTGCCGACTTCGGATGGGCCGCCTGGCCAGCTGGTCAGTTCTGGTTCGACGTACAGGTCAACCAGCAGGGCTGGATGGCGGCGTCGGTTGACACCCCCGATCGTGATTCTCGCGAGACGTGGGACTCGGAATTCGATCTGCCGGTTAAGGACATTACGACCGGCGACCCCGCCGTGTCGCTCGACACTGACAACGTGCTGACGTCAGGCATGGTCTACGACGCGCGTATTGCGGCGAACACCAACGGGTACGCCTCGTCGCTGACGATCTCTGACACCATTCAGACTGACAAGGTGTTCATCGGTTCGCGCGAAGCTGACGTGCTCGACGAGGTCTACATGACGGACCCCGACGGCAATGCGGTCAGTGACGCGACGTTCACCATTGACCGCGACACTGCCGGCAAGGTGACCGTCTCGGGTACTGTCGAAAACATCCCCACCAAGTTCACGGGCGCGAAGTACACCTTGGTGGTCCCGACCTACCTACTGCCGACGCTGAGCGATTACACCATCACCGATGGTTCGTACGCTTGCTACGCGGACGCAACGATGGCTGACCCGGCTGACTGCCTCGAGGGCAACAACAAGGAGACCTACAAGGTCACGCCGTCGCCTGACAAGGCGTGGGTGCTGGACGAGACCGGTGCGCTGGTCACCACTGATGAAGAGTGGTCCAACGATGTAGGCGCCGACAACCTGATGTTCCTGCCCGGTGACGCTGTGTCTGCAGTAGTCAACGGCCGTGTCCCAGGCAAGCTCGCCTCCACCATGGACAACTATCAGCTGGTGGATGACTGGACTAAGGCCGGTCAGTATGTGGACTTCTCCGACGAGTCGCAGGTTCATGTCTACATGCAGCCCAGCGCTAATTCGGAAACGTTCAACGACGTGACCGACCAGTTCGACGTCACTATCGAAGGCACCGTCACGACGGTGACTGCGAAGAAGGCGTTCTTGGACGGTACTGACAACTTGAGCTCCGACCGCCGCACCAAGCTGGTTGTCTCGGGTAAGTTCCGTGATGACTACGACACCGAGGGTGTCACGGCCGTGCTCTACAACGCTGGCTGGGAGATCTACAACAATGAGCGCATCGACTCCAACGAGCCGCCCGTGTACACCTGGACGCCCAACCCCAACAAGCAGGTCTACGGCTCGGGCGAGCAGTCAGGTGAGAACACCTACGAGGACATTGACGGCATGATGGTCTACCCAGGCCAGAAGCTCGAGTACTCCATCGGTGTCGACCTGAATATTCCTGAGAACACCGCGCGCGGTGTGAAGTCGTTGGCCGTCAAAGACGTCTTCGACCCTCAGTTCGTGCCCGACAAGCATTCGGTGGAGTTCTGGGATTCGCGCAGCACATCCAACCCGCGCCCCGTTTCGCGTAACGACTACTCGATTGCTTGGGACGACGACGCACACACGTTCGTCGCCACCTTCACGCAGGCGTGGATCGACGAGAACGTCAATGAGGCTGGTGCCAACAGCCAGTGGCTGACCCAGGGCTGGTTGACCATGCGTTTCACCGGCACGGTCGTCGACACTGCTACTCCGGGTTCGGTCATTCAGAACCAGGCGATGCAGATCATCAACGACGTCGAGACGGTCACCGAGGTGCCCAGTGTTGAGATCCCCGCACCCGAGCCGAACAAGGAGAACCTCAACACGGACCTCGTCAACATCGACGGCAAGACCGTGGTGGAGGGTGATCGCATCCTGTACCGCCTGACGCTGGACGCAGGTCCCGCGGCTGACCAGACGGCCTACTACGTCCACAAGCTGGGCATGGTCGACGACTATGACGAGGAGTACCTGGGCCTGGAGACCGAGGACGTCAACGTCGTGAACCAGAGCACCGGCGCCGATGTGACCGACGCATTCAACATCCAGATCATCGACGGTGTGCTGTACGTCTTCGCCAAGACGGTTGACCACGTCAACCCCTTCGGCGAGACGATCCTCGGAGATCCGCAGCCCGAAGACCTCTCGGTCTACAACGCTGCGACCATCGACCCGGCCAATGACCCTGTCATTGACCAGGCGCTGCTGGGGCACAAGTACTGGATCACGATGGACACGGTCGTCACCAAGGAGACCGATGGCTACGTCATCGAGAACCAGGCGACGCAGAACATTGAGAACTCGCACGAGTCCACCATCGTGGTGTCGAACCCCGTCAAGGACATCGACCCCACCAAGGACGTCGTCGTGTGGGAGCAGACAAAGGATGAGTCATTGGATGCCTCAGAGATCGCTCTCGATACGGTGTTCAACTACCGAATCACCTCGTCGGAGTTGCACACCAACCGCGCCTACCAGGCGTCGGACTGGGCTATCTCTGACACGTTCGACCGCACCCACGACCAGTTCACTGGCACGTGGGCGGCGTACACCGACGTGGATCTCTACGACGGTGACGAGCTGCTGGTGGCGGCCGGCGGTCTGCTTGCAGACTCGGCAGGGCACGAGTCGGAAGCGCTCAAGGGTCTGTTCGACGTGACCTGGGATGAGGAGGGCTACACGCTGAACGTAGCTGCGACCAGCAAGTACCTCGACCTGGTCAATGTTCGTGAAGACATCACGGCGCAGTTCTCGATCTACACGCAGATGGTGCGCATTGCTCCGGCAAAGCGCATCGAGAACGTGACCACCGAGATGTACAACAACTACGACCGTGACTCGAACGTGGTGTGGACGTCGACCACGGAGCATCCAGCCATTGCCATCACCAAGTACACCTTGGACGAGGGTATGGACAAGGGCAGCCGCCGCTACGAGGAGTTCGCTCTGAAGGTGGACGCTGACATGGTTAAGACCATGAACGCCAAGGGCGGCACCGACGGTGTCAACGTGGGGCTGCGCATCGCCAACACCGGTGATGTGACGCTACAGAACGTCACGCTCACCGACACGACCATCAAGGGCACGTTCGGCGAAGTGGGCCAGCTGATGTGTACTGTCCCCGTGCTCGTGGAGTCACCGGTGATGGAGCCGACTCCGGTCGTCCCGGAAGCACCGGGCGAGGCAGAGACTGAGCCTGAAGCAGAGGTAGATCCCAGTGCCGAGCCGACCCCTGAGTTGGACGACGCGCAGGAGACCGAAGCCGAAGAGGTCGAGGCAGCGCCTGCCACGCAGACCATCGCAATGGCTGACGTCGATGTGACGTTGGCCGCCGGCACAATGTTCGACTGCGTTGGTGTGCTGCGAGGCTTGGGCGCCGACCAGCTTCACGGTGACGTAGCGGTCGTGACGGGGCAGTCGGTGTTCACGGACACCGAGGTCTCGGATGAGGACCGTTGGTACGCCAAGGGGCCGAGCACTCCCGAGACTCCCGCGCCGGCCGATAGCCCAGCCGTGTCGATCGTGAAGTACACGCTCGACGAGGGTCTGGATGCGGGGGACCGCAACACCAAGGAGGACGCGTTCCTTCTCGACCGCGCTGCCCGCAAGGCGATGAATGACCCCGAGGGCACCGACGGCGTCGAGGTTGGGCTGTACATTGTCAACACCGGAGACGTCACCTTGAGTGACGTGACGGTGGCCGACGAGACCATCAAGGGAACGCATGGTGAGGTGGAGAACATCATGTGTACCGTGCCGGCCGCACTGGGCCTGCAGGAGGTAGCCATGGACAAGGTGAACATCACGCTGGGTGAAGGCGAGTCGTTCACTTGCATGGGTACGCTACGCAACGTGGAAGCGGACGAACTGCACGGTGACAACGCCACCGTGACCGCGGCGTCTGCTGTTTCGGGCGAGATCGTGTCAGCCGAGGACCCTTGGTTCGCAGCCGGTGAGCGTAGCCCGATCGTGGTGACGGGTCAGGCTATCTCTGCGCAGAACAACCCATGGTTGCTCGGAGGCGGACTGGCACTGCTGGTGATGGCCACAGTCGCCGGTGTCGCCTTCGGGGTGGGCCGCAAGAAGCTCGTCAGGTAGTTGGCGGGTTAAAACAACAAGACCCCCATACCGGCTGCCGAGAGGCAACTGGGTGGGGGTCTTGTTGTGTCTGTCTTACTGCATGACCAGGGGGCGCTCCGTGCCGCGGCGAAGCTCGGCCTCACTGATGCTGAGGTGGTAGCCGCCTACTTTGTACTTGGGATTCTCGGAGGCGACGACGACGCAGTCCCAGGTGTTTGAGAAGCGTCGGATCTTTCCGTCCTCGGTGCGTGATGCCGGCGAGCCGGTGCTGACCAGGGGCACGACAACCATCGCTATGCCATGACGAGGCAGGTCGATGATCGCGCCGGTCAAGTCGCCCAGGATGTTCACCTCAAGCTTGGACAGCGAGTGGTAGGTGGAGCCTTCGGGAGCTGACGCGAGGCGCGCCACTTCCTGCTCGGGGGTTTCGAAGATTGGCAAAGGCATGATTTTCCTTCCTTGGGGCTAGTAGCAGAACCAGCCGGGGCATTTGGCGCAGCGGATTCCGCCACCGGGCGCGGAGATGGTTTTGTGTGTGCATGTGGGATCTGCGTCCCATAGTTCGGTCTCTTCAGTGGTGGCTTGTGGGTCGGGCATGACGCTTCCTTACGTGGTCGGGTGCTGAAGTGAAATTGAGCTGATGGGCGCGGGTCGTTCGTCCGCCGGTACGGACGCGCAGGGTCGTTCGACCCAACCGTGAGGGCTGAACAGCACGGTGTCGCCCCAGCTGTCGTCAAGGTCCACCGTGTAGCGGACGCGGTTGGTGTTGAGGCTCCTGATGGTCTCTGCGTCAGGGTTGACGATGATCACGTGGAGCTGCGGGCAGATGTTTTCGTGGACTTCGCCCCACTCGTTGCCACAGTCGCCGTCAGTGATGACGTGGTCGGCCATGTGGCGGGGGATCATGGCGCGCACTTCAAGAACACTGTGTTCGTTGATGTGGAGGTACTTCATGGTGCTCATGACGCCGCCCCCAAAATTCGCACCTCGTAGGCGCGAGAGTTGAACGGCCCTGCCGCGAGGGCGCGGACGATTTCGACGGCACCTATTGCCACGAGCGAGTCGGTGACCCCACCGTGCTCTGACCAGTCTTTGATGAAGATGCAGCCGGGCTCTGGGTACAGGCCGTATGCCTCCAAAGAGACGTTGAGTACTTCGCTTTCGGGCCATTCTTCGTCGTCGCGACCGATGAGCTCGAGGATCGAGCGGGTTTCGTCGGTCAACAAGTCGCCGGTGATTTCGATTCCGGGAAATGCGACGGTGACGTCGGTCTTGAGTGTGATGGTTGACATTGCTATTCCTTTGGGTCAGCTCTAGCGGGCGGGGATGTTTTCGGCCACGTACTCGACGATGGCGCAGCGCGCGCGCATGTCGGAGTCGCAGAGGTCGGTGATGGTGAGTCCAATTTCGATGCCGGACTCTTTCAAGATGGCGGTCGCAAGAATCTCAGCGACCTCATCGAGGCCAACCCACACGTCGTCGGCGTTGCCGTCAAAGATGACGTACATGCCGCGGCCCGAGGAGTCATGTTCCACAACGGTGCCCATTGCGCCCTTGTAGCCCGAGGCGTGCTCGCGAAGGTAAGAGTCTTCAACGACAAGGCGCACACGAGCGCCCGTGGTTGGACGCTCATCAGCAGCGGTGTTCTCGGCAAGGGTGGTGGTGGGTTCACACGTAGCGGTCATGATTTTCTCCGTTAAGTAGTAGTAGAGAAGCCAGGCCGGACGGCCCTGCTTCAAAGGTGCTCCCGCAGCCGGCTCTGCCGGCTGTGCTTGTTGCGTGCAAGCTCGCTGCACGCGCAGTGCTCGCCTAGTGTTCAAAACCTGTGCGCTGAGTGCTGGCTCAATTCATACAACCACAGTAGACTGATATACAAGCAGAAAACGCAAATCGGTAGCGCGTTTCGTCGGTACTAGACAGGAGTCTCTCCATGACCGAAAACCCCCCAGCTGAACGCGGTGGCGCAGCTCATCGGTTCACCCTTCGCGTGCCCTCGGCCGACACCAGCCTCGTGCAGTGGTGGAACGCCCAGGACGAACCTTCGGCCTCGGTGCGCAGCCTGATTCGCGACGAGATCATGCGACACGGGTTCACCGACACGGTGAACCGACCGGTCACCCAGCAGCCGCGCCGCGGGCGCCCACCGCTGAGTGGCGAAGACGAAGCCGGCTCCCACGAGGAGCAGAGCGGGCCGATCAAGCGCGCACCTGTTGCTGCGGTGGTCACAGAGCCTCAGCCGCCTGTACGTGCCTCGGCCGAGGTCGACAACGGCGATTCCGAGCTTTCGCTAGATGCCGACGCGGCTGATACGCCGACGGCCCCGGTCCAGGTCGACATGGAAAAGATGTTCGGCCACAAGTCCAACTGATTTCTGCAAATCCCGACACTGCTCCACCAACTGACCCCAGGAGGTTAGAGATATGACTACCAAGATTCGACTTAACGGCGGCATCGACATTGGCAACGGCTACGTCAAGGCCGTGATCGAGAACGCTAACAAGGACGACAGCCGCGACATCGTGGACATGCCGTCCTCGGTCGCAGTGCTGACGCGACCCAACCAGCTTCCCACCGCCGATGGCGACGCGGTTCTCGCGCTGGCTGACGGCGCTCTGTACAACCGACTTGATGCTTCGTTCGGCACCCCGTTGGTGCCCGACACGCACCGTCGTGTCTTCGGTGAGCGTTCGCTCACTGCCGACGGTGCATTCGAAGAGTTCGACACCGTAGGCCGCGCATCGAAGGCCAAGCAGCCGCTGTCGAAGGTGCTCGCACTTGGTATCTTCGCAGCCAAGGCGTTGGCGGATTACGTCGCTGAGAACGGCGAGTTACCTGCTGACGAGCTGAAGGTCACCGTGCGCGCAGCACTGGCGCTGCCGGTCAACGAGTTCTTGCGTCACCGCGACACTTACGCGTCTGAGTTCCTGAACTCGGGCCGTAGCCACCTGGTGGTCATCGAGAACTTCGAGACCAAGGTCGTCGTGCGCATCACGTTTGAGGACGTCCAGGTCATCGCCGAGGGCGCCTCCGCGCAGTACGCGATCGTCGCCAAGGGCGTGGTGCTGATGGACCACATGCTCGCGGATGTGCGCAGCCGCGACAACGCCCCCGACCTCGAGGGCATTACGTCCACGGACGTGCTGGCCGCGACCAATACCATCGGCATCGACATTGGTGAGGGTACTTCCGGCATCGTGACGTTCTCCAACGGGCATTTCAATGTCGAAGCCTCCCAGGTGTTCACCAAGGGCTACGGCTCGGTGTTGCTGGGTGCGATTAAGGCGATGGAAGACCAGGGCATCGAGTCTGGTTTCCACTCGCGCAAGGAGCTGGCTGCCTTTCTGCAGGCTCGCCCGTCTGCTCTGAAGCGTGCGTTCTACGACCGCGTTCAGCAGTTCGTGGCCCAAGAAACGGAGTTCTTCGTGGCCGAGCTGATCGAACACCTCGGTGGCGTGCTGCGCAATGTCGGGGCAGTGACCGAGGTGGCGTACGTCTACGGCGGTGGCTCCGGCCCCGTCAAGAGCGCGCTGTACCCGGTGCTGCTGAAGAAGGTTGCTGAGATGAACTCGCTCAGCGTCTTCCCCGTTCTGTACCTCGACTCCTCTTACTCGCGACACCTCAACCGCGAGGGCTTGTTCATTGCGGTCAAGGCCGTTGAGGCTCAGGCAAAGGCGTTGAAGCGTGTGCAGGTGGAGGCCACGGCGTGAGCGCGAGGCCAATAGGCGCTGACACCGACTTCGCGGTGGCGTGGGCACCTGTCACTGCTCCGGCAGCGGGATTCGTCCTGCCTGGCTGGGATGACTCTCCTACGCCACCGTCCCGTGGGGCTTCCGCAGACGGGCGCGCCAAGCGATGGTTGCTGTGGGCTGGTCTGTTCGTGCTGGCGGTAGCCGGCGGCCTGATAGCATACTCGGGGCTGGCAAAGCCCGGTGAGATGCAGCAAGCGCCGGTGCCTGACACGGATGTAGTGGTCAGTGCCGCGAGTCCAGTGCGCGGTGCTGACGGTATCTCACCAGTCATCGCGGGTCAGTCCGGGCAGGAAATGACAGTGGGTGCGATGGAGCCGCTGCACTTCTTCATCCCCGAGCTGGGGATCTACTCGCAGATCGTTCCCACTGAAGCCTTTGAGCCGTCGCATTACGAGAACTTTGACACGCTGACGGTGCCCGATGACACTCAGAAAGTGGCGTGGTATGGCAACGGGGGAGAGGTCGCGAATAACGACCCCGACTCCGCTGGCACGACGTTGTTTGCCTCTCATGTCACTGGCCGCCAGGGCAATCAGTGGGGCGTGCTACGGCCGCTGTACACCCTGGACGGTGGCGAGGTCATCTACACCACGGACGCCACTGGCAAAGTGGCGGCGTGGAAAGTAACGCAGGTGTTCACCAAGATGCACACCGACTTTCCCGAGGACTTCTGGGACGACGGGGGTACGCGCCAACTCGTGTTGACGACGTGCGGTGATTACTCAGCCGTCAAGGGCTACTACCTCAAGAACGTATTCGTGGTGTCTTCTCCGGTAGACCCACAAACGCTGGAACCGTTCGTGGCCGCCGATGAGGCGGGCTTGACTGACGAGGTTTCGCCCGCGCTAGTCACAGAGGTCGATTAGGCTTCTTGGCACCGACGAGAAAGGCTGTTACATGACTGATGACCTCGCACCTTCCTACCAGTGCGCGGATCTACCTGCCGAGCAGATGTCCAACGTGGACATCGTGGCGTTCTACCGAGATCGCGTCGGTTCCGATGTGGTCAATGAGCAGATCGCTGTGATGGGTGCAGATCGCGTGATCGAGTCGATGCAACGCGCTCACCGGTCGCACCTGCTGGCTTCAGTTCTGACCGAAGCCGAACTGCACCAGCGTGCCGAGATGATGGAATCGCTGATGCTCGAGTTCGGGGTTCCCGAGCGAGGTCAAGACCCCGAGGTCTTGACCGACCTCGACCGGGTACAGATGTTCATTCGAGTGGTCAAGGGGATCGCTGATGTGGCGGCCGAGGCTCAGATGCGCGACGAGGCACTCCACCACGTGGACTATTCGGTTGTTGATAGTGAATCCTCCTCGCGGGCAGAGTCGGGGGATTCCTGACACCGGAGACCTGGCCCTGCACGACGGCGGGCTTAACTACCTTTTCTTTACGACGATCCGGACGGGTTCGTTCAGTACTGCGCGAGTCGCGGCCCCCTGGGAGCGCACTGTGCTTATCGTGGCGGCGTGTCCAGCCGCATTGACGATGTTACCCAGGAGGACCAAGTTTGCGGTGCGTTGAGTCGCAGCGAATTGCGCAGCGGCAGAGTCTTCGAGCCGCTGTCGGTGCAGAATCGTCTCATAGATGTTGATGGCTTCTTGTACCGTGCTTGCACGATGGTTGTGGACGATGTGCCAACACTGAGCGACGTCAGAGGCAGTGAGGTAGTTGCTAGGGAACCAGCCTGAGTAGTGTTCCCAGTATTCCTGGCTGGCTTGCTTGAGTTGAGCCTGGACCTGTTGGATCTGTGGCCATGTGTCAGTTGCGATCTGCTGTGCAATTTCTTGGTTCTGTGTCTCACGCTTCGAGTTGGTTGCCTTGATGCGACGATTCCGCATGACGACGATTACGCCGGCACCTATCAGTGCGAGGGGTAGCGGTAAGAGGAACAAGCCCAGCATTGGGACAAGGGTCGCCGAGTCCATTTCTCCGGCGCTGCTATCCATAGATGACATGAACACCATCATCCCGATACTGAAGTTGATGACGGAGAACGCGATCGTGAGGATGAGCACCCAGAGCCAGTACATGCCCGCACGCCACGGTTTGGGGTAGGTAACATAGCGGTGGTCATGCGCCTGATAGATGCTCGCCTGGTGTTGCGTGAGATCCTCAAATTGCTTGAAGATGCTGTGCAGTCCGCCCAGTTTTGATTCCAGCTGCGAGCGTGTGTCGGTCATGTTGTGCTTACCCCCATGAGTCGAGCTACTAATGGTTGTTGGTGGGTTGAGCATATCAAAACAGCCTGGTTAGGTGGGGATTGAGGTGGAGATGCGCTAGTTTTTCCCAGCAACGGCCACCACTGACGGAGCAGTGGTGGCCGTTTCTGTTTCAGCTGCCAGCTCCTGCGCCGCGCGACGTCGCGCGATGACGCCATGAACTGTGGCGGCTGACACTCCGACAGCGGTGGCGATCGTTCGCATCGATTCACCTTCGTCGTCGCGCGCGAAGATCACGCGCCGTTTGTCGTCGTCGATGACACTTGGCCGGCCGCCAACTTTTCCCCGCACCCGTGCCGCGGTGAGTCCATCCTTGGTCTTGCGAACGATGTCTCGACGCCGGTCCTCCGCCAGAGCCAGGGCGAGATCCAGAATCAACGAGCGCTCAGTGTGTTCGCCGGCGGCAATTCCCTCAAGCACTTTCACTGACACGTTGCGCTCGAACAGATCCGTCAGCACCACGAGACCTTCGGGGAGATTACGTCCCAGCCGGTCAACCTCTTGGACCACCAGCATGTCGTCGGGGCGGAGGTAGTCCAGTGCGTCCCGCAAGCCGGGGCGGTCCTCGACCTTCAATTTGCCCGAGACCTTCTCCTCGAAGACTCTCAAGCAGATGGGGTCCAGCGCGTCATGTTGGCGCCGAGTGTCCTGCTCGGTCTTGGAAACTCGGACGAGGCCAATAAGCGCCATCTGCTTACCCCTTATATATAGGGACCTTTTTCGATTAGCCCACTGACACGACTTCGGGATCAGCTCAGCTTTCCGCTTCTACTTCAGCTCGACCCCGCAGCGTGGCATCATACAGCGTGACCGAGCAGCCCGCCCGACAACCGGCAGCATCGCAAAAACGACTTCGTTCCGCCCGCCCGCCAGCGCCAACCCTCTTCCACCGAGCCGAAGCCACCACATCCCTCAAAGAGCCAGACCAACCGGTCCACAACATCCATAGTGAAGAGCCCGATAAACTCGTCAGTACCCATCCCCGTCGCCAGTTAGCCACCCCAAGTGGGACCCAAAAGAGGGGGCAGGTCACACTGTCAGCAAATCGGTCACCAGCCCCGTCTACGAAGGCCATCGCCGGCGTCAAACCCGAACTACTTCTGCTCGTGCACTTTCACCGTCCTATGGTCGTTGGCTGGGTGGATCCCGAGTCTGAAGCAGCGACCGGCATTTTTGGTCGCTCCAACAACGTCGATGGCGCGTTCGGGCTCGGCGCGGAGGATCCTTCCGTGAGTTTCCTAGCGTCACGAGAGCGTGTCACCGCAGTGGATAGGTCCGTTCCAGGTGAAAGTCAAATATCCATCGCAACACTGGGATCGCTCATAACGCGAAGCAATTTACTCGTGAAAACCGTAGTTATTCCGGCTACCAAGACCGCGGCTGTCGTCGTGAATACCGCCAAACCCATCGATGGACTAAACGTTCCGCCTAGCACGCGCACCAGAGCAGATGCCGTCAGGATTCCAGTTCCGCTTCCCAAAATGAGCGCTATGAGCAATACCGCGCACACCTCTATGTTGGTTGAGCGCCGGAGCACGACAAAAGGAGTAGGTTTTCAGGACGGCCCTCACGTACCTTTTGATTCCTAGCGGTGCACGGTTACGAGCCGTCCCGCGAGTCTGGCTCAGCGATGGTTGGCCCATCTCTTGCGAACTTTGTATTAGAGTGATATGTTCTTAGTGGTTCAACAGTAACGAGTGGATAAATTAACACTAGCGAAAGAAGAGAACGATGAGCAAGGCACGCACTCTATCGGTCGCCGTATTGACGTCCGTAGCCGTACTTCTTACTGCTATCCCAGCTTCGGCATATTACATTACCGGTTGGCAAACCAACAGCGGGTGGAACAGCCTAGACGGCTGCAAAGTGTCGAGAAATTTGTACTCTGACCATGTTTTTGCCAATGACTATTTTTGTGGGCGCGACGTTGGCGTGAGATCTAAAGGCACCTACAACGCTGGTGGAGCATGGGAATTCACGTCCATCGCCTGGGATTCCAGCGGAGCCTCTCAAAGTGCGCCGTTCTACTCGTACGTCGGTGCGATGAAGGTTTATCACGGAAACCACTAGGCATTCTAGCTACCGACCTCCTCGGAATTTGGCCTTTCGACGCTCCTCAGTCGCCGTTGCGATCCTTGGCACGCTGCTGATTTCAGGATGCACCTCTGGAAACGGGGACTCTACCGAAACCAGCGGGTCCAATGTTCCAAGTTTCGTGGAACAAGTGAGTGACGCCGTCAAACAAGCGGACATCGGTGGAGCAAGCGACAATCAGTTGGCCATCTTGCGGGAAGCACAGGGCAGCGGTGAACTCACTTTCGATCAAGCACGTCAAGCGGCCCTCGCCACCATTGATTGCATTGAGGGGGGCGGTGGTTCGGCCAGGTACATAGAACAGCAAGAATCATCTGGACTCACCCTTCCAATGGCAGTCGCCGAGGCGAAGGACGACGAAAGTTTGACGGTCATGGAGCCAGTGATCGAGAAGTGCATGAACCTTGAATCGTTTTGGGTTGACAAGGTGTATCAACTTCAGCCCGAATCACAGGAGGTACGTGACGCGTACCGTGACAAGCAGGCCCCGGTGATCCGCAAGTGTCTGGAGGACAATGGCTACGCGACTGACCCGCAGGCAACTCCCCAGGAACTTATTTCTCAGGCACTAGACGTTTCCCTCGAAACTGAGCACGCCGTCAATTGCTACAAGTAGCTCCCTTGTCGAGCCGGGCGAAACGGTGGGGAGAGTCATAAGTCCCAGCTGTTTCATCAATTCTTTACTCTCAGGAACGACGCATAGCTTCGGCAGTGGCCTCGTCCCTATGTGGTGGAAACCTACCCAGTTGGGACGTTCCTAGTGTGAACATCGCGCCGGGGTTTTCAGCGTGAGAATTATGGGAGTGAACCGGCATGGGTCCATCAAGACGAGCCGCTCCATGAAGAGGCATTCGCGCAACGTGAGCGTAGATAACGGGGTCGGCGACGCGAAGGGATCACAGTGAGGAACCTACGGCAAATTAGACTCTGCGCTTGACTCGGGCTGACACCGCCACTGCTTGTCTCATGATTGGATAGTTTGCGTAGCTAGGAGGCGTGCAATGAACATCAAGAACGCAGGCATCGCGGTTGGCGTGGCATTAGGGATCGTCATCCCGCTCGGGGTTGCGGCCGGAGCAGTACTTTTCGTTGCAGAGCAATCCCCGTTGGAATCCGCGTCGCCTCTTGCACCTCTTGTTGGCACTATCGAGTCGGCGCAGCGCGATAACCAGGTCAATGTGTCCATCGGTGTGGAAGCTGCAGACGCTGTGGCACCAGTGACCGCGGCGGACGGGATTATCACGACTTTAGGTATTGGTCTCGGCTCTGAAGCAACTACGGGTACCCGCCTCATGGACGTAGATGCGCGGGGAGTGGTGGCATACGAGGCGGATGCGCCCCTCTTTCGAGATATTGTCCGTGGCATCAATGGTGCGGATGTGACCTCCGCACAGAAATTTCTGACACAGACCGGCTTCCCCGCGGGCATCGCGGACGGCAAGGCCGGTGCCGCTACCGTGAAGGCTATTAAGGCGTTTAACCTCGCCTACGGATACGGAAAGAATAATCCTGTCTTGTCTCTCGCATCTCTGGTGTGGGTCGGTACCGGGCCCGCGACTGTCAACGAGATGAGCGTGCACCTGGGCGATCAAGTCGCACCAGGCACCGCCCTCTTCAAGACTGGTTCGGTTCTCGCCGCGATCACCGTCGCGGAGCCACCTGGCACGCTTGCAAGCGGCGACTGGGTCCTTACCGTCGGTGGAGTCACTGTCCCTTACGAGCCGGGGTCTTCCCGCATCACGGACTCCGATTCTGTGGCTGCCATCGCCGCGACTCTAGGTACCGCGACCGAAGGGGTCGGCACGCTTCAGTTGGTCACACCCATCACTGTTGCGTCCGTGCCGAGTTCCGCTGTCGTTACTGACTCGGCTGGTCGCATCTGTATCTTCGCCTCTGCCGAGTCATCGCCCATTCCTGTGGAACCCACCGGCGGATCACTTGGCACAATTGACCTTGACCCTTCTCTTGTTGGACAGCCGTTGCTGTTCAACCCTCGTGAGGTGCGGAAGGACCTGACGTGCGGCTGATCGCCCGCGACATCACCTACACCTACCCTCGCGGTGGTCACCAAGTTCTCGCTGGGGCGTCTTTTGATATTGCGGCGGGAACTTCCGCCGCCATAGTCGGGCCTTCTGGTTCTGGCAAGACGACGTTGCTGTCCCTCATGGGCCACTTGCTACCGATGCAAAGTGGGAGCATTGCAGCGGTCGATATGAAAGAGTTTGAGCATTCACTTTCCGACACCGCCTCGTGGGTGCTCCAGACAGTGTCGCTGCTGCCCGACCGTACTGCCCTCGACAACGTCGCGGTGGGGGCATATTCCGACGGCGTAAGCCGCGTCGAGGCGCGCAAGCGTGCCAGGGAGAGTTTGGTATCAGTTGGGCTCGCCGGGCATGAAGGTGATGCCGCACGCATACTCTCAGGAGGTGAGGCGCAGCGCGTTGCCATCGCACGGGCACTGGCATCACACCGACCTATCATCCTGGCTGACGAGCCCACGGGCCAGTTAGATGCTCGCACCTCATCAACAGTGCTTGAGGCAATGATCGGTGCTCACGGTGAACGCACCGTTGTCATCGTCACGCACGACCTCAAGGTGGCTGAGCGCTGCGACCTTGTGCTCGAATTGCGCGACGGCACGATGCATGAGCGGAGTCGCGCGTGAGCCGCCGCAAGTGGCCCCTGCCGCTATCCGTGCGTGAAGGGGTTGCGACGGCACGCTCAGGACGCTGGGTATCGCTGCTGGTCGGTATAGCAATAGCGTGGGTAGTGGCCGCGCCGGGTGCTGCCGATGCCGTGGCTGTGTCTCGGCTCGTCGACAACGAGCAGGCATGGATTGACGCCGGCGGTCACGTGTATGTGGTCAGTGGAGCGGGACACGACAATAGCCAAAACCCGATCCCCGCATCCGTTTGTGATCACCTGAGCTCGATAGAGGGAATTGAGGCGTCGTTCGCAGCATCCCGGTCGGACGCCACGGGCACTCTGTCCTATATCCCCGGTGGGCGCGTGTCGCTGTACGAGGTCTCTGCTGGTGTGCTCGAATTTCTGGGCGTTCCGCCCGCGGAGCGTGGGATCGTACTCGCGACTCACAGCTTCGTTGACCGCACAGGGGCCACGGACGGCGACGTGGTGCGCCTTGAACTCCAGGAAACCTCGGGCACCGAACCCTTGCTTTCCGACCCTCTAACGCTACGTGTCGTCGACACCGACAACCTCGGCGACGAATTCGACGGGGCACTGTTGGTTCCCACACGCTCCACAGCCAACGCAGACACGTGCTACGTTCGCACCAATGCAGCGCACGACTCTGCAGTGCAGGCTGCGCTACCCGCCCTGCTCGCATACAACGGCGATCCAGCGATACCCGGCCCGCGGCTCTTCGAATCCGACTTCACTGTGGACTACGCCCACGCCTATCAGGATCGACCGCTGCGGTGGGTGTGGGTGCCAGCGGCGGCGCTGCTGGGACTCTTGTGGGCGATGCTCCAATGGTTCAGACGCTCGCACGTCGCGATCTACGCGACCTTCGGGATGCGTGCGGCCTCGCGCCTGGTGATGCAATTAGGTGAGTGGGGGGTGCTCGCGGCCATGGGCGCCCTATGGGGTTGGTGCCTCGGAGTAGTAAGTGCACTAGCCCTGGGTGCGCATCCCGAACAAGCCATTGAACTCGTGACCTTCCACGGAATGCTGACCGTCATTGGCGCAACAGTGTTGGTCGCTCTGCTGGGTCTTCGCCCCGCGGGGACACTTTTGAACGCGCTCAAGGATCGATAGATCAACGCGAGACCGCGCACAGGCTAGGAACCCTTCTTTCTGACCTAGGGAAAATATAGTACCCCTCCCGCACGTATGACGCTTCCCCACTGTCGAAGTCGCCGCGAGCATCATCGTCATAGGAAACTAGTGCCAGAAAGCAACCGCAGAACGCCGCCACTCAGCGATCAACTCCACAGCTCCGCCGGCGTCGGGACACTCCAGCAGTGTTCACTATCGACCGTATGTTGAACGCGCTCTGTTCACGCCAAGCCACGCCTGTGGAGTTAATCGCTAGGTGGCGTCTTGCGGTTGCTTCACCACACACTCAACAGTGAAGATCCCAGAAGGTGCGCGGCACTATCTTACATGGTAGAAAGGTTAGACGGTGTTGGCAGACAGCCGCGCTGTTTATCAGGAGGAAGCACATGAGTCAGTCCGCAATTGATATTGAAACGGTCATGGACGAGTTCGAGCAATCTTTCTTATCGACCGAGATTTCGCCGACCAAGGATCTACCGGATCCAGCATTCAATTCGGGCTGGGGCTGCAACACCTGGTCTTGCAACTGTTCATACAGCCCTTCTCCATGCGGTAACACCTACCTCAACATGGCCATGTGCGTTCCCTGCACCTAACCGTGACGCAAAAAGGAATATACGCGCGGCGAGAAGCTTTACTTGATCGCACGCAAGTGTCCCTGGCTCTCGAGGAGTTGAAAGCCGCGATTCGGGAGCCAGGGACAATGGTCGAGGCTAGATTGCGTGAGAACCCGCTATTTGCGGCTATCGAAGTCGCATCAGCACCACTCGCTATGTCAATCCTGGGCCGGCGAGGTTCTCCTGCCGATAGGCAATCAACCGCCATCACGAGTGCGGTTGAGCGATACGCAAGACGCGCAACGTACAGGGCGACACCATTTGGGTTATTCGCGGGGGTTGGCGTTTTGGGTTCGTCCTTAGTGTCAGTCGGTGCTGAAGTTAGTGATGCGAAGTTGTTCACGTCGAACACCACTGACGGACACGAATTTCGAGAACCCCTCACCTCAGGCAATCTGGAATCAAGTTGGCTGGTAGCGAACCTTGGGGTCGACATAGGAAACGGTGAGAGCGGCGCAGAACTGCGGGAGATTTCCTTAATGGACCGTTCTGCGCAGCCCACCAGACAAACATTCAGGATGCCATCGATCGTAATGACGATCTGGAAAGCGTGCAGGCTCGGGCTCTGGATTGAGGATGTCGTTCGACTTACGATGCTTAAAAGCGTAGCAAATGCGGATGAGGTCAACCGCATAATTACACTGATGGTAACGAAGCAACTTCTATTCTTGCTACGCACGCCTCAATCTATGCCTGATCTCATTGGGCGCCAGGGAAATAGTGCGATCCCCGGTCCCACAAACGTCACGATGGTGACCATGCCGCCCGCTAATCCGCCGCCTGGTGTGCAGCGGAATCTTGAGGGGGTGGTTGCACGCCTCTTCCGATTGAGTCAGTCGCCAGCCGGTGCATCAGCGAGGCTAGCCTTTTCTGACCATTTTCTGGATAGATTCGGTACTGGAGTGCGAGTACCTTACAGACGCGCAGTTGATGACGTAGTTGGTGCGGGACTCATCGACCTTGAAAAGGCGAATGCAAACACGTCGAGTCTCTCCCATGGCGATAAGGCAGACGAGCTACTTGAAGGCCTGGTGCTAAGAGCGCGCGCTTTGGGCACTACTGAGGTTGCGATAAGTGATGGCGAGGTGGACCAGCTTACAGACCCAGCCCGGAGGGCTCTCGGGATTGACACTGATGTCCTGTTTGCCGTTGACGAGCAATCGGGAAGAGTCGAGTTGGCGACGATGTCAACTACGGCATTGTCGGGCCAAGCTCTTGTGCGCCATTGGGAGCAACTTCCGGAAGCATTCTTCGATTCAGTGTTGAAGAGGACTGACATCGCCGGGCGACACGTGGAACCCGTGGAGCTCTGGTGCTTCCCTCGAGTACGACCGATTCTCGATGTGATGCATGCTCCTCACATCACCGAGAGATATATCTCGCTCGGCTTTGCGGGAACGAGCAAAGACTGCTTGACGTTGGACGACATTGAGTTGATACACGACGGAAGTCGGGTGTGGCTCTTGGCTCTAGATTCCGAAGATCCGCTCGTTATCCGCAACTTGTCGATGGTCAACTATCCCAGACATCTATCTCGAGACGCTCAAACCTTGATTACGATCGGACGCGAAATGGAGCGTGATTGGACGCCCTTTAATTGGGGTAGCCAATCTGTTCGTGATTTTCTTCCAGGAATCGTCTATCGAGGCATCCGTGTCTCGAAGGCAATTTGGCGTTTTCCAAAACACTTGTGCCGCAAGGAGCTGTCGAGCGTTGAATGGTGCAAAGAGTTCGAGCGCTGGAGAGACACCGTTGGCCTGCCTCAGTGGATGGAGTTTGGCAGCGGGGATAACCTCCTTCCGTTCGATACAACTGATCTTTCAGAGTTTCCCGAGATTCGCCGTTGTCTACGCAAAGACTCTCCCGTCGCTTTTGAAAGCGGTCGCGCTATGCATAATCAGAAGGCCGTCGAGTATGTTCAGCATGTTTCAAGGCCCCCGGTTGAGGCGACTGATGCACCTCGACACTTCGGCTCCGCGCCACCGTATATTCCCCCAAGTGCGCGTCGCGACTGGCTCGGGTTCGAATTGGTAGGGGCACGGGAGCAACCTTGGCCTAAGGGGGCGACGCTACGTCTAAGGAATCTCGCGCGCAGCCTTGGGATTCGGGACTGGCATTTTGTCGTTTATAACGATCCGGATCCTCATACACGATTGCGGTTCCATACTGGGCACCACACGGCTCCCTCGGTTGAGCTTTTACGTGAAGCGCTCATTCGTGAGATTGGTTCGTCAGTCCGGAACGTAAGGGAAGTTCCGTTTTTTCCGGAGTATCAAAGGTACGGTGGAGAAGAATCATTTGGTTCAATAGCGGGGCTTTTTACCGAAAGTAGCGATATGGCGCTTCGAACCAACCTTGAACCCAATGGTGGAGAATCGAGGCTCGAGGCGGGTTGCTTGAGCGCCATCCAGTTGATGGAACGGCTCTTAGGATCTCAGTGGACTTCCGTGGTCGGCTCCGCATTGTCGACCCATAAGTCTCCACACGCCAGGAAAAGAGACCGTAAGGATCGTGACGAGGTGCTCGCAAGATTGCCTGTCCGTGGGAACTTTGACGGAGAACCGATTTTCGGGATCCGGAGCTCCAATAATTACCCAGTCGGAGTTGCATTGAGTGTGTTGCACATGCACGCAAATCGTATGTTCGCCGCTGATCGTGAGGAGGAGGCTCAGATGCTCTCGGTACTTCGAAGTCACATCTTCCAAAGAAAAGTGATGGGCGAGAGTTGAGTATGGAGATCGCGGGAGAGGTCCTTGCAAGACTCGCGGATCCAGCGTCTATCTTCGATCCTGATAGAGCTCCTAGTGTCGACTGTTTGGATTCCGACGGGAAGACGGTTGCCCTTCGAGACACTGTTTCGTACGAGAGTGGCGCATGTGGTGTTCTGTTGCTGGCCACATTGCTCGATGATCGCGAGGTCGCTCGTGAATACTCCAGATGGATAGAGGGCCAGTTGACAACCGCGTTGAATCACAAGATGCCCGGGGCACTAAACGCGCTCTTGGGTGCCGATATTGCAGCGCACCTGTCTCCGCCGGACTCCGGAATGGCGCGCCTTGCGATGCGCACGAGGAACTTGCTGCATAAGAAGACTGACTTTGAAATCGCGTCTCTAGAAAGATCTATAGGCTCTGGACGAGGTTCGCCCGGTTTTTGGGCTAGCGATGTCCTTGCGGGCCTCGGGCGATCTCTCATTATTCTTACAAATTCGACCGACAAAGAGTCATCTGACCGTATAACACGCGGTGCCGACGTACTGCGCCGCCTACTCGTCCCGGATCGAGAGGGAATGGTTGGGTATGTGGCGGGCCCGCCTTTCTATGGACGGGCGGGCGACGACCTTGAGTCTCATTGGAATCTGGGCTTTGCTCATGGTTCGAGCGGGATCGCTTTTGCTTTGGTGCGCGTCGGCGAGTTTCTCCGTCGGGAGAATAGGTCTAGTGAAGAAGTGCGCATCTCGGTGCGCAATTACTGCGATTGGATTCACGCACGCTTCGATGAACTAGAGGTTCCTATGTACGCGCATGATCTAGATGGATCTCCGAGATTTGTCTCGAATGGAGCTATCCCTTCATGGTGCTACGGAACTACGGGACACTCTTTGTTAATGTTTGCCGCGGGAAATTTTTTGGAAGATAGTTCCATCATTAACCGCGGTATCGAGGGTGCGCTGCTTTCCACTGAGCGGGTCGAATCGCTCGCGGATTACAGCCTGTGCCACGGCCTCGCGGGCGTTCTCGCCATGATTACGGCGGGCCGGGCTGTCAGCGACGACTCGCGACTTGAGCGAGCCCAAAAACTCGTCCGAGACCGAATTGTGGCCTCGTTTTCAACGCAAAGTCGATACGGATTTGACTATACACCGCCAGGTATTGCGGCGCCGTCCCCCGTGCCTGGCTTGCTGAACGGGGCGGCTGGCGTAGCGGCTGCGTTGTGGCAATCCAATAGCCGGACAAGTACAGTCGACGGCACACCGTGGCTCTGCGCGCCGCGGGTAGCGTTTAGTTAAGATTGTGGTTAGAGAGAACTGCATCCATTGGTAAGTGCAGATGGTCCAAACCGAAGTCTTTGGCTTCGGTTTTCGCTTCAGCTCCGTGTCAGATAAGTCCAAAACATTGGCGGCTACCCTAAGCCACGCTCTGACACGTAGCATGAGAATGGTCTTGGTGGCGAAGTGAGCACTGACGGGCTCCCGTCAAGAATGCGTTGGGGAAGGAGGGGTGTTGTGACCAAGGTTGGCCTCCGGGGCACGAGAGCGCTCGCACTGACCATGCTGCTTTTATTCTCCCTCGGCGGGTGTTCTGGTCCGGGCGATGACAGCATGCGCGTCTACGTCGACGGAGCAATCGCGGGTCTGAGCGAGGGATACTTTGCCGATGGGAACACCTGGAACGACGCCGTCGACGACGCGCTCCCCGGCCTCTATGCCGCGGAATCCATCCCCGAAACGTATCCGGCACTTCGGCAGTTGACCAAGGTTGCCGGTGGTGAACACAGTTTCTTTTCGACGCCAACGGAGGCCGCTCGATGGGAGGAACCCTACTCCCAGGACGGGGTGCCGATGCCAGCGGCGACCTATGAAAGCGGTGTCGGCACGATTACGATTCCGGGTTTTTCAAGTGCCCGACAAGACGAGATAGACCAATACCTCGGGGCTGCGGCGGCGATATTTGCTGCTGAACCCGCCCAGGAGGCGTGTGGTTGGGTAATCGATTTGCGGTTCAATGAAGGCGGCAATCTGTTCGCAATGCTTGCGGCGGTGAGCCCCTTGCTGGACGAGGGCAAAGTCGAAGGCTTTCGCGAAAGAGATGGCACCGTGAGTCACGTAGACCTGAGGGGGAATACGGTGACATGGGATGGAAAGGATACTTGGGACGGAACGGACGGAAGTTTGCCTGGGGAGCCAATAAGGCTTCCTGGCCGTTCGATCGCGATCGTCCAGTCCGCGGTAACGGCGAGCGCTGCAGAGTCAGTGATTATTGCTTTCGCCGGGCAGGCGCAAGTGGAGACATTTGGAGTGAAGTCTGGAGGTTTCACGACTGTTAACGACGGTTTTGAGTTGTCGGATGGCGCCTACGTAACTTTATCCTTTGCTCTGATGCAGGACCGCGACGGCAACGTGTTCGAGGGTGGCATCATGCCCGATCATGACACGAGGAATGCGGGCCCCTTGGCGCTTCAAGCGGCTCACAACTGGGCTGTGGAGCAATGCGAGGCATCGTGACTGCCTTGGCTACGGAAGTGCGAACTGTCGACATACCAATGGGAATCGTCGTGGGTCTTTGCCATGTGGTCGGTCGGCACAGCTCAGACGGCCACTTCGATGCGCTCAAGCGCGTCCATCATCAGCAACCGCAGCGCACGGTCGAAGACATGCCGATCGAGGACGTCGTCAAACTTGGTGCCCTCACGCAGCTTCTCCGCAGAGGGATCTTCGCGGGAGGGGATGGCGTATGGCGACAGTCGAAAGTAGCCAGTATGCCGCACGTACCGTTCGGCACGAGCGCGGTCAGGGATTACTAAGCCGCGGCCTTCGAAGCGATCCACAAGCTCAGCGAGGGAGAGTGACGGCTTCTCGAACGAGATGAAACCGCGCTCCCGCGGTTTCTTTGGCTCCAGCGGCATCGGCGTCCCTCAACGGTTCCGGGTGAGAAAAATCGGCTCTTCACGAACGAGGGTGTAGGAGTGGTCTGAATCCGCCGGATTCGAGGAGGCTTCTGACGATGTAGTTGGTCAGGTTTCGGAAGCCGAGTGCGGTGCCGCGGAGGTGTTCGAGTCTGCCGTT
>Ga0307486_1000902_pt1 | contig 24848 bp, 29 predicted proteins | sample CBIW02metaG_FD_203663 | JGI IMG/M metagenome (GOLD analysis project Ga0307486, IMG submission 203663) | Sea-ice brine microbial communities from Beaufort Sea near Barrow, Alaska, United States - CBIW 0.2 | ecosystem: Environmental > Aquatic > Marine > Coastal | place: USA: Alaska | collected...
GATCCGATCGTCGATCCCTGGCCCGAAAGTGACCAAGCTGGGAGCAACGCACCTGAAAGCACAGGCAATGACTGACCCTGCTTCGTGCCGAGGGCCGCGAGACGGTCGTGCTCATGGACGCTGAACTCAGCCGGCGGGCGCTCGAGGCCCTGGAAGATGCCGATGACGCACAGGAAGCCGCAGAAATCCTCTCCTGGATCGAGTCCGGCCAGGAGCGCACGTACACTATGGCGGAGGTCGCCGCCGAGCTTGGTATCAAGCAGCTTGACTGACCACTGGGAATTGACATCTGGTCACAGGCTGCGCTGAAAGCACTACAGAAGCTAGACAAGCCGAACCGCGAGCGGATCTTGCAAGGCAGCACAGCTGCTCAGATTGTCTCGAAACCCATGGGTTATGAGGCGCAGATGTTACGAGACACAGGGTGCTAGAAATGCCGGCTTCAAAAACGATCTCGCCGTGTGTCGTGTGGTCGCATGCCAGGGATACGCTGATAGCTTCATGACATGATGGTTTTTCTCAACCATTCGGCCACCGCCGCATCGCACCGGTACATGATGGTTTGCTCATGACAATCGAGCATCTGGACAATGCGAGGGCATTTGCGCTCATTGGTGAAATGACGTCAACCCGCAATCTTCTCGGCTATGGCGTGAGGGTCCTTCGCGCGGCACGTTTCTTGGAGACCACGCGGGATCCAATCATGACAATGCTTTCGATCGGTGTAGAGAAGCTTCTTAAGTTGACGGTCGGCGCTATTTCACTCGACGAGACGCAAGCTTGGCCGTCGAAAAAGATGATGATGAGTTACGGCCACGGAATAGCAGAGCTATTCGACAATGTGATGGCAGCAATTCTCGACCGGACCACAGACAGCAGCGACTACGTGGAAGACCTTGTTGCCGGCGTTCTTGCCGACCCTGTTTTGCCCCCTCTACTGGCAGCTCTTGACCGCTATGGCATGTCCGGTCGTTTCTACAACCTGGATATGCTCGCTGACAGCCCACAAGTAGATCCCGACCCAGCGAGGATGTGGGACGCGGCCGAGCAAGCAGCACTCGATGATCCCGGAATCTCCGAACTCCAACGCGTCGCCATGGAACGGCTATCCGATAATGATGCCTGGGATTTCTATTACTCTGCGGTTCAGGGCCGCACTGCTGACAGCATCGAGCGATTGTGGCTGATGATCTCGCGGGTCGGCATCAATCACGCGCTTGGAACCACGGGCGCGACGCTTGGGTGGGAAATTGCACCTGACGCAGTCGGGAGACAGGGTTGACGCTGGAGCTAAGGGCAGTCTCGTGAGTTTATTAATGTTCACGCACAAGGATGCTTTCATGATGGTCGTCACCGACACTCTCGCGACAACTACTGATCGTACGGCCTTCATGTTCCAATCGAAGGCGTGGGTGCTTCCGCATCTGAATATGGCGATCGCAGTCACGGGAGTTGCAAACCTTGGATCAGCTTGGAACGAGTTCTTACTCAGCAGCGCGGTCGTTCAGGACATGCGGATGATCGATCGCTTCGCACCAGAGCAGCTGCGACTTCTGTGGCAGGAGGTCTTGGCCAACGGTCCCAAGGACACGAATATCACTGCAACGATTTACCACTTCGGTTTCGAGAACGGTTCAGATCAAGCTGTTCGGTACGTCTACAGGTCGGCAAGCGACTTTCGGTCCGAGCGTATTGAGGAGTCTGGGTTCGGGGTGAAGCCGGGGCCAAAAAATTTCGCCATCGTGGCGCCAGAATCGATTGACGAGATCGTCGACCTTGCTCTTAAAATTCGCGGTGAGCAGGACGAACTGCCGCCCGCGCAGCGAATTTTTATTGGAGGGGAGTTGCAGATGATGCTCGTTCAGAATCGTCACACCCAGACGATGAGGATTCACCGCTTCTCTGACTATGAGGACGCGTGGCAGGAGATGGTGGACCGTCTTGCGCAGGCTTCCGAGGAGGGACCATTCTTGGCGTAAGGCGGCCAGCCGCCGAAGGCATTTCACCCCTTGATTATTCGCTTGCTGCGCGGCGTTCGAGTGCGCCTTCTCCGGCTTGAATTCCGGCCGTCGGAATTGGGGCTGGTTTGCAACAACGTGCATGTGGGACGTCCGCGCGCGGCCAGCCCACGTAGCCAGCAAGTTACGCCATCATCATAGGATGATCGACGAAACCGCCCTCGGCGCTCAGCCCGACACCGAGCAGGCGATCTACCTGTATAAGGGCGATGAACCGGACGATATCAAGTGGCGATACCTGCGCGAGCTTACGGTCGCCGACTATGAGGCCGTCGGCGGGGCACTGACTGAGATTCAGCGCTTCCTCACCGGCCAACTCAACTGGCTGTCGCTTGTGGAGCTGGACCTGCGCGATGAAGTCGGGCAGCTCGAGCTACAGCTCACCGATCTCGACCATATGCGGCAGGCGGAACTATGGGTGCCCCGACTCGAGCTTCGCGTTATTCATCTGAGCGCTGGACTTCGCATGTACGAGGAGTACGCCCTAGCGAGAGCGACTCGAATGTGGGGAAAAGAATCCGACGGGTACGAGGAAACGCGAGCACTCTTCCACGGTGTGTACGACGCGTCCCAGGCATACCGGATCGTTTACTACCTCAGGAACGCCCTTGTCCATGGTTCGACCAAGATGTTTCGAGTTGAGGCGAGAGCGCGCCTAAATCTGGATACCCAAGCCAAGACGACAACCGTGAAGCTCCTCCTGAATCGCCAAGCCTTCAGCTCAACAAACCTGAAAGCCGCCCTCCGAAACGAAGCACTGAGTCTCACCGAGGACCCTGACGTTCTCGGCCTTGGTTACGAAGCTGTCCTAGCAGTTGCTGCTGTCGACTCCGAGCTAAACCGGCTTCTTCACCCAGATCTCGACAAGGCAGTGGAACTCATCTGGCGGTACATGGTCGAGGCGCAGAAAGCGGGAGGGGGTGCTCCTCATTTTCACAGACATAACCGCGGAGATCCCTTCGCAAATCTCACCATCCTCGGGATGTCGAGGCCGATCTACGAACTAGTGCTCGCCGAGCACTCGAAAGCTGACTCCGGGCATTGACGATCCACCTTCCTGAGCGGGGTGCCGCGAGTGCCCTCATTGGAGCAGCGTGAACTTGAAACGGCGGTTGACGTTGCGTCTCGCAACCCTAGGGATACAAGACGTCTCACGCGCCCCCTTTTTCGCACTCCACGATTGCGGGGCTTCGCGACGCGGAGATTCTCATAACTATGCCTCGCAACCCGATGCTTGAATGACGGCACCCACCGACAGTTATGAGACACTCACCGGCCGTAGTCGGAACAGCGCGTTGATAACATTATCGCCGTCGTGGCTTTACGGTGGTTTTTCAGTGGGCGTAGTCTTGACGAAGACGCCATAGAAATGAGGGCAGTGATGGCCGACAGGACTGGATCAGCGGCGAAGGATCCCGCTCCGGACGCCGCCTACCAGCGAACGATTCGATTCGGCATCCGAGAGATCACCAGGCGCTTGAACGGCTGCCTGGGCGGCACGCTCGTCGCCTCTCTTGCAGGATCGAAGGACACCAAAGCCTCGTACAGGTGGGCCAAGGAAGATGGCCCCCAGCCGCGACCTGAGGCGATAAAGCGACTCACGTTTGCCTACGAGCAGTGGTGGAAAGTCGCTGAAGCCGAGGGTGAGCACGTCGCACGCTTGTGGTTCATCGGCGCCAATCCCTGGCTGGACAACGACACGCCTGTGAATGCGATCCGCGAGGGCCGCTACAAGGGCGTCAGCAACGCCGCCCAGGCGCTCGTCGACGACACTTTTAGTGGATGAGCCCCGCCATGAGTGACTTCCAAGACATCCACGACATCGTCCGTGAACTGAACGCAGCCCTCGGCCCGACCCTCGTGGCAGCGCTGTCCGGGTCAAAAGACCGGAAGCTCCCCATCCGGTGGGCAAAGGCCGATGGCCCCGAGCCTCGCACAGAAGCGGCGGGCCGGCTGACGTTCGCGCACCGCCAGTGGAAACTGCTCGCTGCTGCGGAAGGAGAGCACGTCGCTCGCCAGTGGTTCATCGGCGGGAACCCGCATCTGAACGAGAACACCCCGCTCACCGCCATTCGCGAGGACCGCCACGGTGATGTCGCAGGAGCGGTTGAGTCGTTCATCGCCGGGCCTGCCGACGCGTGACTGCGCTGACCACAGGGCTACGGCTCATTGCTGATCCTGGCGTCTACGGCTACCACGTCGGAAAGGTCGCCCGGACACTGCAGTACACTGAGTACACAAGAGTTCACAGGAGGGTCAGATGACACCCGAACAGCAACTACAGAATCCTTTCCGGCCCACGGCTGGAGCGGAGCCGCCGCAGCTGATCGGCCGCGCTGGCTTTCTGGACGAGTTCGTCTATGGACTCCGTATTCGCTCCGGGGCCCCAGGTCTGCTGACCATCTTCACCGGCGCCAGGGGTATTGGCAAGACCGTCATGCTCGGCGAGGCGGAGGACGCTGCCCGCATTCGGGGATGGGCCGTGGTGTCAGAGACCGCGACGCGAGGATTCCTGGGGCGGATCGGTGAGTCCATGCGCGCCATCGCCGCAGAACTCGGTGATGGTCCTGCCGGTCGACGGATTACCGGGATCAGCGCGGCCGGGTTCTCCATCACCACCGAACTGCCTCCGCAAGAGCAGACCGGATGGCGCCAGGTGGGCGAACAGCTGCTGCGCCTACTGGACGCACAGGGCACCGGTTTGGTCATCACCCTGGATGAAATCCACGGCGCTGATCGTGACGAACTTGCCCAACTCGCGGCCTCTGTGCAGCACTTCATCCGCGACAGGCTTCCGATCGCCCTCGTCTTCGCAGGACTTCCCGCGGCCGTGTCTGACCTGCTCAACGAAGGCGTGGCAACATTCCTGCGGCGTGCAGACCGTATTGACCTGCACGCCGCGACCATCGACGAGGTCGAAAGCTCCTACAGGGAGACTTTTGCCGGCATCAGCGATCGATTGGATCCCGCCTTCCTTCGGGTTGCGGCCGAGTCAACCGGGGGCTACCCGTTCCTGATCCAACTGGTCGGTTACCACCTCTGGCAGCTGGCTGAAGTCACCGACGTCCGGCTCACCGTCGAGGACGTGGATCTCGCCCTGGCCGCCGCCCACCGCCGCAACACCCGCGTCGTCATCGACGCCGCACTATCGGTCGTGTCGCCCAAGGATCTTGACTTCCTGCGGGCGATGTCCGAAGACGACGCGTCCTCGGCAACGGCAGACATCGGTCGCCGTCTCGGAGACCAGAAGAACACCGTAGGCAATTACCGCGCCCGACTCATCGACGCTGGTCTGGTCCAACCTGTGGGACGAGGTCGCCTCGAGTTCGCCATTCCCGGCCTACGTGAGCACCTCCGCCGAACCTGATCTTGGTCGCGAACAAGGCTTAGAAGCTCAGGTTCGCGTTCGCGGCATGACGCCCGTCAGGACGAGGCCTGCAGGTATCGATCAGCGCTGAAGCCCTGTAACGGGGTGTCGCCCCGGGCGTACAGCGGATGACGAGGGTGACCGTGCTTAGTTGGCCCGCCAAGCGACATCCAGTCACAGCCCGCATCCGCTGTGAGCTGCACGATGTCCCGAAGCAAAGTGGGCAGATACGCCCTGGACTCGACGAGACCGCCCCAGGCAGCCAGGAGAGTGCGCGGCCGGTCACCGATCGCCTTCATGATCTGTTTCTCGTTCTCGGCCTTTAGGTCGGGGCGATACTCCTGGTGAATACCCTTCGGGTCCGTCGAGATCTGCGGGTAGACGTTCAGCATCGTCCAACTGTCGTAGCCGTTGTCGGCAGCGAATCTGCTCACGCGCGCGACTGTGCGATCCAGTGCGTTCGGGACAGCGGTGCTCGGATTGATCCCGAAACAGACGAGCGGATTCAGCCCGACCGTTCCCAGCACGAATCGCGCAGAACCGTCGGACGTGCGCTCCCAAACCCATTGCTGCTGACCCACGTCGTCCCTCATCACTGCTCCTGCGACCATTCCCAGTCGACGGGGAGACCCCTTCGATGGTGGCTCCCGTAGTGACCAGCATGACAGCGACTACGGACTTTTCGACCTCTCAGCACGCTGCAACTTGTCGCAGGAGCATCGCCCTGCACCCGAAGCCCGGCGTTCGAGCGGTTGTCCGAATAGCTTGTCGCCGCGCCCAAGCCCCTTTTTCTGCTCAGCCTCATCTCACTTCAAGGGTATGGTTTTTAGTACTCGATAATCACACTTATCATGACTATCGGGCGTGAGGGCCTTTTTTTCGGCATGGAGACGCCAGGGAAAGTAGCCCCTTGCTCGTCCTTTGCCCGAATGTCGTACGTGCATGCTTGATTGCGGAAATGACGGCGGAAGAGTTGCTTAATTGGACGGGTTGCGTGCAGCACGCGCCGAGGCCATCTGGAACCTCATCGTGTCACTCCCCGCATTTATTGCAGCCGCGGAAGGCCTATCCTTGGTTGCGGCTCGTTCTGGGCGGCGTTGGTGTCAGCGCCACGCACGGAATGTGGATGACGTTGGCGCAATTCGGGGAAGGACGCTACCTGCGGCACGGCAGGTGGGACTGATCGCCCATCGCGCGGTGAGCCCTCTTCACCACCCGACAAGGTGATCGGCTCGTCGAGTTGGCACTTCCTCCACTCGCCACCTGCGCGGAAAACTACACGGGATATAAAGGTGTGCGGCCGGCGTCCAGTCACCATTTGATGATTGACCGAGTATGAGCATGACCGGGCTTGGACATCGTGCGTCGGTATGGAGGGCGATTCCGCGCAGTGTCCGTTTGTCTCGGTTGCTCGGGAAACCACTTCCGCCAGGATGCGTATGCCAGTCGCCGAGATAGGAGAGACGCCGTCCCGACTGCTCATACGCACGGGCAAGTTCTTGGCTCTGCCATTTGTGGTCGGGTAGAAGCGACTTTCGGCGGTGTGTTGCGGAAGGCCCGGGACCGACTATCGATGTCACACAGATACTGTCCGGTGTGGACCATCCGAGCAAGAGACCGCCGGTTTCGTAGGGTGCCATTCTGCTCGCTTCTTGTTGCAACGTCTCGGTGATGCCCTGCCCGAGCCATAGCACCTTCGTCACTGGTGTGCGCATTCGGCATGCGGCTGCATTCGGTGTGGGCTCCAGCGCGGCAGGTCGGGCTCGTCAAATCCATGTATGGCTAGGGTTGCGACGTCAATGGTCGGGCGTTGTAGAAGGACTCCGACCGCCGACCGAACGGCCTGCATACCTACCTCGTCGAGGTCAAAGCCTGTGCCGGTGAAGGTCGGCTCGGCGCAGCCGACGGGTTGATTCGGTGGTGCGACATCGGCGATGGGTGCAAGGGAACTGCCGCCGCTTGCGATGTCATCGGCGCGATGCCATTCAAAGCAGGAGAAGCACCAGGTGGAACCAGAATCGATGCGTACGACTGTTCCTCCCCACGCCCCGTTGGTGCCTGCGGCCATCACCCATGGGGTGTCGTGCTCGCGTGCGAGGTGCGCGGTGAGTCGCGCGATACCTACTTCTGCCGTTGCATCGATGACGAGATCACTTGCCGCAATCTGGTCTGCGAGGGCGGACGTTTCGACCCTTCCTACCGGAAGTTGCCACGCGACCACCTCCGTGTACGGTGCAGCTTGGCGTAGCAGGTGAGCGACAGCCTCACTCTTGCTCGCGCCGACATGCTGCATCGTGCAAGCGTGCCGCTCAAGGTTTCCCGGCTCCAGGACATCCTTGTCAATGAGCATGAACGAGCCGACGCCCGCTCTGGCCAGGTGCTCTGCGATTCGACTGCCCAGGGCGCCAAGGCCAATGATCAGAACGCGCTTCTTCGCGAGGGGAGCCATAGCGGGATTTCGCGACCTCATGTCTTGATTCCCAGCCCTGCCTGCACGGATGAGCTGGTGGGTCGTTGCGGATTGTTGGGCAGCCGCACGTACCGCGGGGTTGCCCGAGTTTCTCTGACGGCCCGGCTTGCCCTGTTGTTTCGTGACCAGCACCCAGCCAAGTCCCGTTTGGGTGCGGCTGTGCTCCTCCGGGAAGCCCACGAGACGGATGTCGGTCCTGCTGCCGGTCGGGTGGGCAGCCGCGGCGTCAACGTCAGCGTCAGTGGCGGCCTGCCAGATGGCCGCCGCACTATCGACTCGAACCGGTCCGCCCAATGTGTTCCATCGAACGAGGGCCCTTGCCGCTCCGACGTAAAGGTTGAGAATCTCGTCCGGAAGCGAGGCGAGCACCTCGCCGTGCGAATTCTTGAGCTCGGCGACGACGACAGTTAGATGGTTGTCAATAACCGGGACCGGTCCTGAGATCAGCACTTCGGCCCAACCATCTGTGAGATGGTGCGCAAGGTGCCAGTCGCTGTCCACCAATACAACTGCGTTTCGTTGGTAGGTGTAGTAGTCGGAGAACGGTTCCCCTTGGTCCTCTTCCCCTTCACCTCCATGCGTTGCCTCGCCAAACGCGAGCGCGGTGCTGAGTTGCACGCGGATGAGCCATTCTAGTGTGTCGCTGGTATTCCACGCATCCGAGCTGCGGCCGATCAGACAAAGGTTCCGACCGAACGGGTGCTGGTGGTGGCCCATCTCTAGGTCGGGAGCTTGAACCTCAGGCCGCACGTACGGGTACGCGTCGGGAAAGCTCGCAACGAGGTACATCTCTTCCCGGCCGGTGATCTCCGCGGGTACGGTCAGCTTCCAGCGGATTAGGCCTTCTACGCCGGCTTGAGCGTCCTCGACAACCCGAACCCCGAGCGACTCCAACTGGCTCTTCTCGTACTCGAGCCGCCCGGGGAACTGTTCCCACCAGGGGAGAGTTGCACTCACGTATCAGCCAACAGGTCGGTTGTCTGGAGGGTTCGGCGGGTTCGACGGCCCGGGCGGTACGTTGTCGGGCCTTCCCGGTTTGTCCGGGTGCTCTGGGTGTTCGGGCCTCGCTGGGCGATCGTCTGGCTTTGGCAACAGCTTTCCTCCTTCGGAGTGCGGCGGAATTCGCCTCGTTTACAGCCTCGCATATGCGACCGACATTCATGTCGTACAGACGCAGAACGACAACATCGTTGTGACAACCCGAACTGCTACGAGTACGAGGTGACCCTCAACGAGTGGCCGGGTGGCGAGATGGCCGGCTACTGCGGTTCCTAAGGCACCTTCAACGTGCTGTGCAGCGAATGCGAGGACACCGTCTCCGCGGAGATCGGGGACAACACCTGCTTCACCTGCGGCGCCATGTACGAGGTTGGCCACGACGGCAAGGCAACTACACGACCGTCTCCCGAATCTCCCAGGCTGAAAAGGTAGCTCGCACCTGATCTGAAAGGCCCGATGCGATGAACCTACAGCGCTGAGCACGACCCGCGCACTGCGCCACGATGAGTGCGTCATGATTTGAACAACCGCTGGATGGGACGCTGGAAAGTGCATTTGGAAGTGTGCAAACGGTCCGACCGATGCGCAACGATGGCTTCGAGTGTGCGGTTGGACGTACTCAGACAGATCGATCAGTAATCGTCGTCGTCGTGATCGGTAAAGCCATCCCGGATGTATGAGTTCGCGCTACCCCACCAACTCTCGTAGCGCCCACCGTGCGACAGCGCCATGATCACGGTGCCCGCTTGATGCGGCATGTTAGGCACGTTTTGGAGAGCCACCGCCTCGATGAATCCAACACCAGGTGCCGCCAAACGACGGCCCTCCTTCAACGCCGCCTCCCACCCCTTGATCTGTGCGATCGGAGCCCATTGGCTAAGCAGCGGCTCCGGCGGCTGGAGGTGCTCGAACACGATCGGGAGCACATCGAGGAAGATGTTGTCCAGGTCCTTGCCCACTTTGCTCTCCACGTAGAACAGGGTCACGCCGGCGGCTGAGAGCAGCGTCGAACACACGAGCCGAGATTGACACTCTGCTGGTGCTCGCCCGGGGAGTTTCACGCATCGAGAACGACCAGCTGGATCTTCTCGGTATGCTCCGGCTTATCGAGATCCAGGTGCAGAGCACCCGCCGCGCTGTCGTGAACGAAGCACGAGCTGCGGGCTGCAGCGGCGAGGAGATCGCCGACACCCTGGCGATCGACGTTGTTGAGCTCAAGACCCGATACGGGAGCGCCCCAGCCGACTCCGATACGCGACTGCCACGAAGCGGCTGACGAACAAGAATCCCCGGGGCCTCACGGCCTCGGGTCTTCTTCTTCCAGCTGGCGCTATTCCTCCTGCGTCGCCGCAGCGCGCCGAATAGCCAGGAGGAACGGACTGTCCTCGGCGCGCGTAGCCGCGTCGAGCTCCTCGAACGGAACGAGAGACTCGTGTTTCGGGTCGATCCCGAGCATCCAAGCGGACCACGCGTCATGGACATTCTCGGCCGTCACATCGACACCCTTTGCGCGCATCAGCACTGCGTAGAGCAGGAATAGCTCGTCGGCGCCATCCGATACTGAGGCGCTCTCTGGGAGGCCCGCGCGGATACGTGCAGCATCCACAGCCAAGTAATTCACCATGGCAACAGTCTGCCGACGAGAAGCATGACGTACAACAGCCCGAACACGATCGGCACGACCCGCTCGACGTTGCCGAGCTGACGAAGTCCGGCTCTGATCTTGGTCAGCCGACCCGGCTTGGTGTCGCCCGCCCCGAGCACGGCCCACTCGTCAAGGAACGGCTTGACCGGAAGGTTCTCCGACTCGATCTTGTTGATGACAGCGAACTTCGCCTCGCTCAGATGACGATAGTTCCGGAGCAGGAACCACCAGCACGCCGCGACAGCTATGCCCGCGACGCAGACCGACACGGGAAGCAATGCCGAGCCCGTGGTCTCGTTCCGCAGCCCAACAACCGCGACCAGCGTGGTGTTCACTGTGAGGAAGAAAGCGTTAGCGACAGCGCGCCGAGCTGAGACTCGATCGGCCATCTCGACCGTCAGCTTGTAGATCTCCATCACCCGCGGGTCGGGCGCTGCGGGTTTGGTCAACGCGCGCCGCCGCCGAGCTTTTTCAGGTTGTCCCACGTCCAGTTGTAGAGCTTGTCCGAAGCGATAGCTGACGTTGGCTTCTTCGACTCACCCGCGTAGCCCGCCAGCAGGAAGTACGGCACACCCTCCTCCTTCGCGATGCGCAGCTCCTCCGCCACACCGATTGCCAGGTGAGTGCTCCTGCCGCAGAGCACGATAACCAGGCCGGCTGCCTTGATCCGCCGGCGGGCTTCCACCTTCCAAGTTGGTGATGCTGTCTTGATAGACCAGTCGGCGATCTCGAACGGCGTGTCCGGGTTCTTAGCCTGCCCGATGAGCATGATCTTGAGTCCTGCGTCGTTGTCGTAGTCGAAGCTGATGAATGCGCGTTTAGCCATAATGGCCTCCCCGGGTAGATGCTTGATGCCGAGGTCGTTGTCGGCAACTGATATCATGCCAGGAACCCCCGACATCGACGCTCGGCGGAGCAACTTCTTTGGTGGCGCTCAGTTCGAGCTTCAACTCGAGTGCCGCTGCTACCTTCTCCAGCGTTGCCGTCGAAACATCGTCCCCGCGTTCAATGCGGGCGACCGAGGGGCGGGAAACGCCCGCGCGCTCAGCGAGCTCGTTCTGCGTCCAGCCGAGCGAGACGCGGGTCTCGTGGATCTTGCTGGCGATCTCCGCCATCGGGGCGTCAGAAACCCGGTCCTCGCCCATGATCACCCCATCGGCTTGACGTGCGACTCGATGAAGGCAATCTCGTCGGCGTCGAGCTTGTACTTCGAGTAGAGCTGCTGGTCGATCTCCGGGATCGACTTCGACCAGTCGATGTCCGAGGCGCTCGTGAAGTCTTGAAGGGGGACGTACTTCCAGACCCGCGCCGGGTTGTCCTGGGTGATCTTCAGCACACCCAACATGGTGCGGGCGAATCTGCTCTTCACATACTCGAGGCAAGCATCGGCTTCGGGTTGCGTCGCGAAACATCCAATCGTGAGAAAGGTCTGCGTGACAGCGACGTCCGGTTCCAGGACGAGAGGCGACGACAACACCTCACCGAGATCACCTGAACCGTTGGCCTTGGGGACAGACACTTTGTATGCAGCGTAGCTGGCAGGGCCGGTGAGGTATTTGCTGCGGATCCAGCGTGACAGACGTTTGTTCTTGATGAGCCCCATCACTCGCATATAGGCGTAGCCATCGGATGGCTTGTCTTCGTGGTAGAGGAACGAGAACTGCTCGAAGGTGTTCGTATTGACTAGAGCGGTATTGCCCTCGGGGCGAAGAGCGAGGGCGTCCGGATGATCTTGGTAGAGCTCCTCTGTGTATCGGTACGACCTTGAGCTCGTGATGCCCGCATCCACCAATGAGGCGGCACCCGACTCATTCACCTTGTGAAGAATGTCGTTGAGTTCTGGGTACTTGGTGAAGGTCTCGATGGGCTCACCTGCTCGCCCCTCGTCGCGGTATGTGACGGCGATACCGCCCTTGATGTCGGTGCCGGGGAAGAGCTTGCCGCTGTTCGTGACGTATACGGGAACGCTGAGGTGCTTGTCTGCCAACATTTTTTCGTTCCAGGCCTTTGGTGTGAGCCCTCCGTTGAAAAGGAAGCGCGCGGGGGTAATGAGAACCGCCTTCCGGCCGACCTCGTATGCGGCGTCCATAAATAGGTGGTAAACAGGCGTATCCCGCGTGCCCTCACCCTGAGCTTCCTCCTGGTACGGCGGGTTGCCGATGACGACGTCGAACTTCTTGCTCATAGTCAGTGTCCTTCCGTCAACATGTCGTCGACAATCTGCTCGCGCTCTTTCAGGCTCATCCTTGCGATGTCCCCAACCTTGAAGTGCCCGGAGTCTTGGATCCAGTCCCTACGCTCGGGCACGCCGCCGGAGACGGCCTCGATCGTGATCTTGTGCAGCAGCTCGTTGTGGCTCATCTCGAATATCTGCTTCGTGAGAATGTGGCGCAGACGTTCTTCCTGGTCTGGAATCACGTCTGCAAGGCCCGCGTCGAGACGACGCACGAGCTCCATGAGGAAAAGGCCGGCGGTCGAGAACAGATCAGCGAAAGTCTTCGTCTGGTCCTCGAAGATGCCGGGGTTCTCCGATTCGATTACGTCAACCATCGTCTCCACCACGGAGCGGGGCGTGAATACCAGCGACGTCTTCTGTTGAGGGATGTAGGCGAAGATGTCCTCGGTCTGCGACTCGTCGAAATAGTCCGCGAGTGCTTCCTTCTTGTCGAGGAACTCCTGGACTGCCTTGTCGAATACTGCTTCGTCGAACATCCCCGGGATCTTGATGACAGTTCCGTCTTCCTCGGTGACATCCTGGCCGTCGCGAAGCACGCGGAAGTCGGCCTCGGTGATGCCGGTGATCTCCTCGAATACGCGGTCAGGCGTGTAGTCGTCGAAGTTCGCCAGACGGATGTCTCTGTTGCCGTACGCCATGAGGAGCATGGGGATCGTGCGGGCGAAGCCGCGCAAGTGCGAGCGCGCGTCGTCCATCGTCTGATTCGCCCGCTTCTGCTCCTTCTTCGTCTCTTCTCGAGTAACGACGTCGGTCGCGATCTCGTCGGTGCGCGCGTTGACCAGCGCGAGGATGTCGGCATTGAACGACTCGTGGTGCGCAGCCTTCTCCTGCTCGATCGCCGCGGCGTCAGCTTCGGTGGCTGCTTCACCAAATGCGTCAGCGAAGTGCTTCTCGGCGATGCCTCGCTCTGTGAGAACGCGCTCAACGTCGGCCATAACGCGAGCCTCAGTCTGCTTCTCATCGCGCTCTACCTGCTTTACAGAAAGGCTGTACTCTCCCGCGAGCTTCTCGCGGGTCTCGCGGGCCTTCTCGGTCACCAGATTCGCGATCTGACGCGCAGTGCTCTGTGGCGAACCCTCGCGATCGATCGGTGCGATGTCCTCGATGCGCCAGACGGGCTTGCCGAGTTCTGCGACCTTTGGATTGATGACCGTCTCAATGTCGACCTGGACGTTGCCGTCGGAATCGAGCGAGGGCAAAGGCTCTGGGAGGTCGAGGCTCCCGCCTGTCTTAGTCTTCCCCTGCTCCGCCTCCGGCAGTTTCTCCAGGATCTCCTTGACGTGCTCTGAGTATCTGAAGATACCCGCTACATTTGCGAACAGCAGGTTCGAGAGGAACCCGCGGCGGACCACTTCGCGCGCCTTGAATGCCTGAGGGAAGGTAAGCACCTGTGCGGCGTCGAGCTCGACCATGCGGCCCTCTGAGTCCTCGCCGATCACAGGGAAGAAGTTCAGCAGCTTGCGGATGTTGTCCTGGCGAACGCTCTGATCGTTGGAAGGTGTCGAGCTCAGATTGTTCGCGAACGCGTCGAAAATCGTGAGCGTGCGCTCGGGCGCGAAGTCGAAGATGTAGGCGTTCTTCTTCTGGAACGCCTTGCCGCCGCGCTCGAACGTGCACGGGTTCTGCGCGCGGAACGCGGCCTGCATATAGAGCGCTGGCGACGAGAGGTTCGACAGCATGATGACCGCGGTCCACTCGGGTACGGTGACACCCGTGGTGAGCTGACCGACGGAGAGCGTGATCGTCTTTCCCCCCGTGCTTTCGGCCTCGCGGATCGCGGTGCGCACGTTGTCCAGGGACTTGCCAATAACAGCAAGGTCCGCATCGTCTTCGCGGCCGTCGCCCGCGGCGAGGATCACGTCGTAGTCCTTGAACACCTCGTGATTCTTCAGGAGCCTCTGGAGTGCCTTCGCTGAAGCGACACGGTACAGAAGCCAGAACGAGTGGCGGATCTCATCGCGAAGCTCGGGAGTGGAGAACGGGTACTTCTCGTTCATTGCGAGGCAGTCGAGGAACTTCACGACCTCGGTCTCATGCTGGAAGAAGCCGTTGTCCTTCGTGCTGAAGAATTCATTGAGGTCGAACGTGAAGTCGATGTTCGAGCCGTCCTCGTCACTTGCGACGCCGAGAGCGAGCTGATCGGTGATCATGCGAGAGACTTGGTACGTCAGCATGTTGAGCCGAGGAAGAGCCCCGTAAGGATTCTCAACCGCGTCGTCGTCCCAGCTCGCGCGTGCTGTTTGCTCGTCTTCGTAGGTCCAGTTGAAGATCTGGCTGTCGTTGAATCGGCCAGATACCAATGCCTTGAACGGTGTGCCCGAAAGGTGCAACGTCCAGGACCGAGTGATCTGGTCGAACGCAACGTCGGTCTTGGTCGTGTCGACACCCTCATGGGCCTCGTCAATGACTAGCAAATCCCACTCGTAGTCAGCGATGTGCTTGAGCTTCTTGTGGACGCCACCGAAGTACTGCGAGCCCTTGAGATCCTGAAGCGAGACGAACTGGACAATCCTGGGATCCTCACTGCTGTCGTCTGCGAGATATTTGACCCATTGATCACGCGTCATGACCGAGCGAGATGCGAGCGAAGGCGAGTCCGAGACGAACTTGTAGGGCGTCTGGTGTCCGATGAAGCGAGCGAAGTCGTCGAACCACGAGTTGGCGATCGCTGGCCGGTTGGTGACGATGAGCACCTTCCTGGCTCCTATCTTGCGCATCAGGTCATACGTTGTGAGAGTCTTGCCAAACCGCGGCTTGGCATTCCACAGCACCTCGGCGCCGCCATCGTTGAACACAGCGAGCGCTTGCTCGACTGCGTCTTTCTGCTCGTCGCGCAGCTCGTAGTCGTCCTCGCCGAACTTCTGTAAATCTGCAAAGTCCTGGCCGGCGAAAGAGTTGAAGTACTCGAGCGACGGTTTTGCTGCACCATCGAAGCGGTGCCATTCGGTTCGTTCGGGCTTGAGCTCACGTTCGACGCCCGCCTGACGCAGATACGCGTGGAAGTCGCCATCTCTGAAGGTCCCGCCGGCTTCAGACGTGAAGAAGGCGCGACGTACCCAGTTCTGGACCTTGACGACCGAAAGCTGCGAAGCCTGCTGCTTGATACGGGTGGCGGCGCTGTCCTGCTCCGTGTATCCGATCTTCTCCCAGCCCTCGTACTTGGGGATGTCTGGAGTCGACCACGAGTAGATCAACGGAGTGATCTCTCGATAAGTGTTGATGTTTGGGCTAGACAACGGCTCTCACTTCCTTGTGAACTTGGTCGATTCGGCATTTCTCGTAGGTGTCGTAGACGGCGAAGTCGAAGGCGCCGGTGCTCGCTCCACGCAGCGAGGCGAGGGTGAACGGCTCGCGCTGCACTATTCCGGGGACATTGAGCGCCCGGTGCCACCACGAGAACTCGATTGCTTCTCCAGAAGCATCAAGCCCGGTGAGTGTGTTCCCGTGGAGGATGTTCGCGGCTAGGAGGTACTCGGCGGCATGATAAAGGTTCGTCCGATAGTTGCAGCTCACGCCGCGGTCTTCGTGGAACGCTGTGAACTCTGCAAACAGCCCGGCCTTCGCTGCCGAGAGATTGTCTTCGAGAAGCTCGATGCCATAGATCGACGCGAGCGCAAACAGGGACTCCGTGGGCCAGAACTCCGGCTGGTAGCGCTTCTCGATCGCGTGCAGTTTGCGCCGCAGAATGGCGATCAGGAAGTTGCCGTCCCCAGCGCTCGGCTCGAAGAAGGTCTTGTCGACAAACTGAGGCCCGGTCTCGAGCTCGGCGCGGACTAGATCTAGCATCTGCTCGACCATTCGGCGGGGGGTGAATACCTCGCCGTGCGCCTTCACCCGTTGACGCGACTTGATGAGCTCTTCGCTCTGCTCATCACGCGTACTCGCATCGACAGCTCGGCTACTCTGCTTGTGAGATGGGGTGATGATCGTCATGGCTCTCTTCTACGATGCATCCGATTGGCTTGTATCAGATACTTTACTCGATCAAGCCGCTAGAACGCTCGAACGATTGCATCGTGTTGCCCCGCTTCGCGCGGCCGGGAAGTGCCTCGAAAGGCAGAGCAACCCCACTCTTATCCACTGGTCAATGATTTTACTACCACGGCTGATTGAGGGCGCCCTTTCATTGAGAGCGCCTGTGGTTGATCACGCTGCCGTGCCGAAAGTTGACGGTACGCCGTCAACGCGCCGGTGCGGCCGAGCGGGTCGGCTGGTCGGAATCCGCGTCGGTGTTCCGAGTAAAGGCCGTGGAGTTGCGGCCGGAACGTCCGGACCAACTCGGCCGATCCGCTCCTGCAAGTGCCAAGCCAGCAGGTTCAGCGCGACCTGTAGTTCCCACACGAGGACTTGTGGGCAGGGCGCGAGCAGCAGGGCATGCCTCCACCGTTTGATATGCAGTTGACGATCTCGAGGTTCTTCCAACCGTTGATGCTGCGATCGCGAATAGCACCGGATCTGCTTGGCGCGATGTGGTCGCTACCGCCGGCCACCGGCGCGGCCCCGTACCGGCCGCTCTGGGATAACGAGTCGGGCGTCGGCCGCGGCAATCTCTCCGAGCGAGCTGCGGCCTTCACCGTCACGCTCGGGCTCCGAGATCAATCTTCGAAGGCACGCAATCCGGAGGACACCACCCGGTAGAGGACTGCGGATGGAGACGAATGAACACTGTGAGCCCTTTACGCCTCGTTACGCCTTTGTTGCCAGTTACGCCTTCTGCGGTGAGGTAGAAAACGATGACTCGAGTTGTGACCGCCCCTGGAGGAGCGCGCTACCGGTTGGCTGCACACGAGGTCCCGCTCGTCATCGCCATCTATGCCCCGCCGGTCGAGGCACTATTGGAAACGCAAGCACAGCCTGGCTACCAGAGCGAGCTGACCTCGTGGGGTGCGCGCGTATTCAACCTTCCGAGGCACTACATGAAGTCGGAGCTCGCGGAGGAAATCATGGCGACGCTTCGTCTTCCGTAGGGGCGAGGCGTACCAGGTGCGGGCTGGTCGCCGTCCACGCGGCGACTATGGGTCGAACGGTGTTGGCGTCGTAACGGGCGGCCGGCTCTCGTGGGGCCGATGCCCCGCGGTCGAGACGAGCCTCTGGTCCCTGGTGCGCGTACCGCGTCAGGAACCGGTCGCGATTGGGTTCAGCCAGCAGATTTTCAATCCCAATCTGAGAGCACGATGATCCGTATAACGTCGTCGATGTCGCCTCCATCGCGGAGCCACTGGCTGGGTGTCCTCCGGCCCATCGCGAGAAGATTCAGGTGCTCTGTCTTCATGAACCCGACGACACTCGACCACCGCCGCCCGCCGAGAGCCCTGAGCAGTTCCGGAAGCCTGTCCAGGAGCGTCGTGGGTGACCCGCGCTTGAACTGCCAGATGGGCAAGCGGAGCCGGCCTGAGACCTCGACCCCGTACATCTGGCCGGAGGCCACTGCGACCTTTACGAGCTCTTCCTCCCATTCCAGAAATGCTGCAGCGTCTTCCACGGACATGGTGTCGAAAATGCCCGTCAACCAGTCCGCCGTTTCGCCCAGTTGCAGGCTCTCGCGGTCCACGGATATAGAGATCTCTGCCCACTCTTCGGACGTGAACCCACCCGACTCGATGAACGCGCGCACTTCGTCCTTCGATAGGCGGTTCTTTGAGTTCGACATCACCGAGAGCAACATGTCAGGGAGCACTTGGGCGAGGTATTCGGGATCGTTCGCGAGGCCGGCCACGGCTTCCGCAAGGCGCCTGACGTCGTCGTCGATAACGCCAAGCTCCGAATCATCGCGATGGGGATCCGGGTCGGAAGCGGGGGCAGTGTCGTTCGTCATTGGTGGGATTGAGTCCTTCCTAACTAGACCCTGCGGCGACCTATTGGCCTACCTCGAATGCGGACTACGATTTGGTTAGTTGGCTATGCGGGCAAGGAATGAACATCGCGCGGACAACTGCACTGGACGTTCACGTCTCCATTGACGCTTCGATGATCGCTCGCACATCGTTGACGTCGCCGCCGTCTCTGAGCCACGCGATGGGGGTCTTCTGCCCCTCGGCGACCAGGCTTGGCTCGGGGGTCGCCATGAATCCGGCGACGCTGCGCCAGTGCCATTGCGGAGTGACGACCTCGATGATCTCCGTCAGACCCGGAAGGAGTTTCTTTGAGGATCCAACAATGAACTGCCAACTCGGAAAGCGGAGCCGGCCCGAGATCTCGATGGCGTACAGGCTTCCCTCGCCAACGGCGGCCAAGACGGCTTCTTCGTTCCAGCCGAGGAAGTCAACAACGTCTTCGAGCGACTTGGTTTGAAGTAGGCCTAACACCCAGCCCGCAACTACGTCGAGGTGGAGGCCTTCACGCTCCACGGAGGTCGAGGGCGTGAACCATTGCTCAGCGGTGAAGTCGCCGGATTCGATCAGAAACCAGGCTTCATTCATCGTCAGCCTTTCCTCTGAGATGGGCGTCATAGCGAGGAGCATGTCAGTGAGGGCCTCCACAAACCATTGCGAGTCATCGCTGAGCCGGGCAACCGCTTCCGCGAGGCGCCGGACGGCTTCTTGGGATACCGCAGATCCGGTTCGCTCATCGGTGCTGTCGGGAGGAACGGAGCTCGTCATCCCAGCACCATAGATGCCGCGAAGGGGATGATGCGAGCCCGCGGATAGCCCTCAGAGCTCTCGTTTACCGGTGCCAGCGCGCAAGTGCTCGGATATGAGCAAATGGCCAAGTCGAGCCTCGTTCGCCAATCGGAAACTCACAGTCTGCCTACAGCTTCATGGCTGCGGAGGTGTCGGCACTATCCCGCCTGGCGGCAGTTCGTCATGGATGCGCCCGACGACCTTCCGTTGATGAGGTGTCAACGTGTCGATGCTGTGCTTCTCTATGGCAATCGCCCACCACGCAGTGGTCCGGATCGTGCAGTTCGGGCAGGTGCGCGGCGAGATGACGCCCCAGGCGCCCATGTTGGGAGGGGAGTCCCAGCCGGCTTCGTAGGCAGCCCGCGAGTCGAGCAACTCTTCGAGGCCGCACGACTCGCACCAGTGCACGAACGCGTCGGTGAGAGAGTCGTTCGCGCCGTCAGTGTTCATGTGCGCCGACTTTCGCCGCGGCGCCCCACGATCCCGCTCCGGACGTACCCATTAACGCTTTGATGCGCTTCTGGGCGTTTCCATCCCGGAAGCAACTCGGTCAGGGGCTCGGGTGCGTCCATCAAATTCTCGGGACGACGTCGATCATAGGTCCACTCACCTGTTGCCGTCGCTGCCGCGGCCAGGCGCCGACCGAAGACCTGGGCCTCGAGCAAGGGCAGATGGAGACCTGCGGCAGCTTGAGTGCGGAGCCACTGTTCATAAAGCTCGTAAAGGAAGCTGAACGGCACGAAGTCCCAGGCGAAGCGCCAAGCGTAGGTCTGCCAGAAATGCAGGATGTATTGGTCGATGCCACGCATGCTGGCCACAGGGCCGTACGTTGTGGCAGCAGACGACGGTCGCTTGAGTGCCTCGAGGGTTGGGCGGAACTCCTCAAGGCTGGTGCCAAGGTGGTCGAGGGAGGCGTGCCATCGAGCGAGTTCCCCAGCTGACACAGGGCGCCCGATTCTCGACGCTCCCGACTCCTTCGCGTCGAGTGACACTTGCGTGTCTCGGTCTTCTTGCGGATGCTGGCGGAACTCGATCGCGCCGATGTCTCGGTAGTAGCGATAGTCGAAGAGTTCGACCGAGAAGCCAACATGCTGCAATAGCTGGGCAAGCTCCTTAGTGGTGGGGTCAACGGTTGCTGCGACGATCGTGATCACCTGGGACTGGTTGAGCACCGCTGGCAGACGGCAGCCGAAGTATTCGAAGAAGACTTCTGCTAAACCGACACCTGGCCGGCACTCAGCGAAGATATCCAGAATCTCGTCAGTACTCAGTTTCTGGACCCAAAGGAGATACTCGAGCGTCTGGGTAATAGTTTCGCGCGGGGTTTCACCACGCTTGAACTCGATCACCCGGATTCTTCCGGTCGCGTCGATCGCGAGAAGATCAACGCGACCAAACAGCTGCCGTTTGATAATCAGTAGCGCCTCTCCCAGACATGATGGATTGACCTCCACCAAGTCCTCCACGTGCGTTTCAAGCCGCATCGAGGACGGCTTCACTGGGACGAGCTCGTTTTCGCCCATAAGGCGCCACATCAGCGGGTCGAAATTCACCACCAGTCGCTCGATTCGACGATCGACTTCACAGCATCAACACTGCCTCCGTCACGAAGACATTCGATCGGCGTCTTGCGCCCCTCTGCGTCGGGCGCAGGTACGAAGTTGTTCATGGGAGGAGGCTAGTGCTGTTGCGAGCCGGGCAGGGGGAGTCCCGACGAGCCGCTCTCAGGCCGCTGTGCAGGCGTACTCAGATATGAGCAAATCTGACAATCTGTGAATCTACAGGGACTTCCGCGGTGTCAGTGTCGGCGCCGTTATTGGGCTTCGTTCAGACCATGTTGTTTCTGGCCCATGCGCCCTGATTCTTCCAGCACGGTCGGACTGGCGAAATCAGGCTCACTCTGGGCCGTTCACGCCCCATCCGTTGCCGCCGGCTCGCGCAGTGCGCACTGCGGATGCCCATGCTTCCGCGTCAACGAGGTTGCCCTGGGCGTTGAGGTCGCCTGGCATGCGTGCCGTCGACGGCGGCTCGGCATCGGCTACCCCTCGTGCACGCTGATGCTCGAACAGCTGGTGCGCGCGGATCACATTCGTGCGGCTCGCATAAGGTTCCGTCGGGAAGACGCCACGATAGTGGGCATTTTGCGCGTTCGCTCTCGTCACCTCGAGGATCCTCGCTGCCTGGATCTCTCGTGTCTCTTCTATCGTCATCGGCCAGTACTCGATGCGCTCCAGGTCTGCTATCAACGCCGTGTCGTCCACGTACTCTTGGGCCGTGTCCGGCTTCTGGGCGATCGCATCGCCGTATTCCAGAGTCCATACGGTGCCGGCCCTCGTGATTCGGGTGGGGCGCGTCCATGGCGTTTGCCGCGGACCGAACATCTGCGGTCGACGTTGCATGATCTCGTCACCCCAGTCCGGCAGGCCGCCATATCCAACGGGCGCCGTCGGGGGCCAGAACCACTGCAGCGACTCGCCCTCACCGACGGTTAGATCAGCGACGGCCCACCCGCGTTTCCACAGCCGGGAGGCAACATCAGCGTCAATCCAGCGCAACACGTTCAGGATGAAACGTAACTCGTCATCGGGAGAGGTCACCATGCTTCTAGTGTCCACGAGGCGACCGACATCGACCTCGATACCAGCGGGGTCATTTGGTGGCGGTGCGACGTCGTGGGTGGTTATCTACTGGACAGTCGTAGGGCACTCACGAGGTAACAATAGATCCCTATCGGACCGATCAACCGTCAACTCTTCTTCAGCTTCTCGGCAAGCATCACGATGATGCCGCTTGGACCGCGAACGTACGTGAGCCTGTAGATGTCCTTATAGGTTCCCACGCCGCGAAGCGGATGGCAGCCGTGCTTAGCGGCGATCTCAAGGGCTTCGTCGATGTCATCGACTGAGAAGGCGACGCGATGCATGCCGATCTCGTTGGGGCGCGTGGGGGTCGTCTCGATTGCTTCGGGGTGGATGTACTCGAAGAGCTCAAGCCGACCGTGACCGTCCGGAGTCTGGAGCATGGCAATCTTGGCGTGGTTGCTGTCAAGGCCGACGGCAGTGTCGGTCCAATCGCCACTGACTGTGTCGCGACCGACGACAGTGAGGCCGAGGTCGGTGAAAAAGGAGATCGTTGCTTCGAGGTCGCGAACGGCGATGCCGACGTTCTCAAGTTTGATGGCCATGCGAAGCATGCTACTGAACCGGGTCTATGAGCTCCAATGATCTTGTCGGACATGCCCCCGGCATCGACTGGGCAATACAAGGCTTTTAAGACAAGGGTTGTTTGCCTTGTTTGCCTTGTTTGCCTTGTAAGTCTTGTTTGCCTTGTAAACCTAAATCGTGTGTTCCTGATTGCTCTTTAGCGGAGCGCCGTTGTCAGCCTCCGAACACGTGTCCCTGCTCGCCGGGCTCCGCGGCCGGCGTTGTGTCGTCGAACAACTCGGGATGCTTCCGACTCTGCGTACGCTGCTCGGGTGACATCGCCTGATCCGCCGCGTACTGCTCGGGCGACACTGACGGCAAGCCCAAGCGTCGGCTTTGCTCATTGATCTTCCGGAGCTTCTCGGCATCCTCCTGAGCGGTCTGAGCATCCGAGGTCGCCTCTGCCTCCTCAGCCGCCTCCGCGCCATCAACTGGCCCAGGAGCCAGCTCGGCAGCTGCCTGAGCCTCTTGTGCGTCACGCAGCTCCGAGAGTGGCACGGCGCCGGGAACCTTCACGCTCGCGCTGGGCTCGGACTGATCGGGAACCTCGCCGGGCTCCTGCGGCTTGGCAGACGAGGCTTTGGCAGTTATATAGTCAGCGATCATGCGCTGAGTATTGACGTCCGCCTGTTCGTTGACCTCGTCAAGTGCGATCCGCAGTCGTTCGTTCGTCGACGGCTTCCGCGGCACCGGCTTGTCCTGCACGGTGGCGAGGGTGGGCGGCGTTGCTGGGATGATGACGGGCGCAGCAGGAGTCAGAGATTGCAGTGCGGTGCTGTTGCGCTCCAGGGCCTGCTCTACGGCATCCATCTCGAAGCTGGTACCAAGCGTTGAGCACCGCCGCCGATCACTTGCCGAAGGCTCGGCCAGCGTGCTGTCTGGTTGCTCGCGCAGCATGCCGTAGGAAATCCCGCGACCTTTCTTGCCGCGCTGCTCGATGCGCACGCAGTGCCTGCGGCCGACCTCGACGAAGCTAGTCCAATCGACGGCTGCTGGATCTGCAAGGGTCCGCTCGATGCTGCTCTTGAGTACCGTGACGCTGAACGGTTCTGGCTTGTGCGGACCGCCGAAATCGTCGGCGATTTCGTTGTCTGCTTCCCACAGGATGTGCCGCTGGAACTCGCGGAGCTCGCTCTGTTGCGTGGAGTCCGCTCGCCGCAATCCACTCGGCTCACCACGTTCTCGGCGGTCGGTGGCATCACTGAATGCCTGCTTGAGGTCGGCGCGCTGCTCGAACCCTTCAGCCTCGAGAACGCGCTCATGGGCTTCGACGAGACGGGAGTGCATGACGATGCTGCTGTCGAGACTCTTGCCCGTCTTCGTCTCAATGCTGTTGATTACGAGATGGTTGTGAATGCAGCCTGACCGGCCATCGCGCTGAGTAACGATGAGCACGTGGCGGCCAGGGAATCTATCCTTCGCGAGGGCGCGGCCCAACCTTTGGGCCATCATCCAGGAGTCAGGATCTTCGGGAGAAACCTCGTCCTTTCCGAACGATTGGATCACGTGGTACGCGTGCACGAATGCGCCCGGCTTGTCCTTGCCCCACTTCTTGCGGACGTCGCGCATCTGCTGTTTAGCGACTGAGACCAGCAAGCCGCCAACGCCGGACGCCATGACGTAGCGCTCGCCTTGCTGGTCGGGCTTGTCGTCGAGCGCGTAGCTGATGAGAGCATCCGCTGAGCGCGTTGCGCTTGCCACCACGACGGCCATGGCTACACCTCTCCGCGAGGTGGGAGACCATGATGGGCAAGGATCGCGATGCGCCGTTCGATATCGTCTGGCAGCGCCTTCATGACGGCTACGGCTTCAAGTGCTGCTGATACCTCGGCAGCCGTCACTGGGTCCTTCATATTGAGGCGCTTAGCCATCTGGTTAAGGTTCCCTGAGACGTGCGACACGAGATTCCTAATGGGCCCGAGCTCATAGCCGAGTCGGTCGGAGACCGCGTTCAGCCCCCAATCAGACGAGGTTGTGGCGCCGCGCTCGATCGCGAGTGCCTGGGCTTCGACCTCGACGACGCCCGGCTTGTCGGTGATGAGCAGCCGCAGTGCTTCACTGAAGGTGACCTCTTCGAGGTCGCGACCGGAGGACTTGGCCAAAGCTCGCCGCATGTCCTCGACGTGTCGTTCCTCGACGTCGCTGAACCTCAGGGTGCGGCGCTTCGCGAAGTTGACGGCCTTCTTCCTCGACCTCTTCGGCGGCGCTTCGCTTGCCTCATCGTTCCTCGTCATCAGTCCGCCAACTTCGCTCGGTATCTCTTGCAGTCTGGTCCTGTGCCTCCCACGCT
>Ga0307486_1000903_pt1 | contig 24845 bp, 25 predicted proteins | sample CBIW02metaG_FD_203663 | JGI IMG/M metagenome (GOLD analysis project Ga0307486, IMG submission 203663) | Sea-ice brine microbial communities from Beaufort Sea near Barrow, Alaska, United States - CBIW 0.2 | ecosystem: Environmental > Aquatic > Marine > Coastal | place: USA: Alaska | collected...
AGGCCAAACGCAAATTTTATGAAAAAGGCAAAGATTTGATGCTTCTGGAAATTGGGGAGAGCATCGAATTATAGTTGAATAACTTTTCCAAAGTTTCAAGGAGTAAAAAAAACTTTGGAAAAGTTTATACTAACATTTATGCACGCAACTTACAAAAAGTATATTTTAAATTTTAAACGCCCCAGCGAAACCTCCCGGGGCGTTCTCAATATAAAAGAATCCTGGTTTTTAATTATAGAAGAAGAAGGGAAAACCGGAATTGGCGAATGCGGGATTTTGCGCTCCCTGAGCATAGACGACAGGCCCGATTATCAGGAGAAATTAAAATGGGTTTGCCAAAACATTAAGTTAGGATCAGATCTACTTTGGAAGGAACTCACAGCATTTCCGTCAATTCAATTCGGGGTGGAAATGGCTTTTAAGTCCTTGGAAGCTCAGGATCCCTTTGAGCTGTTTCCTTCTGAATTCACCCAGGGAAAAGCCGCGATTCCCATCAACGGATTGGTTTGGATGGGAGAAAAATCATTTATGAAATCCCAGATTTCAGAAAAAATTGAAGCTGGCTTTAAATGTATCAAGCTTAAAATAGGAGCGATAGATTTTAATGCTGAATTGGACTTGCTGAAATATATTCGCACAGAGTTTTCTTCCGAAGAAATTGAATTAAGAGTAGATGCAAACGGTGCTTTTCCTCCGGCCGAAGCCTTAGAAAAATTGAAACAGCTCAGCAAATACGAAATTCACAGCATAGAGCAACCCATTAAACAGGGACAATTCGGGGCAATGGCAGATTTATGCCGCCAGACTCCAATTCCAATCGCTTTGGATGAAGAATTAATAGGAGTAAATACTGTAACTAAAAAGCGGGAAGTGCTACAAATAATCAGGCCTCAATATGTGATCTTTAAACCCAGTTTAATTGGGGGATATCGCGGAACCCAGGAATGGTTGGACCTGGCCGAAGACCTAAATATTGGTTGGTGGGTGACAAGCGCCCTGGAAAGCAATGTAGGACTGAATGCAATAAGTCAATGGACATTTACCAAAAACTCACCAATGCCGCAGGGTTTGGGTACCGGCGGACTTTATACCAATAATTTTGAAAGTCCGTTACAGGCACAAAACGGTTCAATTAAGTACAATCCTGAAATTTCGTGGAATTTCAATTTATAAAAAACATAGATGTTTATACAACAAGCTTTTAAATATAAATATGATTTCTGGAGATACCTTGTAGGTGTTTTAATTATAATAATAGCCGTAATCGCGGGACAAGTTCCTCTTGGGGTAGCTGTTTTATTGGAAGGTGGTTACGAGATGGTCAATATGACCGAAATGCAAATGCTCCAATTGCTGGATTCCAATCTTTCATTGTTTTTGATTTTACTGTCATTTGCGGTGGGCCTGGGAGCAATATTTTTTGTTGTTAAGGTTTTACACAGTCAGCCCATAAAGGCGCTCACCACTTCCAGGAAAGAAATCGATTGGGGAAGGTTCTTTTTCGCCTTTGGTTTGGTGGCTATTTTTGCTGTTGGCGTAACCCTGCTGGATTATTTCACAAATCCACAGGATTATGTGGTCAATTTTCAGCCAGTGCCATTTTTTATTATGCTGGTTATTGCCGTAATAATGATTCCATTGCAAACCAGTTTTGAGGAATATTTATTCCGTGGTTATTTAATGCAGGGGATTGGAACCCTGGTTAAAAACCGATGGTTTCCGCTAATTTTAACTTCGCTGGTTTTTGGAGGCCTGCACTTTTTTAATCCCGAAGTGACCAAACTGGGGAATATAATTATGATTTACTATATAGGGACCGGATTTTTGCTGGGAATAATGACATTAATGGATGATGGAATGGAACTCGCCCTTGGTTTTCACGCAGGGAATAACCTGATCACTGCAGTTTTAGTAACCGCAGACTGGACTGCATTTCAAACAAATTCAATATTAAAGGATATTTCAGAACCTTCAGCTGGTTGGGATGTGCTTATTCCCGTACTTGTTGTTTATCCGATTTTTCTCTTCATTATGGCCAAAAAATACGGTTGGAAAGACTGGGGAGACAGACTCTTCGGAAAAGTGGAAAAACCAGAAATGTTAAAAACTTAAGAAGAATCTTAATAATGTGCCGGGAATTTATTAAATTCCAAATATTTGTAATAAGAACCGTGTTTATTTCAAGCTATATGAATGAAAGATTTGATGTTCCGGAAACACATCCCGATTTTAAATTAAATAAACTGCATTTAACCAATGCCGATCTAAGCCGTGTTTCCTATAATTTTATCAAGGAAGAAGAACCTTACAAAGGCGAGATTGGATCTTTTATTCTAGATTGGTTAAAACCTACAGCTTATCTGGAAGTTCAAACTTCCGGTTCAACCGGAAAGCCCCAGAAATTAAAAATTAAAAAGGAGCACATGATCAATTCGGCTCTGGCTACCGGCAAATTTTTTAAATTGCCGGAAAAGTCTACTGCATTAATGTGCCTTCCGGCAAGTTATATCGCCGGAAAAATGATGGTGGTCCGCGCAATGGTGCTAGGCTGGGGACTGGATTTGGTTCCGCCTTCCTCAACTCCTTTGGATCAGGTTTTTAAAACCTACGATTTTTGTGCAATGACACCTTTTCAGTTAGATAATTCCCTGAGTAGATTACATCTTATAAAAAAGCTAATCGTTGGAGGCGGTGCAGTATCTCCAAAACTAAGGTTAATGGTTCAGGACCTGAACACTAAAGTATATGAAACTTTTGGAATGACAGAAACGGTATCTCATATCGCTGCGAAACGTCTTAATTCAACGAAAAAAAAGAAGAAGAAAATCATTCCCTTTAAAGTATTGCCAAATGTTAATATCTCTCAGGATGAAAGAGGATGTCTGGTGATCAAAGCCCCCAGGATAGCTGACAAAACGATTGTTACAAACGATGTGGTAGAAATTTTAACCTATAAAAAATTTATTTGGAAAGGCAGGTTTGACAATGTGATAAATTCCGGAGGGATTAAATTATTTCCCGAAGAAATTGAACGCAAGTTAAATAAGGTTATAGATTATAGGTTTTTTGTCACCGGCTTTCCCGATGACGCCCTGGGAGAAAAATTGGTTTTATTTGTGGAGGCCGATTTTTCTGAGGAATTGCTCGCAGAAATCCAGGAAAAAGTACGAACACTTAAATCTCTGGATAAATATGAATTTCCGAGGAAAATATACCTGGTTCAAAAATTCGAGGAAACCCTTAACGGTAAGATTCATCGTGAAAATACAGTGAAAGGAAGAGTCAAATAACAGCAGCGAATCTAATCTTAAGAGACCAGCCAAAATGGGTTTGTTTGATCAATTCATAAAAGCGAGAGTTAGATCTGTTTATTTGAACCTTAGTTCAAAATTTTGCTCTCAAAGTAAAAAGAATCCTCTTTCAGCTTAATTTCTTCTATGTTTTTTATTTGAAGTTCAATCTCTTGCCAAATATTGGTCGCCGGCAACCTGATTTCTTTTCCGTCGATAAAAACATCCACGGGCATTTTAAAATTTTTGACATCGGTTTCCCAACAGTAGAAAACGCTGTTTCCTTCTTTCTTAAATTGAAGTATGGGCAGGTTGGAATACCTTAAATACTGATCGAAAATTGGATTCAGATCAGTTTCAATTGCCTCATCAAAAAATGTTTCAACCGTTTCGGTGTCGATTATCTGATGTTTATAAGTTTCAGTATAATTTTTTAAGGTTTTCCACCAAAGTTCATCATCATTATAAATACTTCTGATGGTGTTGAGTAAATTGGCACCTTTGTAATACATATCTCCGGAACCTTCAGAATTAACCCCGTAATCTCCTATAATAGGAGACCGATTTCCAATTCCACTGCGTGTTCCTTTCAAATATTCCAGGGCATCTTCTTTTCCCCAGCGGCATTCAATATAAACAGCTTCAGAATAGGCAGTGAAGCCTTCGTGGATCCACATATCTGCGATATCCCTGGCTGTAATGCTGTTTCCGAACCATTCGTGCCCCGACTCATGAATTATTATAAAATCAAATTTTAAACCAATCCCTGTCCCAGAAAGATCCCTTCCCAGATACCCCTTTTTATATTCATTTCCATAAGCCACGGCGCTTTGATGCTCCATGCCTAAATATGGGGTTTCCACTAACTTGAATCCATCTTCCACGAAAGGATATTCTCCAAATTTTTTGTAAAAACATTCCATCATTGGCTTCACTTCTTCAAACTGCTTTTTAGCTTTTTCAAGATTGTATGGCAATACATAATAATCCAGATCGAGGTCCTTGTAGGCATCCTTAAAATGAACATAATTCCCAATGTTTAAAACCACATTGTAATTGTTTATGGGGTTTGTGACTTTCCAACACCAACGGGTATAGCCATTTTCCAGATCTTTTTTGCCTGCGAAACGTCCGTTTGAAACATTCATAAGTCCGTTGGGCACCGCGATTTCAATTAAAACTTCTTCCGGTTCATCGCTTTGATGGTCTTTGTTGGGATACCATAAACTCGCACCTGTTCCTTGCACGGCAACGGCGATCCATGGATTTCCATCTTCGTCTTTTTCAAATACAAATCCGCCGTCCCAGGGAGCATTTTCGGCGATAATAGGATTTCCGGAATAGAAGAACTTTACAGAATCTAAAACACCTGATATTATAGGCTCTTCAAATTCCACAAAAACAGCATTGTATTTTCGTTCGTATTCTAGGGTTTTATTCTGATGAATTATGGAATCGACCTTCAAGTTTTTGAATAAATCGATTTGCATCAGGGGTAGTTCCTGTTCAGTTTTAAAGCTGATGGTATTAAAACCTGAAATAAATTGTTTTTCCGGATTTACCTTTACCTGAAGGTGGTATTTCAGCACATCATAGGCTCGTTCTGCCCTGAGAGAACCCCTTAAGGAATCTGCCTGAGAATATTGCCCTTTTTTATCGCTTAATACCTGCCCGAAAATCGGGTTAATTCCCAGGAATATCAGCATAATTAAAAAGCCAAAACTTTTTTGAAAATTTGTCATAGAAATCAGGTTTGGATTACTCCTAAATTAAAATCTTTGGTAATAGGGGAGTGGTTGGCGGCTTCAATTCCGGTGGAGATCCAGCTTCGGGTATCCAGCGGACTTATAATTCCATCGGTCCATAGCCTGGCAGCGGCATAATAAGGTGAAGTTTGATCGTCAAACCGGGCTTTGATCTTATCGAAAACTTCTTTTTCCTTAGCGGCATCTACCTTTTCTCCTTTTTTTGCCATAGATGCAGTTTCAATTTGAGCAAGCACTTTGGCTGCCTGGGTTCCACCCATTACGGCGAGTTCGGCACTTGGCCAAGCAACGATAAGCCTGGGATCGTAAGCTTTTCCGCACATCGCGTAATTTCCGGCTCCATAAGAATTTCCTATAATTACAGTAAATTTTGGCACGACAGAATTGCTTACAGCGCTTACCATTTTCGCTCCGTCCTTAATAATTCCTCCCTGTTCGCTTTTACTGCCTACCATAAACCCGGTAACGTCCTGTAAAAATACCAGCGGAATTTTCTTTTGGTTACAATTGGCTATAAACCGGGTCGCTTTATCGGCCGAGTCGGAATAAATCACGCCCCCGAATTGCATTTCCCCTTTTTTGGTCTTGACTATTTTGCGTTGATTGGCGACAATTCCCACTGCCCAACCGTCTATTCGAGCATAACCGGTAATAATTGTTTGCCCGTAGCCTTCTTTATATTCCTCAAATTCAGAATTATCGATCAGACGAATGATGATTTCCCGCATATCGTATTGGTCGTGGCGCATTTTGGGCAAAATTCCATAAATTTCCTCCGGATCTTCTTTCGGTTTTAAAGCTTCTTTTCTGTTAAAACCAGCCTTGTCGAAATCCCCGATCTTATCAAAAATATTTTTGATGGTATCCAAAGCATCTTGATCATCCCTGGCTTTATAATCGGTCACGCCGCTTATTTCACAATGGGTGGTTGCTCCGCCCAAAGTTTCATTGTCCACTGACTCCCCGATGGCGGCTTTTACCAAATAACTTCCGGCAAGAAAAATACTGCCGGTTTTTTCCACGATCAATGCCTCGTCGCTCATAATGGGCAAATAAGCTCCGCCGGCCACGCAACTGCCCATTACGGCCGAAATTTGAGTGATTCCCATGCTGCTCATCACGGCGTTGTTTCTGAATATCCTTCCGAAGTGTTCCTTATCCGGAAAAATTTCGTCCTGCAAAGGCAGGTAAACTCCGGCGCTATCTACGAGATATATAATTGGCAACCTGTTTTCCATGGAAATTTCCTGGGCTCGTAAATTCTTTTTTGCGGTGATCGGAAACCAGGCTCCGGCTTTTACGGTAGCATCGTTTGCCACGACTATACATTGTTTGCCGGAAACGTGGCCTATCTTCACGACCACTCCGCCACTTGGGCAGCCGCCGTGTTCCTTGTACATCTGGTCCCCGGCAAAAGCGCCGATTTCAATAGCTTTATCGGCATCATCCAACAAATAATCAATTCGCTCCCTCGCCGTCATTTTTCCCTGGGAATGTTGCTTTTCAATACGTTTTTCCCCGCCGCCAAGTTTTATTTTCGCGAATTTATGTCTAAGAGAAGAGAGTAAAAGTTTATTATGATCTTCATTTTTATTGAAGTTAATATCCATGCTTACTATTTTATTGGTTGCCCTTATTTTTTTGATTTTTTTATATAAACCGACTGGAATAACCAATAGGTTTTTCTCAGGCTTTTGTATCTTGGCTAAAATACAAAATCGATGTAATTTTAGGACTGAAATAAATCATTAAAATATTCGATATTTGTTTAGAATCGTGCGCAAGGACCAGAAGCAGAATTTCCCTGAGGAGAAATCAATGGAGAGCCCAGATATTGTGCATAAAAAAAGAACCTCATTATGGGAATGAATAAAAACACCATTTTTGCCTGGGCCTCATTTTTTTTGTTGCTGATAGGAATTGCGCTCGTACTGTTGGGAGTGCTTAAATACCCGGATTATGCCATTGGATTTTCTACCGTGGGCATCGGGTTTTTCGTGATGTCCTGGGCATTTAACGCATTAAAAGGAAGAGTTTAATGATGACAGAAACCGTTGAAATCAGGGAAGAATTGGTAAAGCATTTGAAAGGCGGGGAAGCTTTTATGCCCGTTGAAGCACTGCTGAAGGAAATGAAATTTGAAAAATTAGGGGAACGGCCCAATAATTTGCCTTATTCATTTTACGAACTTTTCTTTCACATCTGGTTTGCGCAGAATGATATTCTGAATTATTGTACTGCTGAAGTTTATGCAGAATCCCAATGGCCCCTGGATTACTGGCCGGAAAAGAGAGCCCCTGATACAGAAGCAGAATGGCAGGAACTGCAACAGGCCTATTTTGATGACAGGAAAAAACTTTCAGATTTTCTTCTTGATCCAAAAAATAATTTGATGAAGCCTGTGCGTTCCGGCACAAACCATTCTTTATTGCGGGAAATATTGATCATAATTGAACACAGTGCATACCATAATGGCCAATTGCTGATTATTTTGAGGCATCTCGGCTTGCATTCTGTTTAAAAAACCGAGCGTCCAATGGCTAAATGACTTTTAAAATCATGATATTTGCATAACAGGTCGAATTATAAAAAAAACCATTATTTAACCGTTTTTTTTCTCTCCGCTAATCAATTATTCGTGCATTAGTGGCTATTTTCGGAAAATTCACTTTTAAAACTAAAACGTGAACTTTATAACTAATTAATATTAAACTCATTAAAAATCAATAGAAATGGCAGACGATAAGAAGGTGATTTTTTCAATGTCGGGATTGACCAAATCCTATCCGGGTGCAAATGTTCCCGTGCTAAAAAATATTTATTTAAGCTTCTTTTACGGGGCTAAAATTGGAATCCTGGGACTCAATGGTTCGGGAAAATCCACATTGCTCAATATTATTGCCGGGAAAGAAAAAAATTACCAGGGTGACGTGGTGTTTTCTCCCGGATATACAGTAGGTCTTTTGGAACAGGATCCTAAATTGGACGATGAAAAAACAGTATTGGAAATTGTAAAAGAAGGAGTAGCAGAAACTGTGGCTATTCTGGATGAATACAATAAGATCAACGATATGTTTGGGCTTCCGGAAGTTTATGAAGATGCCGAAAAAATGGACAAATTGATGGACCGGCAGGCGAAGCTTCAGGATCAAATTGATGCGAGCAACGCCTGGGAGCTTGATACCAAACTGGAAATTGCGATGGATGCCTTGCGAACACCTGAACCCGACAAGAAAATCGGTGTGCTTTCCGGAGGGGAACGTCGCCGGGTCGCTCTATGCCGACTTTTATTGCAGGAACCGGATGTTTTGTTGCTGGATGAGCCTACCAACCACTTGGATGCAGAATCTGTTCACTGGCTGGAACATCATTTATCTGAATACAAAGGAACCGTAATCGCCGTTACCCACGATAGGTACTTTTTGGACAATGTGGCTGGTTGGATTCTTGAACTGGATCGTGGTGAAGGAATTCCGTGGAAAGGAAATTATTCATCCTGGCTGGAACAAAAATCCAAACGTATGGCACAGGAGCAAAAACAAGCCAGCAAGCACCAGAAAACCCTGGAACGCGAACTTGAATGGGCCCGAATGTCTCCAAAAGGAAGACAGTCTAAGCAAAAAGCGCGTTTGAACAATTACGATAAGCTCCTGAGCCAGGATCAGAAGCAAATGGATGAAAAGTTGGAAATTTATATCCCTAACGGCCCCCGACTTGGAACCAACGTAATTGAAGCCAAAAACGTAAGTAAGGCTTTTGACGATAAATTGCTTTATGAAAACCTGAATTTTAAACTTCCGCAGGCAGGAATTGTTGGTGTAATTGGGCCAAACGGTGCAGGAAAAACCACCATCTTTAAAATGATCATGGGAGAAATTGAACCTGATCAAGGTAGTTTTGAAGTGGGAGAGACCGTGAAAATTGCCTATGTAGATCAGGCGCATACAAATATAGATCCCGAAAAATCTATCTGGCAGAATTTCAGTGATGGCCAGGAATTGATACTGATGGGAGGAAAGCAGGTGAATTCCAGGGCTTATTTAAGTCGGTTTAATTTTGGAGGAAGTGAACAGAACAAAAAAGTGAGTATGCTTTCCGGTGGGGAACGAAATCGCCTTCACCTAGCTATGACTTTAAAGGAAGAAGGAAACGTGCTTTTATTGGATGAGCCCACCAACGATTTGGATGTAAATACTTTGCGGGCTTTGGAAGAAGGACTGGAAAATTTTGCCGGTTGTGCCGTGGTAATTTCTCACGACAGGTGGTTTTTAGACAGAATTTGCACACATATCCTGGCTTTTGAAGGGGATTCACAGGTTTATTTCTTTGAGGGAAGTTTTTCTGAATATGAAGAAAACAAGAAAAAACGCCTTGGCGGAGATTTAATGCCGAAGCGTATTAAGTATAAAAAACTGGTTCGTTAAACTAGAAAGTTGTTTGTGGTTTATGGTTTGTGGTTTTATTTATTGTAGAGACGGACGGCCGTCCGTCCCTACAATAAATAAACTCCAAACTCCAAACTCCAAACTCCAAACTCCAAACTCCAAACTCCAAACTCCAAACTCCAAACTCCAAACTCCAAACTCCAAACTCCAAACTCCGTTTAATACCAACGTTTTTTCTTCGCCTTTGAGCCTTCGCCTTTTCTGCCTTTTTTATGTTTGCTGCCTTTCTTTTTATGAACTGTGGGCGTGGCATTTTTTTCTAGCGGGTACGGATTATTTTCCTCGACAGGAATTTTTTCCCCGATCAATGTTTCAATAAATTTTATGTAATCTTTTTCATCTGCGCTGCTAAAGGAAATAGCTTTTCCGCTGCTTCCTGCACGCCCGGTTCGCCCAATACGATGCACATAAACTTCCGACATACTGGGAATATCAAAATTGATCACATAATCCAGGGAATCTATATCCAATCCGCGGGCAGCGAGATCGGTTGCCACAAGAATATTCACTTCCTTGTTTTTAAACCTGTTCAATGCAGTAGTTCTGTCACTCTGATTTTTATCACCGTGAAGAGCTTCAGCCTTGAATCCATTTTTGATAAGGGATTCTAATGCTTTTTCAACACCATACTTCGTTCTTCTAAAGATCAAAACAGATTGGTCCTTTATTATATTCCGCATAACATAGAGCATCAACTCTGTTTTATCGGGTCTTGGCACGAGGTATAAAACCTGATTTATGGCAGGGGCCGCAGAAGAGTTGGGGGTAAGTTCTATTTTCTCCGGATTTTGCAACAAAGTCTTTGCCAGGTCCTGTACTTTGGCTGGAATAGTGGCCGAAAACATGAGTCGTTGTTCCAGGTTTGGCGACAATCGGATAATTTTTTGAACTTCATCTATAAAGCCCATGTCCAGCATTAGATCGGCTTCATCCAGCACCAAAATTTTTATTTCATCCAGGTTTATAATTCCTTGCTTTCGCAAATCCAGTAAACGGCCGGGCGTGGCGACAAGTATGTGGAGGCCACTTTTTAAAAGATTGATTTGAGGCTGCATTGAAGCACCTCCAAATACAACTCCCGATTTAATATTGGTGAATTTAGCATAGGCCTGAATATTTTCTGAAATTTGCACAGCTAGTTCCCTTGTCGGGCTAATAATTAGAACAGATAAGGTTTTAACATCGGCGGAATCCCCAAATTTTTTATTCAATAATTGAAGAATAGGAATTGCAAAAGCGCCGGTTTTTCCGGTTCCAGTTTGCGCACAGGCAATCACGTCGTTCCTTCTCAACACCTCCGGAATCACTTTTTCCTGAATAGGAGTAGGATTTAAGTGGCCAATTTCGGCAATTCCCTGAAGGATCGGTTTTGATAAAGGTAAATCTTCAAATAACATAAGCTGTAATTAGCCTGCAAAGATACCTTAAATGAAATTGTGATAGAAAAAAATAATTCTTAAAACGAATTTTAAGCTGGTTTGCTCTACTGATCGCGCGGGATTCTTCGATTTCGCTCTGAATGACATTTCCGGGGGTGTTTTTTGTCATTCTGAACCAAACAAAACCTCCTGTACCATAGCCCACGATTTTAATCGTGGGTTGTAGGTGTGATCCTAATAATGTAATGGTTTCAACCATTTCCAAAAAAACAGTGTTCTTTTGGATTACATATGATTATTCTGCAGAGGTTTTTAAAACAATTCATATCCCGAAAACAGAATTTTTATTTTTCGGCTGCATTATATAAACTGTTGAAACGGTTGGGGTAGTTATTATGGATTTCTTATACCCACGATTAAAATCGTGGGCTATGAATAATCATTACTGATCGGAACGAACCTCTCTTCTCTTGCTTTGTCATTCTGAACGAGCTTTTGGGCGAGTAAGAATCCCTACGGGGAGCTTAATTAATATACAGCACTTGTGAAGATTTTACGCCAACAGGCGAAACGCTTAAAATAAACAAACTCCCGCTCTCCTCATCGGCAATATCACTGTATTTTTCTTCTCCCAGAATAGAATTAACAAATTTGGGATTGGTGTTGCTGTGCCCAATAACCAGAACGGTTTTTCCCTTTGTTTTTTTCTGAAATTCTTCATCATTCAGTTTTCCTGAATCGTACAGTTGAATTTCCAGGTTCCGGGATTCCGCTATTTTTTGAGCAGTTTCCCGGGTGCGCTTAAAATCTGAACTGTAAATCAAATCGAATTGAACTTCCTTAAATATTTCAGCCCATTTCTCCGCTCGTTTTATTCCAATATCAGTTAAGGCCGGATCTTTTTCTTCAGAATTTTTTCTGTCTTTTTCTGCATGCCGAATAAAAAAAAAGGTCGTAATTTCATCTGAAATTTGAGCCTTTCCTTCCATATATCCTGAATTTTTAACTTCCTGGTTTTTCGTTTTGTTAAAATTGCAAACCAAAATCATAGGCAACAGCAACAAGAATAATTTTTTCATAAGTAAAATCTCATTGTTTAAAACTCATCAATTGTCCCGATAAATTAGTGTAATTCGAAAACATTTTTCCTCTGATCTTTAAGATGAACCGATTTTAATTTTATTAAACCCCAAACCCTAAACCTTAAACCCTACATCTTTACCTCAACTTCCATCAAAATTATCTGGCTAATCTGCCTTGTATAACTGCTAAAGTTATCGTCAGAAACCAAAAGCAATGTTTTATTTCCATTGGGCAAATCTGACCCAAAAGTCATTCCTTCAAGATTATCGATTATATTTTCTTTTAATTGTTTCTGCACCGATTTAAAATCAAAGACCAGTTTTTTTGTAGCTGCAGTATAATCCTGTTTTCTCAAATTTTGAAAACCGAGTGTATTGGTTGCATTTCGGGCATCCACATCAAAAATGCGAACTGTATTTCCATTACTTCCGTGGCCTGCGGAGAAAGCCCGTTCTAAAACCAAAAATCTGTTTGGTGCATATTCAAGCAATTCGGTTAATCCATTTACAGCGAAATACATCCAGGGAATCTTGGAGATCCCTTCAAGTTGCATTACAAACTGGGTGGTTGCTTCTCCCGATTTATTGTTAAAATTGGTGATGCGTACCGGAGAATTTGTCGGGAATATTTTTGGTTTTGAGCCATCTTTTTCAAGGGGCAATTCCATTCCTACCCAATACCCGGTTTTTGTATAATTTTCGGCTAAACCTTCAAAAACCCCGTTATTTCGTGGTTTTTGTTCCCCTAAAGCATTAAAATAAAAAGGAATTTTATAGTTTGAAATGAATTTTCCATCCGCAGTAATCCTGAAAACCGAAGGATCCTTGCCATTTTGAATAGAACCTTCGCTGGTTAGCACGATTTCATCTTTTTTAGGATCATATCGAATCGCCTCCAAATCCAGGGTGTTATTTTTGGGAAAAAAATCAGATCTGTCCAGTTTGATCACTTCAGAAATAATTACAGTGTCGATATTTTTCTGATTAATATCAATGGAAGCCTTGTAAAATCTGGGATTTCTGGGGTGGTCACAAACCAGATAATAATCGCCATTATAATAATCTATCCCTGATAGTCCGCCGACTTTGGTTCCGCCTATTTCCAGATCTTCAGCGAGGATAAAATCATCTAAAAATGTGATTTTTAAATTTTGGTTATTGATTTTCTTAGTGGTACCGCAGGCTGTTAGCAATCCTATAAAAATAAAATAAAGAAGCGACTTTCTCATAAATCTTGAATATGCCCAAAAATAACAATTCCTTAGGATAAAAATGGGAGTTTGTTTAGACAATATGCGTTCCTTAAATATTATTTTTACTCTTATTAACTACAAAAACCAATATCATGAACAAGGATCAGTTAGAAGGAAAGTGGAAACAAATCAAAGGCGATTTTAAACAGAAATATGGGAAATTAACCGATGATGACACCACTTATACCGAAGGAAAATTTGATGAAATGTTAGGTCGATTACAGGAAAAAACCGGAAAATCTAAAGAAGAACTTCAGAAGGAAATAGATAAGTGGTAATTAATAAAATGCTTACACAAACAAAATAGGCTGTTGGAAATAAAACCAGCAGCCTTTTTTTGTGAAACGCTATTTTTAGGATGTTAAAAAACCCTGCCAATTTTTAGGAAATCGGCAGGGTTTGTATTTTAGGTTAGGGATTTATCCTTTATTTTCTGCAACCAATTCCTGATTTCTAAAGACCAGGGTGTCGTCAAATTCATCCAAAAGGATAATGCTGTCTATATGTACACTACCCGAAAGAATTTCCTTTGAGAGTTTGTTCAATACTTCACGCTGTATTACCCTTTTTACTGGCCTGGCACCATATTGAGGGTCAAATCCGCGTTTTGCAAGGTATTTTATAGCTTCATCGGTGGCGTCAAGGACAATACCTTGTTTAAAAAGCATTTTCTTGATCCCTTTGAGTTGAAGATTGACAATTTCGAGAATATCCTTTTGGGATAATGGCGTAAACATTACAATATCATCTATCCTGTTAATAAACTCAGGCCTTACACTTTGTTTTAAAAGTGCCAAAACTTCGGTTTTGGTACTTTCCATCGCGGTGTCAATATCCTTGATCGTCTCAAATTTTTCCTGAATTATCTGTGATCCCATATTGGAGGTCATTATAATGATGGTATTTTTGAAATCGGCGAGTCTACCTTTGTTATCGGTCAGTCTTCCTTCGTCAAGTACCTGCAATAAGATATTGAATGTATCCGGATGTGCTTTTTCGATTTCGTCCAATAATATTACAGAATAGGGTTTTCTTCGTACAGCTTCCGTTAATTGTCCGCCTTCTTCATATCCAATGTATCCTGGAGGCGCTCCCACCAATCGGCTTACTGCGTGGCGTTCCTGATATTCGCTCATATCAATCCTGGTCATGGATGATTCGTCATCAAATAAATATTCAGCCAGGGCTTTGGCCAATTCGGTTTTTCCTACCCCGGTAGTTCCCAGGAATAAGAAGGTGCCAATTGGTTTCTTTTGATCCTGCAACCCGGCGCGACTTCGGCGCACGGCATCGCTCACAGCTTCTATGGCTTCTTCCTGACCTACCACACGTTTGTGCAATTCCTCTTCCAATTTAAGCAATTTTTCCCGATCGCTTTGCAACATTTTGGTAACGGGCACACCGGTCCATTTTGCGACAACTTCCGCAATATCTTCATAAGTTACCTCTTCTTTGATCAAGGTTTTGCTGTCTTTATTTTCGTCTAATTGTTTTTGCAGCTTGACCAGACGTTCCTGGGCTTCTTTTATTTTGCCGTATCGAATTTCAGCAACCTTACCGTAATCGCCCTCGCGTTCAGCCTTTTCAGCTTCCAATTTAAAATGTTCGATGTCAGATTTTGCAGTTTGAATGTTGTCTACAACCTCTTTTTCGTTTTTCCAACGGGCATTTAACTCGTTGCGGTCTTCTTTTAAATTTGCGAGATCAACTTGCAGCAATTTTAGTCTGGGTTCGTCGTTCTCTCGTTTTATGGCTTCAATTTCAATTTCAAGTTGGGTGACTTTTCTGTCCAAAACATCCAGTTCTTCAGGTTTGGAATTGATCTCCATTCTAAGTCTGGAAGCGGCCTCATCGATAAGGTCGATCGCTTTATCGGGCAAAAACCTGTTGGTGATATAACGCTGTGACAATTCTACCGCGGCGATTATAGCTTCATCTTTAATTCGCACTTTATGATGGGTTTCATATTTCTCTTTGATCCCTCGTAAAATTGAGATAGCACTTTCGGTATCAGGTTCATCTACTATAATCTTCTGAAAGCGACGTTCGAGGGCCTTGTCTTTTTCAAAATATTTTTGATATTCATCTAGAGTGGTTGCTCCAATTGCCCTAAGATCGCCCCGGGCCAGTGCCGGTTTCAGGATGTTCGCGGCATCCATCGCGCCTTGCCCGCCACCGGCGCCTACCAAGGTGTGAATTTCATCTATAAAAAGCACAATATTGCCTTCACTTCCGGTAACTTCTTTTATCACTGCCTTTAAGCGTTCCTCAAATTCACCTTTATATTTTGCACCGGCAATAAGGGCTCCCATATCGAGGGAGAAAATTTGTTTGTCCTTTAAATTTTCGGGGATATCCCCGGAGATGATCCGGTGCGCCAATCCCTCGGCGATAGCGGTTTTTCCAACTCCGGGTTCTCCAACCAGCATTGGATTGTTCTTTGTTCTTCTGGTCAAAATTTGAAGTACCCTTCTTATTTCTTCGTCACGGCCAATAACAGGATCCAGTTTTCCTTCTTCGGCCATCTTATTGAGGTTAACTGCATATTTATTTAAAGAATTATAGGTTTCCTCAGCGCTTTGTGAGGTAACGCGATCTCCTTTCCTCAATTCCTCAATAGCCGATCTCAGACCTTTTTCTGTAGCGCCCTGGTCTTTCAGGATTTGAGCAACTTTGCTGGTCGACTTAAATATGGCAAGTATTAAATGTTCTATAGAAACATATTCGTCGGTCATTTTTTTTGCGATAGAGCTTGCTTCATTTAAAGTTTTTGAAGCTCCCCTGGAAAACATAAGATCTCCCCCGGTGACTTTTGGAAAACTCTCGATGGTTTTATCCAATATCTGGGTAAAAAGATTGACGTTAATGTTTAATTTTTTCAGAAGAAAGGGCGTCACATTTTCATCTACCATGCTAATGGCTTTAAAAAGATGTTCATTTTCTATCTGTTGCTGGCCAATTTCCTGGGTGAATTGTTGCGCCTTCTGAATGGCTTCCTGTGCTTTTGTGGTAAAATTGTTAAAATCCATATCTCGAAATTTTAAATACTGTTGTGAAATTAGCAAAGCATGTACCATGCAAATCAGTTAACCCAAAATGACTGTTTTTCTGATTCTTAACGGACAAAATGACGGTTTGATGCGATTCCATAATAAAGTTACCGAATTTCAACAGGAATGCGATACAAAATTTTATAATTTAATGAGGAATATTTTAAAACTGAAATCATTACTTTTGCATTATAATAAATGAAACAAGATGGGATTTTTTGATAAAATATTTAACAGCGAAAAAGACAATAATAAAGCTGAAATAAAATCAGTGCCATGGATTCAACTTACCGAAATTGAAACTCTGGATAAAATTGTAGAAATATCTAATAATCAAACCGTTGCAATCCTCAAGCATTCCACAAGCTGCGGAATTAGCAAAATGGTTTTACGGCAATTTGAACAAACCTACGATTTAAAAGAAGAGCAGATAAAATTGTATTTTCTGGATTTGTTAAAGCACAGGGATATTTCAAATAAAATCGCATCCAGGTTTAATGTGCCTCATGAGAGTCCGCAACTTCTGGTCATAAAAGATGGAAAAGTTGTTTTTGATGCTTCTCATAGTGGAATTGAAGCCGGAAAGCTCAATAAATTCATCGGATAAAAAAATAATGCCGTCAGTTCAATATTACAATTGAAATTGACGGCATTATTTTTTATTGATAAACCGGGTTTTTTATTTTTTCTTGGGTTCAAAAACCGGGAGCAGTTTGGTCCTTACTTCCCCAAATCCAATCCTGCGATCTTTGCTCTCGCAGTATCCCCGCATAATAACAGTATCGTTGTCTTCGATGAATTTTCGCTCGCTTCCATCTTTTAGTTTTATTGGTTTTTCACCTTTCCATGAAAGTTCAAGCATAGAGCCGTAGGAATCGGGGGTAGGACCGGAAATAGTTCCGGAACCCATCATATCTCCTGAGTTAACCGGACATCCGTTCACCGTATGATGTGCCAGTTGCTGACTCATATTCCAATACATATATTTAAAATTGGATTTTGAAACCGTGGTTTCTCCACTATTCTCAGGTTTTATTGCCACCTCCAGTTTTATATCAAAACTTTTCTTCCCTGTAATTTGAAGATAGGGGAGCAGTTCTTTTTCAGGTTTTGGTCCTTTTGTTCTGAAAGGCTCTAAAGCATCCAGAGTTACGATCCAAGGAGAAACCGAGGAGGCAAAGTTTTTTGCCAAAAACGGGCCAAGTGGTACATATTCCCATTTTTGAATATCCCGGGCACTCCAGTCGTTAAACAAGACCATTCCAAAGATATAAGCTTCCGCTTCATCTATTGGGATTGGTTCTCCAAAAGCGTTAGCATCAGTGGTGATAAACGCCATTTCCAGTTCAAAATCCACCAGTTTTGAAGGTGCCAAAATAGGTTCGGTTGCCCCTGTAGGCAGGATTTGTCCTTGTGGCCTATGAAATGGGATACCGCTGGGGATTATGGAAGAACTCCTTCCGTGGTATGCAACGGGAATGTGCAGCCAATTAGGTAAAAGAGCATTCTCCGGATCCCTGAACATGGTTCCTACATTGGTTGCGTGTTCTTTACTCGAGTAGAAATCGGTGTAATCCCCAACATGTACGGGCAATTGCATTTCAATTTCATCTAAAGTAAAAAGAACGATCTCGCGATGATCTTTATTTTGCTTCAATTCGGAATTTTCGGCATCAAAAATATCGGCGATCCGGTTTCTTACCAAACGCCAGGTTTTTTTTCCGTCAGAAATAAAATCGTTTAGGGTATCCTGTAAAAAAATATCATCGGTTAACGGGATCCCTTCAAAGTAACCCAATTGGTGCAAAGCGCCCAAATCAATGGCATAATCGCCAATCCTGGTTCCTATAGTGATAATATCGTCCCTGGTCAAAAATACCCCAAAAGGGATATTTTGTATAGGGAAATCGGTGTCTTGAGGAGTGTCCAGCCACGTTTTTCTCTTTGGATCATTTGCTGTAATAGACATATATTTTATTGTTTTATTCTTTAATGAGTATTTTCAAATGTATTATTTTCCAGCAATTAACCATTAGGAATTATTACTTTTGAGGAATATTTAACTTAAAAAATCATGATGCAACGCGATACACAAATTTTTGATCTGATAAAAGAAGAAAAAAGCCGTCAAACAAACGGTTTGGAATTAATTGCAAGTGAGAATTTTGTGAGCGAGCAGGTGCTTGAAGCTGCCGGATCGGTACTCACAAATAAGTATGCCGAAGGCTATCCCGGAAAACGTTATTATGGCGGTTGTGAAGTGGTAGATGAGGTAGAAACCCTCGCAATTGAACGTTTGAAAGAACTTTTTAATGCCGAATATGCCAATGTGCAACCACATTCCGGGTCACAGGCCAATACCGCAGTTTTTCACGCCTGCCTGAATCCGGGTGATAAATTTTTAGGATTTGATCTTTCTCACGGAGGACATTTAACCCACGGCTCTCCCGTAAACTTTTCAGGAAGGTTATACAATCCAATATTTTATGGAGTAGTAGAGAAAACCGGGGTGATAGATTATGATGCCATGTCCGAAATTGCCAAAAAAGAAAAACCTAAGATGATCATCGCCGGAGCATCAGCTTATTCCAGGGAAATAGACTATAAAAAATTCAGGGAAATAGCAGACAGTATTGGCGCGATCCTTTTTGCCGATATAGCACACCCTGCAGGACTGATCGCTAAAGGACTCTTAAGTGATCCTTTGCCACACTGCCACGTTGTGACTTCTACCACTCATAAAACCTTGCGTGGACCACGTGGAGGTATTATTATGATGGGAGAGGATTTTGAAAATCCTTTCGGACAAAAACTGAAAAACGGCAATCTTAAAAAAATGTCTTCATTGCTGGACAGTGCTGTATTCCCCGGAAACCAGGGTGGCCCTTTAGAACATATTATCGCTGCCAAGGCGGTTGCTTTTGGAGAAGCGCTTACCGATGAATTTTTATATTACACCGTGCAGGTGAAGAAAAATGCGAAAGCTTTGGCCCAGGCATTTATGGATAAAGATTACCACGTAATTTCTGGCGGAACAGATAACCATATGATGTTGATCGACCTTCGGAATAAAGACATCAACGGAAAACAAGCTGAAGAAGCATTGGTAAAAGCTGAAATCACCGTAAACAAAAATATGGTGCCCTTTGACGATAAATCTCCCTTCGTGACTTCAGGAATCCGCATTGGAACTCCGGCAGTTACCACGCGTGGACTTAAAGAAAAAGATATGGCCAAAATTGTAGATCTAATTGACAAGGTGATCACCAATTTTGAGGATGAAGCCAAAATTGCGGAAGTAAAAGCAGAAGTATTTGAAATGATGCAGGGAAGGCCGCTTTTTAATCAATAGTTGAATTGGGCAATTCAAGATATTTTTTTGAAACAAAAAACCGCCTTCGGGTGGTTTTTTTATTCATTTAAAATAGAGCCGGTATAATAATTTTATAAGTTTATGTAGCTTTACGGTTCTTGTAATCGAAATTAAATTGGGAATGTCTACATCAGCTAAAATAAAATTCACGATTTTAAGCAGAAAAAATCTCGGGATTCCTTCTGCTTCCGGGATAGCTGTAATTGGCTCAACAATTTATGTGATTGGTGACAATTCCCCCTGGTTATATAAATTGAACAGGGAATTTACCATTACCAATAAAATTCAGATAAATCCCAGATTTGATCTGCCCGATGGACTTTATGCTAAAAAAGACAAGCCGGATTTTGAAGCGCTTGCCACGGTAAAAACTGATGGTTCCTGGAAATTATTGGTATTCTGCTCCGGCTCCAAATCTCCCCAAAGGGATGTATTGGTTGTTGTGGATCCGGGAGATCTTCCCAGGCTAAAATCCTATTCCCTGATCGGGTTTTATGAACAATTAAAAGCTGCTGTGAAACTTACAGATGCAGAATTGAATATTGAAGCAGCCGAAGTAATAGGGGACCGACTTTTTTTGTTCAACAGAAGAAAAAATTTACTTTTTGAATATAAATTGAGGGAATTCTTTAATTATCTGAATGAAAAAGGAAAAAATCCATTTCCAAAAATATATAAATTCAATTTACCCGCTATCAATGGAATTGAAGCAGGATTTACAGGCGCGGGGCAACTTCCGGGAAATCAAAAAATTATTTTCACGGCCACAGTGGAAGATACTCCCAATAATATAGACGATGGGGAAGTCCTGGGAAGTTTTATTGGGGTTATCTCCCTTGCAGATTTACAAGAATACAATCGCCCGGAATGTATTCCAATTGCATCAGCTGATAATGAAGTGCTAAAAATCAAGGTGGAATCTGTTACATTGCTGGTGGATAAGACCGAAACAGGTGAAGCTGAGATATTGATGGTTACCGACAGCGATGGTGGAATATCTGAAATTATAAATGCCAGCCTGAAATGGGAATAAATATTAAAATAAAGCCAGTAAAAAATCATTCTGAAAAACCCAGGGATTTTGGGATTCCCCTTACAATATGGAATTGCCAGGATCAGGATAAAATCATTAATCTAAAAATATAAGTTTTGAACAGAAATAAAATAAAACTCACAGAAAATTTTGAAGTATCCAGAATAATTCACGGGCATTGGAGATTAAACGACTGGCAACTCTCAAATTTGGAAATGCTGAAATTAACCCAGGGGGCAGTAGACTATGGAGTAACCACTTTTGATCACGCCGATATTTACGGGAATTACAATTGCGAAAAATTATTTGGAGATGCCCTTTACTTGAAACCGGGGCTTCGAAAAGACATTCAAATTATTTCCAAATGCGGGATTAAACTGGTCTCGGATAAGTTCCCCGAAAGAAAACTCAAATGCTACGATTACAGCGCTGAGTATATAATTTCTTCGGTTGAGAAATCCTTGTCAAATTTCAGGACAGATTATGTCGATTTACTTTTGCTCCACCGGCCTTCCCCGTTTTTTGATCCGGAAGAGGTGGCCAAAGCCTTTTCGCAACTTAAACAAAGCGGGAAAGTCTTAAATTTTGGGGTTTCCAATTTTAATCCACAGCAATTTGAAATGCTGAATTCTTATGTGGATGAAAAACTGGTGACCAACCAGGTGGAAATTTCCCCGTTTTGCCTCGAACATTTTGAGAATGGAAACATCGATTTTTTCCTAAAGGAAAAAATAAAATCTATGGCCTGGTCGCCTATGGCCGGAGGTAATATATTAAATCCAACCGGAGAAAAAGGACAAAGAGTATTAGAAGCACTTTTGGAAGTCGCCGGCGAGTTGAATGTTATATCGGTTGATAAGATTATTTATGCCTGGATCTTAAAACATCCTGCCCATATACTTCCAATTGTGGGAACCGGAAAAATTTCACGGATAAAAAATGCGGTGGAAGCCCTGAAACTTGAGCTGACGTTGGAACAATGGTTTAAAATATACATTGCCGCGAAAGGGGAAGAATTGCCTTAGGAGGAGATGTTAGAATTTAGATATGAGATATTAGACAAGAGATAATAGATTAAAGAGCCAAGACCCTTGATACACAGGACTATAAAAATATTAGTGCATTTGTGGCTTAAATAACCTGAATAATTTAAACGATAAAATAACACTTCAAATATGAAAAATTTTACCCTTCGGCACATCCTCCTTCTTTTAACCACTGTTCTCCTGATAAATTGCAATTCTCAAAAAACCTTGGAAAAGGAGGAAGTCAAAATATTACCACCTGAAGAACTTTACGGACAATTATTTTATGACGTTCAATCCAACGAAAATATTTTTGAGGACAGTAAGACTTTTGTAGATGCGGTTCCTCTTTATTCCGTAAAAGAAATCAGGGATAATTATTCAAAACTCAAAAGTCCTTCAGATAGCGAACTTTCCGATTTCGTTAAAGAACATTTTAAAATTCCCGGAGAGGGGATGAATTATGTTACCGATTCTTCCTCTATTAATATGCACATCAGCAAACTTTGGGAAGTTTTAAAACGTCCGGCAGACGAAAATATCTCAGGAACTCTAATCCCGTTGCCCAATCCATATATTGTTCCGGGCGGGAGATTCCGGGAGATCTATTATTGGGACAGTTACTTTACTATGCTTGGCCTGCAGGAAGATGGACAGATTGAAGCGATAGAAGATATGGTGGACAATTTTTCCTATTTAATTGATAGATACGGGTTTATCCCAAACGGGAACAGGACCTATTATTTAAGCCGGTCCCAACCTCCTTTTTATGCTGAAATGGTCGAGGTTTTGGCGGAATCAAAAGGAGATAGTATTTATAAAAAATATTTAAAATTCCTGGAAAAGGAATATGAATTCTGGATGGATGGAAGCGAAAATCTTACAGAAACAGCGCCATCATTCAGGCGTGTGGTAAGGCTCCCGGATGGAGAGATCCTAAACAGGTATTGGGACGATAAAGATACACCAAGACCCGAAAGTTACCGTGAAGATATTAAGACAGCCGAAGATGCCATCGCAAAAATTCCCGGATTAAAAAAAGAAGATGTATTCCGAAATTTACGTGCAGGAGCGGAATCTGGTTGGGATTTCTCCAGTCGTTGGTTAAAAAAGGACGATTCCAATGAATTTCAACTAAGCACGATCCATACCACGGAGATTATTCCTGTAGACCTGAATACCTTGCTTTACAATCTGGAATCTAAAATTTCCAAAGCTCATGCCATATCGGGGCATTCGGAGAAATCTGAAATCTATAAACTTAAATCTGAATCCCGGAAACAGGCTATTCTAAAATATTTCTGGAGCGAAGAGGAGCACTTTTTTATGGATTATGATTTTCAAAAACAGCAATCAACTCCGGTGATCTCTTTGGCGGGAGTATATCCGTTATTTTTTAAAATTGCAGATGAGGCACAAGCAAATGCCGTAGCTGAAAAAATTCAAGATACCTTTTTAAAACCCGGTGGAGTGGTGTCAACTCCTTATAATACCGGCCAGCAATGGGACGCTCCCAATGGGTGGGCACCGTTGCAATGGATCACTGCCCAGGGGTTGAAAAATTACGGACAGGAAGCATTGGCAGCTGATATAAAAGAGAAATGGTTGGGATTAAATCAACGGGTATATCAACAAACCTATAAAATGTTGGAAAAATACAATGTTGAAGATCTCTCAAAAGAGAGTGGAGGAGGAGAATACCCAACACAGGATGGGTTTGGCTGGACAAATGGGGTTTATCAGAAATTATCGAAGGAATAAACAATCAAAAATACAGGATTCTGAAACGGACTGATTTTGAAAAAAACAATAATCGGGAAGTGGTTCTGAAGAAGAAAAAAAACCTTTATTTTATCAATATTAGATAAATAAAGGTTTTTTTTAATTTCTTAAACTAACGGAAGTATTTCAGAACAAAGATCTAAGAGGAAAGAGCAATGTACATCGTAAAAAAAGAACAAAATATCTACATCGGAAAACGACAAACAGATCAGAAATACAAAACCTCCCAGCGGTCATTGCGTTTTTTCCTTTGCGGCCTTTGCGTGAAAATGGGATCGAAATTCTGCATTCAACTTTTATAGTTTAAAATGGAAGTAAAAGGGTTCACGCAAAGAGCGCTAAGAAAAAAAACGCAAAGTGCGCAAAGAAATAAAACTGTGCAAATATTATCGTTTTGGTTACTTTATCCAACCAGAAAATTGTGAAGTGTGAAGAGACCGTGGTGTTTTTAATTGTTAAAATAAAATGAAAGAAAATAATTGTTAATTGTTATTGTGATGAAAGAAACATTATTAAAAATAAAAGTTTTGCTTTTGCAATGGGTTGTGAAATTGTACCAATATTTATGTTCGGACAAGAGAGAATATGTTTTGTCTAAACAACTTTTGCGAAGCGGTACAAGTGAAGGTGCAATGATTAGAGAAGCCGAACACGCACAATCAACCGCTGATTTCATTCACAAAAAGGCAATTGCACAAAAAACATTGACAATTAACAATTAACAATTAAATAAGGATGAGGGAAGTAAAATTGTTTGATGCAGAATATAAAAATTGGATTTCGGAATTGAAATCCAAAATCCGTTCTACCCAAATAAAAGCAGCGATAGCTGTAAACTCGGCACTTATTGGTTTTATTGGGAGTTATGCAAAATGATTGCCGAGAAACAGACTGTCTATGGAACTGCATTTTTGGAACATGTTTCTAAAGATCTAAAAGCAGAATTTCCTGAAATGAATGGTTTTTCGGTAACCAATCTCAAATATTGTAAATCGTTTTATAATTATGTGACAATTCGCCCCCAAGTTGGGGACGATTTAAAATGGGATTTGATTTGTAAATTACCGTGGGGTCATATAAAACTGCTTATCGATAAAATAAAAAACACGACTGAATCGTATTTTTATATCCAAGAAACAATTGCCAATAGCTGGAGCAGAGAGGTCTTGGCACTTCAAATCAAAACCGATTTGTACAAAAGACAGGGCAGTTCCGTTACTAATTTTCACAAACACCTTGGCCGAACCTTTTTCTGATTTGGCACAGCAAACACTTAAAGATCCATACATTTTTGATTTTATGACGATGTCAAAACCATTTCAGGAAAAAGATATTGAGAAACAATTGATGGCACACATTACTAAATT
>Ga0307486_1000904_pt1 | contig 24833 bp, 21 predicted proteins | sample CBIW02metaG_FD_203663 | JGI IMG/M metagenome (GOLD analysis project Ga0307486, IMG submission 203663) | Sea-ice brine microbial communities from Beaufort Sea near Barrow, Alaska, United States - CBIW 0.2 | ecosystem: Environmental > Aquatic > Marine > Coastal | place: USA: Alaska | collected...
TTACCGGAGCGGATGCACTGGAATTGGGTATCGCTGACGTCATGTTCAGTTCAGCGCGGTTCCTCGAAGATTCCATCTCGTGGGCTGATGAAGTGATCGCCGGCACGACCAAGGTGAACCGACCGAACGCGCCCGGCAAAATAGAGCGTCTCGTCAAGTGGGATGTCGCTATCGGCATCGCCCGCAAGATGCTGGTGAACCGTATCGGTGAGGTCGCGAAGTCGCCTTATGTTGCGCTGGATCTACTTCAGGCGGCCAAGAGCGGAAGTCGCGCCGAGGGCTTTCAGCGAGAGGATGAGGCACTTGCCGGACTCATCGTTGGCGACCAGTTACAGGCAAGTATCTACGCCTTCAACCTAGTGCAGAAACGCGCTAAGCGCCCGGCGGGAGCGCCGGACAAAAAGCTCGCGCGCCCTATCACCAAGGTCGGCGTGATCGGTGCTGGCCTCATGGCCAGCCAATTCGCCCTGCTCTTCGTACGACGCCTTCGCGTGCCGGTGGTCATCACCGACCTCGATCAGGCGCGCGTTGACAAGGGCGTCTCCTATATTCACGATGAGATCCAAGCCCTGCGAACCAAAAACCGCATTTCCGCCGATGAAGCCAATCGGCTTCGCGCCCTCGTCACCGGCACCACAGATAAAGCGTTATTTTCCGACGCCGACTGGGTGATCGAGGCTGTTTTTGAAGAGCTCGGCGTGAAGCAGTCGGTGTTTGCCGAGATCGAGAAATTTATTTCCACGGAGGCGATCCTCGCCACCAATACCTCGTCGTTGTCGGTCGAGCAGATCGGTTCCAAGCTTGAGCATCCCGAGCGTCTGGTTGGGTTTCATTTCTTCAATCCCGTGGCCGTTATGCCGCTGATCGAAGTGGTTAACACTCCACAGACCGATGAGGTCACGCTCGCGACGGCGATGGTCATTGCGGGCAAGCTACGCAAGAACGCGGTGATCACCCGGGACACCTCTGGTTTTGTGGTCAACCGAGTTCTGGCCAAGTTGCTCGGCGAGGCAATGCACGCTGTTGACACCGGTACACCCTTTGAGGTTGTAGAAGCCGCTGTGGCGCCATTCGGATTGCCCATGACACCGTTCGAACTCCTTGAACTGGTCGGCCTCACAGTGGGCGCTCACGTACTCGACACCCACCATGCAGCGTTTCCCGACCGGTTCTTTGAGAGCACAAACCTGCACAGGTTGGCCGAGCATGGAAAAATTCTCGAACGTGACGCCAAGGGTCGGCGGACCGGCTTCGACAAGGGCGCGCTTAAAATCGTTGCCGGTGGAACCACACCGATGACTGCCGAACAGATTCTGCAGCGGGTGGAAGACGGCCTGGCGGACGAAATAAAGCGGATGCTCGATGACGAGGTCGTGCATGCGGCCGAAGACATCGACCTGTGCATGATCCTCGGCGCGGGCTGGCCGTTCCAAATGGGGGGAATCACCCCGTACCTCGACCGGGTGAGGGCGAGCGAGCGTGTATTTGGCTCTACCTTCCACACCCCGCCGATCCGCGGCATTGGTGCTTCGCTGTCGGCCTCCACACCTAGCTAGCAGCACGGGCCCCCGCCGCCTCAGGCCCACCCCATGAACGTAAGTCCCGTACCTACGTTGGACCCACGTTCATTGGGTGGGCGCGGGCCCGGAAAGTGTTAGCGGGCCCCGCTACTCGCGACGGGTTACCTGAATAGCACCGGTATCGGTGTGACCGGCAGGTAACGGCCGGGCGTTGGGAATTTTGCTGCCCAGCACCATAGCAATAACGTCGCGGGCAATCGCTTGAGGGGTCAATCCCGCCTGCTCAAGAATCTCGGCACGGGTACCGTGGTCAAGAAACTGGTCGGGAAGCCCGAGTTCAGTGACCGCCGTGTCCACGCCGGCCTCTCGCATATCCTGACGGATGCGCGTGCCGACGCCGCCAACGCGGATGCCATCTTCGATAGTCACAACGATGCGGTGCGCGGCTGCCAGTGCAACGATGCTCCGAGGAACCGGCACAACCCACCGTGGGTCGACGACCGTAGCGCCGATTCCCTGAGCGGCCAGCCGATCAGCGACGTCGAGGCCCATCGCCGCCATCGGTCCTACGGTAACGATCAGTACGTCTTGCTGGGTCGCTTCCTGAAGAACGTCGACACCGTCTTCCAGGCGCCGAATGGCCTCGAATTCCTGCCCCACACTCCCCTTCGGGAAACGCAGCACGGTGGGGCCGTCGTCGATCACAACAGCCTCGGCTAGCTCCTCCCGCAGCCGCACAGAATCGCGGGGCGCGGCGAGACGAATATTCGGTACCACCTGCAGGATGGCGAGGTCCCACATGCCGTGGTGGCTGGGTCCATCGGGACCCGTGACCCCGGCACGGTCGAGCACAAACGTGACGCCGGCCTTGTGGAGCGCGACATCCATGAGCACCTGGTCGAAGGCACGGTTGATAAAGGTGGCATAGAGGGCGACGACGGGATGCAGGCCACCGAAGGCAAGGCCCGCCGCACTGGTCACGGCATGCTGTTCCGCGATTCCCACATCGTGCACGCGAGAGGGAAAGCGCTCCGCCATCTTATGCAGGCCGGTGGGTCGCAGCATGGCGGCCGTTATGGCCACGATGCGTTCATTTTCTGTTGCGAGGCGGAGGAGCTCGTCCGCGAAGACCGATGTCCAGGACGCGGCCCCTGCGCCTCCAATGGATTCCCCGGTTTCGGGATCAATTTGACCTACCGCATGAAACTGGTCAGCGACATCCTTGACGGCAGGATCGTAGCCCTTACCCTTTTGGGTGATGGCATGCACGATGACGGGTGCGCCGTACCCCTTCGCCTGGGCGAGTGCTTCCTCCATGGCGTGGACGTCATGACCGTCGATGGGGCCGATATATTTAATTTCAAGGTTGGAATACAGAGCCTCGTTGTTGGTGACCCGGGACAGGAAACCGTGCATACCCCCTCGCACACCGCGCCAGAGCGCTCGTCCGGGGGCGCCGAGACGGTCAAACACATCTTTGCTGGTGAGGTAGGCGTCCCGGTAGCTGGCCCGGGTTCGGATTGTATTCAAGAAGCGTGCCATGCCACCGATGGTCGGCGCGTAGGAACGTCCATTATCGTTGACCACGATAATGAGCTTGCGAGTGTTGTCATCGGAAATGTTGTTGAGCGCTTCCCACGTCATTCCCCCGGTGAGGGCACCATCGCCCACGACAGCGACTACGTGGCGATCGTTCTGACCGGTCATTTCAAAGGCGCGAGAAATGCCGTCAGCCCAGGACAGCGAACTGGATGCATGGGAACTTTCGACGATGTCGTGCTCGGACTCGCGTCGCTGCGGATACCCGGCAAGCCCGTCTGACTGACGGAGCTTGCTGAAATCCTGCCGCCCGGTGAGCAGCTTGTGCACGTAGGACTGGTGCCCGGTGTCAAAGACGATCGCGTCGGTAGGCGAGTGGAAGACCCGGTGAATGGCAATGGTCGTTTCGACCACACCGAGGTTCGGCCCGAGGTGCCCCCCCGTTTTTGAAATCTCCCGCACCAGAAAAGCACGAATTTCGGCTGCCAACTGGGGCAACTGCTCTTTCGAGAGACCATCAAGGTCCCTGGGACCGTGGATTGTCTCCAGAAGGATCATTCGTCACACCTTTCAGGTCGCTGTTCAGATCAAGCCAAAGCGGCGCGTAGACCCGACGGAATCGAGTCTACGCGCCGGTATAGAAATATCTCCGCGCGGCGCCAGCCTACGCTCGGCGCCTCAGACGAGCGAGCGCAGGACGTACTGCAGGATACCGCCGTTACGGTAGTACTCGGCCTCGCCCGGAGTGTCGATACGAACGACAGCCTCGAATTCAACCGCGGCCTTGCCTGCGCCTGAGAATTCACTCGGCAGGCAGGTCACGTGCACGGTCTTTGGGGTCGTACCGTTATTGAGCTCGGTGATACCCGAAATCGACACGATCTCAGTTCCGTCGAGCCCGAGCGAGTCGGCACTCTCACCCACCGGGAACTGCAGGGGGACAACGCCCATGCCGATAAGGTTCGAGCGGTGGATGCGCTCAAAGCTCTCGACGATGACGGCTTTGACACCGAGAAGGCTTGTACCCTTGGCGGCCCAGTCCCGGCTGGAACCCGATCCGTATTCTTTGCCACCGAAGATGACAAGGGGCGTGCCTGCAGCCTGGTAGTTCTGGCTGGCATCGTAAATATCGGCCTTGGGTCCATCAGCAACGCTGAAGTCCCGGGTGAAACCACCCTCGACATTGTCGAGCAGCTGATTGCGCAGACGGATATTCGCAAAGGTGCCACGGATCATGACCTCGTGGTTACCGCGACGCGAACCGTAGGAGTTGTAGTCTCCGCGTTCGATGCCGTGCTCGGCAAGGTAGCGGCCAGCGGGGCCATCGGCCTTGATCGACCCAGCCGGGCTGATGTGATCGGTGGTGACGGAATCGCCAAGTTTGGCAAGGACCCGCGCGCCAGAGATGTCGACAACCGGGCTGGTTTCCAGTTTCATACCGTCGAAGTAGGGGGGCTTGCGCACATAGGTGGATTCTGCATCCCAGGCAAAGGTGTCGCCGACGGGGGTCTTGAGCGACTGCCAGCGCTCGTCGCCGTCAAAGACGCCAGCGTACTGCGTTTCGAACATGTTCGAGTCAATCGACTCGTCGATGGTCTTCTGCACCTCATCGGCATCGGGCCAGATGTCTTTCAGGAACACGTCATTTCCCTCCGTATCAGTCCCGAGCGAATCGGTATCGAAGTCGAAGTTCATCGTGCCTGCCAAAGCGTAAGCGATGACCAGGGGCGGACTGGCCAAGTAGTTCATCTTCACGTCGGGGTTGATGCGACCCTCGAAGTTTCGGTTGCCCGACAATACGGCGGTGACGGCGAGATCGTTTTCTTGCACGGCAGTAGAAATTTCATCGGCCAGCGGACCGGAGTTACCAATACACGTTGTGCACCCATAACCAACGAGGTAGAAGCCGAGATCTTCGAGGTAGCCGTTAAGGCCAGCCTTGGCATAGTACTCGGTAACAACCTTGGAGCCGGGCGCGAGCGTGGTCTTCACCCACGGCTTGCTCTTGAGGCCCTTGAGGCTCGCATTGCGGGCCAGTAGGCCCGCCGCGAGCATAACGCTGGGGTTGGAGGTGTTGGTGCAGGAGGTAATGGCCGCAATCGCAACGGAACCATTATCGATGGTGAATTCGCGACCGTCAGAGAGCGTTATGTCTGTCGGCTGCGGGTGAGAAGTGGTGGGCGAACTGGTGTGACGATCGACCCCACTGTGAAAAGCGAGCTCGTGAGCCGTTTCTGAATCCTGCGGCGTGAGGCCGATCGGATCTGACGCGGGAAAGGTGCCTTCTAAAGAGGCGTCCACGAGAGAAACCGGAGCATTGGCGTAATTGTCTAGATCGCGTTCGAACTGGGTTTTGGCCTCAGAGAGGATGATGCGGTCTTGCGGGCGCTTCGGACCCGCAATCGACGGAACGACCGTGGAGAGGTCAAGCTCCAGGTACTCGCTGAAGATCGGCTCCTGGTCGGGGTTGTGCCACAGGCCCTGAAGCTTGGAGTAGGCCTCCACCAACGCCACCTGCTCTTCGCTGCGACCGGTAAGGCGCAGGTAGCCGAGGGTGACCTCATCGATGGGGAACATTGCTGCGGTAGAACCGAACTCGGGGCTCATGTTGCCGATGGTGGCCCGGTTGGCCAGTGGAACGGAGGCGACGCCCGATCCGTAGAACTCCACGAATTTGCCGACTACACCGTGCTTACGCAGCATTTGCGTGATGGTGAGCACAACATCCGTTGCGGTGACGCCGGCCGGAATAATGCCGGAGAGCTTGAAGCCGACGACCTTGGGAATGAGCATCGACACCGACTGGCCCAGCATTGCCGCTTCGGCTTCAATTCCACCAACGCCCCAGCCGAGCACACCCAGCCCATTGACCATGGTGGTATGTGAGTCCGTCCCGACGCAGGTATCGGGGTACGCCTGTAGATTGCCAGCCACATTGCGGGTCATTGTGACTCGGGCGAGATACTCGATGTTCACCTGGTGAACAATTCCGGTTCCCGGCGGAACAACCTTGAAGTCATCGAAGGCGGTCTGGCCCCAGCGGAGGAACTGGTAGCGCTCACCATTGCGCTCGTACTCGATCTCCACATTCTTTTCGGCAGAGTCGGGGGTTCCGAACAGGTCAGCGACAACAGAGTGGTCGATCACCATTTCGGTGGGGGCAAGCGGGTTGATCTTTTTAGCGTCGCCGCCAAGTTCAACGAGCGCTTCCCGCATCGTGGCGAGGTCAACAATGCAGGGCACACCGGTGAAGTCCTGCATAACGACGCGTGCCGGTGTGAACTGAATTTCGGTGTCGGGCTCCGCGGTGGGAACCCAGGCCCCGAGGGCACGAATGTGATCCGCCGTGATGTTGGCGCCGTCTTCGGTGCGGAGAAGGTTCTCAAGAAGCACCTTCAGGCTGTAGGGCAGCTTCTCGTAGCCATCGACGGCGTCCAAGCGAAAAACTTCGTAGTCCGTCGACCCCACGCGCAGGGTGTCTTTGGCTCCGAAGCTATTTACCGCGGTATTTGTTGAATCCGACACAGTGCCCTCTCCGTTGTGAGAGCCGACGGGATACCGGCGGCAATCCTTAATTCTTGTGCGCTGCCACAACCTCGTGCCAGCAAGGCAAGCCTAACCAGCGGGTGCCGGGAGCTGCCGATGTTCATGGAGTTGCCTGACAAATGTTTTGTCGAACAACTATCTTGATGTCAAGATAACTCTAGCAGGCAATAACGCGCTTTCGAATCGAGGATCAGACTGCCGAGGCGGCATCCGCTTTTCGATACACGGTGCGCACCATGAGCCACGAGATCACCAGCAGCGGAGCGTAGAGCGGGATTCCCATGAGGAGCTTTACTGTAGCCAGTACCTCGATATTATCGGCCAGGTACAGCGGCAACTGCACGAGTAGGCGAGCCACAAAGAGTCCCGCCCAGCACAGGGTGAGAATAGTGAGAACTCGGCGCTTTGAGGCATCTTTTCGCCAGGCCGTTCCGTCGCCCATGAGAAACCCCACCGCCAGCCCTATTAGCGGCCAGCCGATAACGGCCGAGATCAACAAAGCGGCGCCGTATCCAAAATTGGTCCACAGGCCAACGATGAAAAATCCCGATGCCTCCCCGGAGAATAGCGCGAGGGCCACACTGATCCCGGTTCCGACCAGACCGCCCACGGCGGGTGTGACGGTTTGGCGCGTCGCGGCACGAAGGATCACGAACATGACCCCCAGTACGAGGGGTGCAATGAGGGCTGGCAGTAACGAAGTGATTGTTGTCGTTTGAGCGGGATTTATGGTCAGCGAATACGTGACCAAAAATACCAGTCCAGGCAGAATTGCTTCAAAGAGTCCCCGGACGCCGCCCATCGCGCCGAGCAGTGCTCGCCCGTTGATCGCTTCACCGTCCGACGCGGCGCTGAACCCTGCCTTGCGCGCCGCTCCCGCCATCGATTCCGCAAAAACAGCTGACGCCGTCTGATGTGGTTCGGAGGGCGTGGCGGGGGTGGCGGACGGCGGTGGACCTTCCGGCCGCAAATCGTCAGGCTCTCGCGCCTTAGTCATGGCTGGGAGCAGCCCTAAACGGCGGCGGGCTCGGCCGTGCCGGCGGATGACGCCGGCATGCGCAGCGGAATCAGATCCCGTGGCGGCATAGGCGTAGATCCGCGCACGACGACAATGCTGCGAAACAAATCTTCGATCTGGACTGCAGCTTCGGGATCTATGGCACCTTCACCGGCGATGACGCCACGAAGAAACCAGCGGGGGCCGTCGACGCCGATGAAGCGCGCGAGACGAGTGACACCGCTGCCTTCCTGACCGGCTGCTACCGGGATCTCGGCGACGAGCTCGGGGCCGAATGGACCCTCGCGCGGGGTGGTGGTGCCACCCTGCTTGCCGATCTGATCGGCGATCTGCTCGCGAATCTCATTCCACAGTCCTCTGGAGCGCGGAGCAGCGAACGGTTGGACCTGCAGGGTCGATCCGGCAAAATCAAGACCGATGGCGACGACACGCTTACTGCCCTCTTCAATTTCGAGGCGAAGGTGCAGGCCTTCCCGCGGGACAATTTTGATTCCCCCGAGGTCAACATAGGGACGCGCTGGACTGGCCTCGGACTCGTCGAACGGTCCTTCAGTCTCGCGGTCTTCTGGGGCCGACTTGGACGTAGTCGCGGGGTTCTCCCCCAGGTTTGCGGCGTCACTCATTGGTCTCTCCTGTCTTCGGGGCTGCGTCACCCGACGTTGGTGAATTCTCATCGATGCGCGTAGCTGAGCCCGCTTTAATGCCGGTTGACCCAAAACCGCTGGCACCACGCTGGCTGCCCGGAAGTTTATCGACGGGAATAAACGTAGCGCGCGCCACCGGCATCACGATGAGTTGGGCGATTCGATCGCCGACTTGGATCGAGTAGGGCTCGACCTGGTCGGTATTGAGCAGAGCTACTTTGATCTGTCCGCGATAGCCAGCATCAACCGTCCCAGGGGCGTTCACGATTGTGATGCCGTGTTTGATCGCCAGCCCACTGCGCGGAACGACGAACGCGGCATAGCCGTCGGGGAGGGCGATCGACACGCCCGTTCCAACAAGTGCACGGGTTCCCGGCAAAAGAACAATTGCCTCAGCCGAGTGCAAGTCTGCTCCAGCATCGCCGGGATGCGCGTAGTTCGGAAGGATGGATGCCTGGATGAGGACTTCGACGCTTTCTGCCACGTGTCGAGGGTAGTCCAGATATCTGGTCGAATAGAGCCATGCCTGAATACCGCGAAAAACTGTGGCCCAATGCATGGGCCTTCCTTGTCACCGCACTCGTGATACCAGCGAGCATTCTCGTGCTGGTGCCCATCTCCCTCTTCGCCGGGATCGCGACGGCGATCATTCTGTACGGCGGGTGCGTGTTCCTGCTCATACTCGCAGCACCCGTCGTTGCCGTGCACAACGGCGAACTGATAGCCGGCCCCGCGAAAATTTCCACCGAACTCCTGGGCGAAGCACTGGTGTACGAAAAATCTGAAGCCACGCAGGAACGCGGCCCACGATTGGACGCCAGAGCCTGGTTGCTGATTCGAGGTTGGATCGACCCGATCGTGCGCGTGCCGATTGTGGATGCTACCGACCCCGCGCCGTACTGGGTTATCTCCAGTCGTCGGCCAAAAGAATTGGCCGCCGCGATTAATGAATCGCGAACGGCCAACGGGGTGTAGCTAATCGTGCGGCGGTCTAAGAGTCGCACTCCAGGCAAACGGTACCGAGCTTGGTTTCGTGGCCCATCTGCGAGCGGTGCTTCACGAGGAAACAGTTCACGCAGGTGAACTCGTCGTCCTGCGGTGGCAGAACGACAACATCGAGGTCCAGGTCAGACAGGTCGGCTCCCGGAAGGTCGAAGCCACCCGGGTTGTCGGAGTCATCGACATCAACGCTGCCGGACATTTTGTCTGGCACGCGTTCCTTGAGGGCCTCAATCGACTCAGAGTCGTCTTCAGTCTTTCGGGGTGCGTCGTAATCGGTTGCCATGCCCATCCATTTCAGTTACGCCGATAAACGAAATCGGCGGGCACAGTTTCCAACAATCCAGCCGGAATAGCAAACCGTCGAACAATCTTTTTATTCGGACATGTCTAAACAACTTGCGGCACGCCCGGCGTATTCCCGCACAATGGCACCAACCCGTGGCAGTCTTGCACTCAACGGTAATCGCGAGAGGGCTTGTCTTCATGCAGGAATTGAAGGTTATTGGGGTTGAGAACGGTGCGCTGCTAGCAGCGTCTGAAGATGGCGATCGATATCGCATTGCCATCGACGAAGTTCTACAATCCCGGCTTCGCCAAACCCAGATAGAGCGTGTCAACGCTCCCAAATTGTCCCCTCGCGAAGTGCAGGCGCACATCCGTTCTGGCATGTCGGCCGAGGACGTTGCCGCCGTAACCGGTGCGTCCATTGACTACGTACGCCGTTTCGAGGGGCCGGTCGTAGCCGAGCGTGAGTACATGGTTTCATCGGCGCTGAGCGTGCCGGTGCACACGGCTATCGACCCAGATCCCATTGATGAAAACGTTAATTTTGGGAGTGTAATTCGTGAGCGCCTCGCGTCGCTCGGCGCGACTGGCGAACGCTGGGCAAGTTGGAAAGAGCCCGGCGGCGGCTGGATCGTTAAATTGTCATTTACCGCAGATGACATCGATCACGATGCCCGATGGGATTTTGAACCTAAAAAAAATGCTTTGTCGCCGGTGGGCAGCGAAGCAATTGCTCTTTCCCAGCAGGGTGAACTCAAAGGCTCGCTCATCCCTCGTCTGCGTGCGGTCGGTTCGGAGACCAGCACCGCCGACGTGTCGCGATTTGACAGCAACGCTTTTAACTTTAAAGAGTCTCTCGCCGACGACATCTTGAACGACACCAGCCCTAACTTGGAAGCGGTTCCCTACACCCGCTCCGTGAGCCGGGACGATGCAGTCTCCAAAGCCGCCATCAAGCGCGCCGCCGAGCCAGCATCGAACATGAGCGAGACGGCTGATCTTCTGGAATCCTTGCGTAAACGCCGAGGCGAGCGGGAGGCGGCCGCCCAGACAGATTCCGTGAAATCCACATCATCATCGTTCGGTAGCGAATTACAACCAACACCTCCTGCCACCGCCCGGGGACAGCTTCGGTCGCGTCGCGCGGACCCCGCGGATGCTCCCGCGCCCAACAAATCCCACTCCGATGAAGTCAACGCCAACGATTCCAGCGCCGCTCCGGCGACCACCGCGGAGCCCACCGGTAACGTTTGGGCTAACCAGGCAGCTAAAGCGCAAGCACGCACCAACCACGGGCGATCGACTGCCAAGCGGGGCAGAGCGTCCATGCCGAGTTGGGACGAAATTGTCTTCGGAGCCCGAACCGACGACGACCTCGGCTAACTCGTTTCTGCTTAGCCTGCCTGGCCTGCCTGGCCTGCGGAGACTGACCCGCTGGTATTTCGCAGCGATCACAGCCAAATCCCGAGTGTGCCACGGGTTACCCTTGATCCGTGAAACTTACCTCGGCCCTGCGCATCTCCAAACGTCTTCCGGTGCTGCAAGTCGTGAAGATGGCCGTTGCCGTGGCCCTGGCGTGGGTCGTATCCCAACTTTTACTACCGAGTGATCTCCCCATTTTTGCTGCGATTGCCGCCCTGCTCGTCGTGCAACCCAGCGTCAACCAGACAGTGGGTCGCGCGATCGAGCGCACGGCGGGCGTGATCGGCGGCGTCATTATCGCCTCCACTATCGGGTTCTTCCTCGGTCAAGCCACTTGGGTTGTGCTGGGCACGGTCGTGGTCAGCATCCTGGTGGCGTGGGGGCTGCGCCTCTCACCCGTGTCATCCAGCCAGATTCCCATCAGCGCCATGCTCGTGCTCGCTCTCGGCGCAACGACGCCCGGCTACGCCCTTGATCGTATTATCGAGACCATCATCGGCGCGGTGATTGCGTTGATCATCAACGCGCTGGTCGTTCCGCCGGTGCTGATCGCACCCGCGCGCGATGCGGTGGATCTGCTCGCCCGAGAATTAGCCGATACCTTTGACCGCATTGCCCGGGCTCTCCGCACCCCACAGGGTCCCGTCGACCTGCTCGAACTGATGATCAAGGCACGACTGTTGCGCCCGATGCTCGTTTCGGCCGAGAAAGCGATTGCGCAGGCGGAGGAGAGCCTTATGCTCAACCCCCGAAGAGCCAAATTGCGTGTGGAACTCGACGCCGACCGGGAGATGATTAGACGGTTACCGACGCTGGTGACGCGCGCCATCGGCATGACCCGGGCGCTGCACGACCATTACGACAAGTCGTTACAGTTCGAGCCCAGCGTTCAGGCATTCTCCCGGGAACTCTCCAGGGCAGCGCATGACCTTCTAGTGCTGACGCGCAGTGAGGCAGACCCCTCTGATCTGCCGGGGGCTCTGGCAGCCGAGGAACTGGCCCTGACGGCGCCGCTACGCATCGTCACGCCACACCCCGACCACTGGATCTTGATCGGCTCCCTCATGGAAGACCTGCGGAGGGTTCGTGAAGAAATCGTGGGCGATCACGCGTAGCCCACAAAGCGAGCCCTAATCGAAAGACGGATGCCCGCGCACTGTGCGTTCGCGGCATCCGTTTTCCCGGGAGTGTTCTTGAGACTGCGTGGGCTAGAGAACTTTCGATAGGAAATCCTGCGTGCGCGGCTGCTGGGGGTTACCGAAGATTTCAGCCGGCGTGCCCTCCTCTACGATGACACCGTCCGCCATGAATATGACGCGATCAGCTACCTCTCGCGCGAAGCCCATTTCATGCGTGACGACGACCATAGTCATGCCCTCGGCGGCCAGGTCGCGAATGACCTGCAACACCTCGCCAACCATTTCGGGGTCGAGCGCGCTCGTGGCTTCGTCAAAGAGCATAATGTTTGGATTCACCGCGAGGGAACGGGCAATCGCCACACGCTGCTTCTGGCCACCGGAGAGCTGCGCGGGGCGGGCATCCGCTTTGTCGGCGAGTCCTACCCGGTCCAATAGCGTGAGAGCAGTGGCGCGGGCCTCCGCTTTCGACTGCTTCTTGAGCTCGACCGGTGCCAGTGAGATGTTCTGCAGAACCGTCATATGCGGAAACAGGTTGAAGTGTTGAAACACCATACCTACATGCTGGCGCATCTCGTTCAGGTTCGCGGTCTTGTCGCTGAGGTCGAACCCATCAATGACGACCGTACCGGCACTCAGCTCGTCGAGCTTGTTGAGGCAGCGGAGAAAGGTGGACTTGCCCGAACCCGATGGGCCGATGACGCATACAACCTCACCCTCGCTGATTTCGACGTCGAGCCCCTTCAAGACTTCGTTGGAGCCGAACGATTTGCGTAACCCAGAGACGCTTATCTTGCTGATACTGATCGTGCTCATTTGTTGAACCTCTTGTCGAGCTTGTTGGAGAGCATGGTGAGCAGGTTGATAACGATGAAGTAGAGCGCGGCCACAATCACCAGGGTTTCACCGGTACGAAAGTTTGCGGCGTAAATCTGCTGACCCTGATAGGTGAGTTCGGCAAAACCGATTACGGCCAGTAACGAGGTGTCTTTCAGAGTCATCACGAACTGGTTAATGAACGACGGCGTCATAATCTTGACCGCCTGCGGTAACACGACGCGACGCATGGTGGTGATGTACCCCAGCCCCAGACTACGGCCGGCTTCGGTCTGGCCCGGGTCGACAGACTGAATGCCACCGCGCACAATCTCGGTCATGTAGGCACCCGCGTTGAGGCTGAGGGTAAGAACGCCCGCCGTCAGCACGTCAATGTTCTGACCGGTCAATTGGGGCAGACCAAAATAGAAGAAGAACGCCTGGACCAGCAACGGTGTGCCGCGAAAAATGCTGACGTAGACGCTGGAAACACCGCGCAGTACCCGACTTTCCGAGACCTTGAAGAATCCGAACAGCACGCCGAGCACGAGAGCAATCAAAATAGACAGGCCGGTAGCCAGCAGGGTAAGGCTGAGGCCCTTCATGAGGGCTGGCAGACTGTCGGTCAAGAGGCCGAAAAAGCCGGATGCCACAACGGGCTTGGGCTCCTTGAGATATTTATCAAGAATGGCTTGGTAGTCACCGTTGCTTTTCAGTTCGGCCAAGCCGGTATTGAACGCTGCCAGAAGTTCGGGGTTCTGGCCCTTATTCACAGCGAAGCCGTAGGAGCTGCCGCGTTCTTTTTCGGTTACCGACTTCAGACCGTTATTCTGGTTGATGCCGTAGGCGAGCACCGGGTAGTCGTCAAAAACCGCGACGGAGTTGCCAGCTTTAACGTCGTCATACATGGTGGCCGAGTCGGCGAGAGCCTTAACCTTGAATTTATACTTATCGCTAATTGAATTTGCGAAGGTCTCGCCCTCACTACCGCGCTTCGCAACCACTGTCTTCCCGGCAAGGTCGGCGTAACCAGTGATGGCGGTGTTGGATTCGGCAACAGCCATCTGAATTCCGGAGTCAAAGTAGGGTTCAGAGAAGTCGAAAACCAATTTGCGTTCGTCCGTAATGGACATACCCGCAATGACGCCATCAACCTGGTTCGCGCCAAGGGCCTGCAAAGCGGCATCGAACCCGAGCGATTTGATCTCAACGTTGAATCCGGAGTTCGCAGCGATCCCCCGAATCAGATCCATGTCGATGCCGGTTAGCTCGCCATCCTTGCGGTATTCAAACGGCGCGAATGTGGTGTCGGTTCCAATGGTGTACGTCGGGCCGTCGACCGCTGACGGCGGTAGAACCGGTTGGTTCGCGGCCGCGGCACCAACGCCAACGAATCCGCCGGCAAGGGCCAGCAATGCCGTAACGGCGAGAGTGAGCTTCCCCGCCCGAAAAATAGTAAATTTGCGCAAAATGGAACCGTTTCTTGTCGTTCGGGTGCTCGACCGTGCGGTCGAAGGGTTGTTAGGCGCCGATCGACGCTGATCCGGGGCACGCAGATGTTGTTTCCCCGTCGAAAGAGCCTACCTTGGGGGTAGACCGCCATGTAGGCCGCTGCGACCAATCCGTAAACCGTCGTGATCGGCCGGCCACGAAAAAAACCGGCCGCACGGCACGTGCGCTATGTCACAACAGCGGCCTGCGTCTCGGACCATAACGTGTGTACGACCTGTGCCGCCGGACCGGTGCGCGCCTCACGAAAACCCGTGCCCGCCCACAGCGCGAGCCCGTTCGGATCGCCGCGACGGGCACCATCTTTTCGAAGCACCTTGGTGAGGTGATGCACCTGCGGATACGCGGAGGGCACCGCACCCTCATTAAGAGAAATGAACGCGTTCCGCAGGCCGCGTGCAGGCCGCCCCGAGAAGGCGCGGGTGATGACAGTCTCGGTGAACCGAGGATCGATGAGGGCATTCTGGTGGGCCGCGTTAGCGCCCGACTCGTCGGTGCGGAGAAAGGCCGTACCGAGCTGCACGCCCTCAACGCCGGCGACCAGCAACGAGGCAATTTGGGCGCCCGAGTGGATTCCGCCAGCCGCGACCAGCGGCAGTGTCACCAGCTCCCGAATCCCGATCATCAGCTCTCCCAATGTCACAACGCCAGGTTCGTTCCCGATTGCGAAAGTCGCTCGATGGCCGCCAGCATCTGGCCCCTGAACGCACAGCGCATCAACGCCACGGCGACAAGCAGCCACAGCTTCAGCCAACGAAGTCACAGTGGCAATCACATACGAACCGGCCACGTGCAGCTGCTGAACGGCCTCTTCAGCAGGCAAGCCGAAAGTGAACGAGACCACGGGAACACGGTGGTGCACGACGAGTGCTAGCTTCTCAGCAAACCAGTCATCATCTTCCCGGCGGATGTCGGCGGCCAGAAGCTCGGCGGTGATGTCGGCTGATGTTACGGCAGCGTGTTGAGCAAGCCAATCCCGATACGCCTCGACCTCGCCCAGATCAGTCACGGGCTCCTGGGGCAGAAAAAGGTTTACGCCGTAAGGGCGCTGAGTGCGTCGCCGGACGGCGTTTATCTGCTCGGCTAGGGCCTTGGGCGTCTGGTAACCGCCGGCGAGAAAGCCGAGGCCGCCAGCGTCACTGACTGCCACCGCCAAACCCTCTGTTGACGTACCGCCAGCCATTGGGGCCGCAAGAATGGGAATCTCAAGATCGTTGAGCGTAAACACTGGAATTTCTCCGATTCACTGGATGATACTTCTAACTAGTAGAGCAAGGCTCCAAAAGACGTTCAATGAATTGAGGACTGCATCGTGCGGGTCGCGATTTCAAAAATGGTTTCGAGACCGTCTTCGTCATCCCATTGTTCGCCGAGCTCGGTAAGGCCGTAACGACCGATGAGGGATCGTGATGCGTGGTGGCCTTGGCTGATAGTGGCGCGCACGATGGCGGGGCGCAGAAGCGATTGTTCCGGCATGGGGTGATGCCCGGGTCCGCTGATAATGATCACCGACTCTATTATCCCAGCCATACTCACCGATCTGGCCGCCCTACTTCTGTGCGCGAACGAAAAACTCCACTCAGAAGACGACCTTACGAGAAGCTCAACCTCGCCCACGAACGTGTGCCAGCATGGCGAAAGAATGCCAACACCGGGGGCTGACTCTCATGCCGAATCATGTTCTCGTTGAGAACAAAAAAACAGGGCCCCACCGCAGTGGAGCCCTGCCTAGAAAACAATGAGCTACGCGTCGAGAGCAGCCTGCAGTTCGAGAGTGATTGCGACCTTGTCGCCGAGCAGCATGCCACCGGTCTCCAGGGCAGCATTGTACGTAAGGCCGAAGTCTTCGCGGATGACCTCGGTTTTTGCCGTAGCCCCAAATTTGTAGTTGCCATACGGGTCAGTTCCGAACCCACCGAAGTCGATTTCGAAGGTGGCCGGCTTGGTTACGCCCTTTATCGTGATGTTGCCGTCGACCAGGTACTCGCCCTTGACCTCGCGCATACCTGTCGAGGCGAAGTCGATGGTCGGGTAAGTTTCGGCATCGAAAAAGTCGCCAGTGCGCAGATGACCATCGCGGTTCGCCTCGTTCGTGTTGATCGATACAACCTTGGCCGAGGCGGTGATGCTCGTGTCTAGGGGATTTTCACCGGTAACGAAGGTTGCATCGAAATCATCAAACGTGCCCCTGACTTTGCTGATCACGATGTGGCGAATACTGAAACTCACCGAGCTGTGGGTCTTGTCAATAGTCCAGGTTCCGGCCTTGTAGCCCGGGATGCTCATCACAGTGGTTTCGCTCATAATAATCTCCTCAAATGTCTGGGCCCAGATATTGTCACCCTCGGATACATGCAAGCGCATAGAAAGGCGCGGTATTCCCCGTAGAGCGATATTCGTTGTTTCGCGTTGACTATCGCGCCACGGGCCGGGACGCAGGCTGATCCCATAGGCTCGCTGCATCGTGGATTCCGCGTGCACGAAGAAGGGTTGACCGTGAAAACACAAGCAGCTGGCATTCGGGACATTGCGGCTGAAGGCTTGCTCATTGGGGCAGGAGGGAGAGCAATTCTGCTGCAACTAGCTAACCCGGCGATCGGCCACGGCGTGGCGAACCACAGCAGCTTTGCTCTTCATCCGCTTGATCGACTCAATGGCACGCTCAGCTTCGTCTACGCCATCGTACTTGGCGAGCCCGACCTGGCAGCACTGGTGATTGGCCGAGTGAATCGTGCGCACATTCCGGTGCACTCAGATGGATCTTCCCCAAAGTACAACGCCTTCACTCCAGAGCTACAACTCTGGGTTGCCGCTACGTTATACGAATCGGCCGCCCACTTGCACGGTCTCATCTACGGGCCGCTGGATGAGGATATCGCCGATGAGTTCTACCGCGAGTATTCCCGAATTGGTACCGCCTTGCAGATGTCCCCCGAACTCTGGCCCAGCGATCGTACGGCGTTTCGTCGGTACTGGAATGAGCAAATAGGGCTTCTCACAACGGATGCTGCCACGCGGGCCGTCGCGCACGAGTTGCTGCACTCCCGCACGGCTCCCCTGTGGTTTCGAGCAGCCCTGCCACTGGCCCGGTTAATGACCGCTGGCCTGCTTCCGCCCACTGTTCGGCCGCTCTTTGCGTTGTCGTGGTCGAGCCGACACCAGCGATGTTTTGACCGCGTACTGGGCGGCATCCGGGTGATCTATCCTCGCCTACCCCGAAAGCTGAGACAGTGGCCCAAGAACCACTACCTGCGCAGTCTGCGCGCGTCGTTGCCCGCGCCGGTAGTGTGGAAGTGAAATGACGCTACCCCCCCACCCCGGACTCGACAACATCGACCGCCAGATTGTCGCCGAGCTCTCTTACGATGCCCGCCTCTCGATGCGGCAGTTGGCGCTGCAGGTGCATATTTCGCGCACCGCCGCCCATACCCGTGTGCAGAAGCTGATCAGCCACGGCGTTATCACGGGGTTCGGAGCGCAGACCGATCGCAAGGCGCTCGGTCTCAACGTCTCGGCGCTTGTGGTCGTTAAAATCGGCGACGTGGCGTGGGGAAAGATTGCTGCACAGCTTGCCGAACTTCCCTTCGTTGAGAAGGCGCAGGCCGTGAGCGGTGACATCGACATCATTCTCACGGTGAGCGCCCCCGACCACGAGCAGCTCAGCCAGGCCATCCTGCGGGATATTCACACTATGCCCGGAGTGATCTCCACCCGGTCGCACCTCATCCTCGACGAAATCATCGGCCATTCCCCCGGCGCCACTCCGGACGCGTGGCCATAAACGAGCCCCTAAAAAATACCATTTGGTCGCACTCTGGCCTTTGCTTGGCCAATCGTTCATAACTGAATAAATGTGTCCCGGCAGGCGAAAAAAGAGCGCACCATTGGCTCATGAGCCTCAAAGTCGAGAGCACGCCCAACGCCGTGCTGGCACCCCTTCCCCTACGTTTGATTGACGATCGGGGCAATGCGGTTGCCGAAAGCGAATGCGGAGAGTTCACCCTTCCTTCCGTTGACACGCTGCTTAGCCTCTACCGCCAGATGGTCGTCGCCCGCCGCTTTGATGTGCAGGTGACCGCGCTCACTCGGCAGGGCCGCCTGGCCACCTATCCGTCGGCGCTCGGCCAAGAAGCGTGTGAAATTGCCGCCGTCGCCGCGCTAGCCCCCGAGGACTGGCTGTTTCCCACCTACCGCGACAGCATCGCCCTTCTTACCCGCGGAGTCGAGCCGAAAGATATTCTCGCCTCATTTCGTGGCGACTGGCACAGTGGCTACGACTACCACGAACACCGCATCGCCCCTCAAGCCACACCACTGGCTACCCAAGCGCTGCACGCCGTTGGTCTCGCCACGGCGTCCAAGCTCAAGCGCGACACCACCGTGGCCGTAACGCTGCTGGGTGACGGCGCCACCAGTGAAGGGGATGCCCATGAGGCGTTCAACTTCGCGGCCGTCTGGCAGGCTCCCGTGGTCTTCGTCGTGCAGAATAACCAATTCGCCATCAGCGTTCCGCTCGATAAGCAGATGGCGTGCCGCACCATCGCCGACAAAGCGATTGGCTACGGTATGCCCGGCTACTACGTTGACGGTAACGATGTTGCGGCCATGTATGCCGTCATTTCCGCAGCCATGGACCGCGCCCGGACGGGCGGTGGCCCCACGTTGATCGAAGGGCTCACCTACCGTATTGAGGCCCACACCAACTCGGATGACCCCACACGCTACCGCGACAGCGCCGACGTTGATCTCTGGCGCAGCCGGGACCCGATTGAACGCCTGGAGAAGTATCTCGTGGCCGAGGGCGCCCTCACCGACGAGGTGCGTGCGGAAATCACCGCGGCCGCCGAAGACCTCGCCGCATCCACGCGCGAGTGTATGACCGAGCAGGCGGTGGTCGATCCACTCGAACTCTTCGAGCATGTGTACTCCACTCCGCGCGCGGCCCTGGCCGAGCAACGCGCGTTTTTAGCTGCCGAACTCGGCGGCGACGCCGCGGCATCCGCTGATCTGACCGAAAAGAGCGCCCGATGAGCCTGCAGCAAACCTTGGAGACCGGCACGACCGTGCGGGCTCCAGAAAACCTCACCATGGCCGCCGCCTTGAACGCCGCCATTCGCGATGCCATGGTTGATGATCCCACGGTTGTTTTGTTCGGCGAAGATGTGGGACCGCTTGGCGGCGTCTTTCGGGTCACCGACGGACTGTATGCCGAATTCGGCGAAACGCGCGTGAGCGACTCACCGCTCGCCGAAGCCGGCATTGTGGGCACGGCCATCGGCATGGCCATGTACGGTCTACGCCCGGTTGTAGAGATGCAGTTCGATGCCTTCAGCTACCCGGCCTTTCAGCAGATCGTGTCGCATGTGGCGAAGATGCGTAACCGCACGCGCGGCAAAATTGAGTTGCCCATTGTCATTCGCATTCCCTACGCCGGGGATATCGGCGGGGTCGAGCACCACTCCGATTCTTCAGAAACGTACTGGGCCGCGACACCGGGCCTTACGGTGGTGAGCCCGTCCAATCCGGCCGATGCCTATTCAATGCTGCGGGAGGCCATAGCCAGCAATGACCCGGTCATCTTTATGGAACCGAAGAGTCGCTACTGGACCAAGGCCGAGTTGGCCTTGCCGGTGCAGACCGCGCCGCTCAACCGCGCTGTCGTACTGCGCGAGGGAACCGACGTGTCGCTTCTCGCCTACGGACCGACCGTAAAAACAGCCCTGGCCACGGCCGAGCAGGGTGAAGCCGAGGGGCTCTCGATTGAGGTCATTGATCTGCGCACCCTGTCGCCGTTCGATGACGAAACGGTGGGGGCGTCCGTTCGAAAGACCGGCCGGGCCGCCGTTGTGCACGAAGCGGCGCAATTTGGCGGATATGGCGCCGAAGTGGCAGCTCGGGTAACCGAACGCAACTTCTTCTACCTGGCCGCGCCCATTTTGCGCATTACCGGCTTCGACATTCCCTACCCGTCACCCAAACTGGAGGAATATTTCTTGCCGACCCCCGACCGTATTCTGGCCGCACTGTCAACGTGGGAGTGGTCCTGATGAGCCGCGAATTTTTGCTGCCCGACCTCGGTGAGGGCTTGACCGAAGCCGAGATCGTGTCGTGGCTGGTTGCACCCGGCGACACCATTGAAATCGATCAAGCCGTCGTTGAGGTGGAATCGGCCAAGTCCATCGTTGAGCTGCCGTCCCCCTATGGCGGAGTGGTCGCTAGCCTGTTCGGCGAACCAGGGCAGGTCATCCACGCTGGGCAAGTGCTGCTGACCGTAACCGATGCCTCGGTGGATGCTGCCCCGATATCGGCGCCGGTCGTCGATTCCCCCGACCCGGCTTTGTCCGAAGGCTCTGGCGCAGTCCTCGTGGGCTACGGCACTACCGAGAGCACCCGGCCCGTGCGCAAGGTGGCCGCCGGGCGATTTGGCAAGGCCACCGCGATTTCGGAAGGCACGTCACCGGCCGCTGTACCTGTTGCGGTGCCGCTCGCTGCTGCGGTGCCGGTAGCTGCCGCGGCCACGCTCGACCCTGCCCGTCGCTCCCCCGTCGTGTCACCCATCGTTCGCCGTTTGGCGCGAGAGAACGGCTTTGACGCCAGCATGCTTGCGGGAAGTGGGCCGAACGATCTGGTTCTTCGCAGTGACGTTCAAGAGCATATTAATTCCGGCAGTTCGACGCCAGGACCCACGGTCCCCTCATCACCAGCGGCAGAAACTTCGACCGACAGTGCAGCCGCCGACAGCCTGGGTTTTGACAGCACGCGCACGCACAGCACGGGCTCCGACATCCGCATTCCCATCTCCGGACTGCGTAAGGTTGTCTCAAAGCGGCTGAGCACCTCGCGCACAGAGATTCCCGAGGCAACCATTTGGCTCGACGTCGACGCGACCGGACTGTTCGCCGCTCGCGACCAACTGATGCAGGCCACCGGAGAACGCTTCAGCGTGACCGCTTTGATCGCCCGTTTCGTCGTCGCGGGGCTCCGCCAATTTCCTGAACTCAATTCTTCCGTCGATACCGCCAGTCAGGAAATTCTGCAGCACCATGCCATCAACCTCGGCATTGCCGCCCAAACGTCTAGGGGCCTCATGGTTCCCGTTATCCACGGCGCACACGCCATGAACACCCGCCAGTTGCGGGATTCCCTCACCGAACTCGTGGCACATTCCACAGATGGTTCTTTTGCTCCCGCCTCCCTCAGCGGCGGAACCTTCACCCTGAACAACTTCGGATCTCTCGGTGTTGATGGTTCGGCCGCCATCATCAACCACCCCGAGGCGGCAATTCTCGGTATCGGGCGCATGATCGAACGTCCCTGGGTGGTCAATCACGAACTCGCCGTACGAACCGTTGTCGAGCTCTCTATGGTGTTCGACCACCGAGTCTGCGACGGAGGAACCGCGGCCGGGTTTCTCACCTATGTCGCCCGCTGTATCGAAAACCCGGCCAGCCTGCTCGCTGACCTGTAATACGGCACGCACGAGAAGACACCTTCGCCGGAACCTGAAGGTGTTTTTTCTGCGGGGTGGCATTAACGTGGGGGCATGAGGGGAATTCGCATCAAGCGTTCCCGCCAGCAGATGCTGTTGTCCGGTGCTGTGGGTTTTCTGACGACCACGGTGTACACCGTCTTTTCCGCGCTGCAGTGGCGAAGTGTCACCGCTCCATCCTGGGACCTCGGCATCTTCACGCAGCTGGCCCGTCAGTACGCCCACCTTCAGGCACCGATTGTGACCATCAAAGGGCCCGATTACAACCTGCTCGGTGACCACTTTCATCCGCTCCTGGTGCTGCTCGGGCCGGTCTTCGCTGTTTTTCCGCACGCGTTCACCCTGCTCGTGGTGCAGAACGCTCTGTTTGGGCTGGCCGCCGCGGTGTTGACCTACGCTGGAAGTCGTCTGCTTGGGCCGCTGACTGGCACACTGCTGGGCCTCGCTTTTGCCTTCAGCTGGGGTCTACAGGGCGCGGTGGAGGCGCAGTTTCATGAGATCGCTTTCGCCGTACCGCTCCTGGCACTCTCGCTCGCCGCGTTTGTAACACGGAACTGGATGGCCTGCATGCTGTGGGCGATGCCGCTCGTCTTCGTGAAAGAAGACCTGGGGCTCACCGTGGCCGCCCTCGGCCTTGTTCTTGCCTGGCGAAGCCAGCGACCCCTCGGCGTTTGGCTCGCTGTGTGGGGTGTGGGGTGGTTCGCCCTGTCCAGCCTGGTGATTTTGCCGCTGCTTAATCCGAATGGGGCTTGGGCCTACTCCGGCAGTATTGATCTGCTGGCTATTCTCAGCAACCCGGCCGCACTATTTCAGCCGCAGAAGGGGATCACCCTGGTTCTGCTTCTGTTTGCTACCGGCATTATCGCCGTGCGGTCACCGCTCGCGCTGGTACTGCTACCCACTCTGGCCTGGCGATTTCTCTCCAACAATGCCGGCTATTGGGGGCCGACCTGGCAGTACAGCGCCGTACTCATGCCCATTGCGTTTTTCGCCGCCCTCGATGGCATCCAGCTGGCGCGCGGCAGTCGGCACGGTTGGCTGCGCTGCTTCGGCCGAAGGTCGGCATCCGTTGCCATTGTGGCCGGCATTGTTCTCGCACCGACTCTGCCACTTTTCGCGCTGACGAACGTGCCGGCCAATTTTTCAACGGATCGCCGGGTTGCCGCAACGGCCGCCCTCCACGCCATTCCCGATGGAGCCCGGGTGGAGACCGACATCGGGCTCATGAATTATCTGGTGGAACGCCATGATGTGTACTGGCTCGGCAACGCCAACCCCCTGCCGGAGTACCTCGTGATTGACCTCGAAGCCGGCGGCTTACCCGCTGACTGGACCTCGGTGGAGGTTGTGGGCCACGCCCTCCACCCAGAAGCCGCCTTCACCACTATCTACTCCGATGGTGGCTACCAGGTGGCCCGCGCCCGGTGACGACGTCAGTAATCAGGAGTGTGCCGGCGAAGGGCGTTCAACAACTCGGCAGCGCCGTTAGGGTCGGCTACCGTCACCGCAAATTGATTGCCGCGAGCAAGGTTCAGAACCACTGCTGGGCCGCCGCGCAATACCACCGCAGTACGCCCCGCCATTAGGCGATAGCCCCACCCTCCGGACTGCATCAAACTTACGGTACTCGCAAATGCCAACTCGATCTGATCGAGCGCCACCTGCTTCAAACGGATGCCGAATACCCACGATGTAACGCGCAATCCGCGCTGGTCGACGCTTACCTGAACCCGCACAAAGCCGAGCAACAATACGAAAAGAACGCCAACGACGCTCATGGTCGCGATCAAAACCGTGGATTTCTGGCCGTCGTCACCCAGCACCGAAAAAAGCGCGACGACCTCACCGAGCACAACTGCCGCGGTAAGCACGAGCAGTGCCGGGCTCGTAACCGTTTCAGTCCACGAAACGGTGAGGTCGACGGCTGCTACCTCTGCTGCTGCTTCTGCTTCCGCTTCTGCTTCTGCTTCCGCTTCCGCTTCTGCACCAGCTTCCAGGCGGACGGGATCGCTTTCATTCGCGCTACCCGGCGCAAACCATTTATGGGCCAGAAAGAAGGCCGGTAGCCCGTAGCCAAAGGACACGAACGTCAACAGGATCCAGGCACCGAGCACAGGCTCGTCGCCGCCAGCGGCAAGCGTGACTCCCGCCGTAATCAACCACACGCACGACGAGAGCCCCGCGGCAAAGCCAAGCCCCAGGTACACCAGGCGTCGGTTCGGTGCCGCGCGCTCGCGCAGAAAATACGTGGCCACGATCGCAGCGGCGAAGCTGACCCCCGCCGCGAAGGCGGCCGTAGCGCCGGTCGAACCGCTCGAACTCACTCGGCCGTCGCTCCCCCACTGTTGCGGAAGAATGGACGGTAGCAGGTCTCGCCACAGCAGCCAGGTGATGCCGACGGCCAACACGGGTAGCCACAGTGTTGCTGCCGCCAGCACATCGCGGAGCCGCGTGGGGGCCGAGCTCGTTACCAGTGTCATTGCTTCCCCACGTCAAGCGGGTGACCGTGCCCGCATCCCGTTCACCGTATCGGCAATTCTGCAGCGAAGGCTAATTCAGATAAGTCGGTGTATTCGCGCATCGAACCAAGCACAGCAGCGCTCGACCGTGGCTGCTAGCGCTTACGACGGGCGAGAAAGGCATCCATTCTCGTAAACTTGGCATCGGATTCAAACAGAACTGACTGGGCAACATTGTCGACGAGCGGATGCGCCGAACGCGGGGCGTGGAAAACTTCTTTGGCCAGGCGTGTCGCGAGTGGGTCTTGTGCACCGATGCGGTCAGCGAGCGCATGTGCGGCAGCGATGAGGTCGTCGGGATCATGGACCTCGGTGACCAAATGCACGGCCAAGCACTCCGGGGCACTCAGGATGCGTCCGGCCAGAATGATTTCCTTGGCTACCGGTT
>Ga0307486_1000906_pt1 | contig 24805 bp, 24 predicted proteins | sample CBIW02metaG_FD_203663 | JGI IMG/M metagenome (GOLD analysis project Ga0307486, IMG submission 203663) | Sea-ice brine microbial communities from Beaufort Sea near Barrow, Alaska, United States - CBIW 0.2 | ecosystem: Environmental > Aquatic > Marine > Coastal | place: USA: Alaska | collected...
GCCCATCGGCGATCTCGGTGACCGTGGCGATGATTTCGAGCAGCACGGTCTCGTCATTATCTATCCGTTGGGAGAGAAGCATCTCCCCGGTCTGGTCGATCACGACGCAGTGATGCGCCCGCTTTCCATCTTCAACCTCGCGGACAGCGCTAAGGGGGCGCTCCTCGGGAAGCGCGCGGTCGACAGTGGCTTGCCGGAGGTGGTGCAACTGGCCCCTGGAGCTTCTGCTTACAGCACGATCCATTTCACCAATGCTGGAGCGTACGGCTGTGACACCGCCGTCGCCGATGTGGCCAAAGTGAGTCCACCTAACTGGGATTCGTCGCGGACCATAACGCTGGAAAGTCCCGTCACCGTATGCAACACACCCGCTACCTACAGTGTGTCGTGGATCAGCGCGACCAGTCTCTTCTGATCTAAATGCATGGGCGGCGACTGAATATGCTCAGGCCGCGAACGAGTAGACAACCGGGTCTTATGCCAAGAATCGGTCACCTGCTTGTCAGAGCTGAACTCACGAGACAAGGCTTCAGCGAGGCGTACGGAGCCAGTGGAGAGCCCTGGGTGCATCAAGAAAACAGGGAAACGCGGCGTCTGACACTCCGCCTGCTGTGCCTTTCGGTAACGCCAGAATCTCGCGCTGCGGCAAATTTCAGAACTACGTCGCATAGCCTGCTGGCCGCATGACGGTACTCACCATCAGATCCGAGACATCCTTTACGGCCACAGAAAGACCAGGAATTGAACGGACTTCTACTTCTTGGCGAGAAGCTTCAGACCGTCAGTCCGTAGCTCGCCGTCGGTAACACCCGGCAACGGTGCGCTCAGCGATGAGGGCCCGCTCGAACTCGGCCAGGGCTGCGAAGATCCCGAAGACGAGCTTCCCAGGCGCGGTCGTGGTGTCGATCGCTGCTCCCTAGCCCGTGAGCACTTTGAGCCCCATGCCACGGTCTGTGACGTCATGGACCGTGTTGACCAGGTGGCGCAGGTCTCGACCGAGTCGGTCGAGTTTCCATACCAGGAGAGCATCGCCCTTCCGGAGCGCCTTCAGGCACGCCGCCAGGTGCGGGCGGTCATCCTTCATTTTGAGAGGGCCCACTGACCGAAATATCCGTAGCAGGTCACACAGCACCCTGCCGGCGCTCGCACCCCCGCAGTAACCGCAGCCGCACCTCACACCCGCACCAACCACCCGCACACCGAAAGCTTCAACCTGCCCACCGGCGGGCATTTTTGCGTTTAACCAGCCCATTCCGCCGCGACCGCACCGATCACGCGCACCGACACCGTTAAAAACCGAAGGCCGGTCGAGTATTTCTACTCAACCGGCCTGTTCGCTTGGATTTCATGAAAACGACAACTCAATTTCCTGAAACACCCACAGTGGGTGTTTCAGCTTATTCGGGAGGCCTTGGTACGACTGGGCAGTTGCAAGCCGCCGGTCGAGGCGTTCCAGGCTAAGGGCGAAATCGAGCCAGCACGAACGCAATTTAGCGCTCTTTGCCAATCTTCGAGATGCCTACCCTTCCCTCCGCCAAGCATCTTCGGCGCCAGGTCAGTGCCGAGTTGACATGCGTCCTATGCGGGGGCAGCTCACGAAACGGAATATATACCACGCAAAGAGGTTTCGGGTTGGCGCAGGTGTTGTGAGCGCAGGTTTCCGTTCCATTGCTCCTCAGACCCCACCCATGCGACCAGAAGGCCCCAGCTGACAATCGCGGAGGCGCTGGAGCTTGCCGAACTTCCATCCACTGGCACCTCAACCCCTAGCGCCAACTACCGTTCCGCTACCGGTCAGACCCCCAACAGTGGCTGGAGTCGAGCTCGAACGACGCAGATGTCAAATCACCAAGCCAACAAGGATAGGAAAACACATTGGCTTCCGGTGGCCGCTCTGGCCGGCAGGGGATCATTCGTCTCGTTTATCGCGATCGTGGGAACTCGCAAAGGATTGGAGTTTCCACGGCCAGTAAGACCCCATGTAGAACTGGTTCTAGTTTGGACCATCCTTGACACACGGCCTCGGCCTCGTATGCTTCGCGGACCAACGCAGTTAACTTTTCGAAGAAAAATTCGGCTTTTTATCAAGTAATTTATCGCTGGATTCATCAGCTACTGTTTAAAGCAGTTTACTGACAACGGTTCAGGCACGCTCATTCTTGTAGTCCTATCCGTCGTGAACCGAACGTGTAACATTCGCCGGAACCGGCACCGTTTTGGTCATTTTTGGCTGGAACATCCAATGTCCGGGGTCCCATTCGGGGCGCCCGGTCTGCACCGAACTGAAAGCCTCACATCATGCGTTCATCCATCAAAGTCCTTGCCGTCGCGGCGCTCACAACCGGCGCTCTCGTTATCGCGCCAGCCGCTTTCGCTGCCGACCCCACATCCACCTCAGTAAACCAGGGCGTGACCGGAGGCGTTCTCTCAGCGACGATGAGCGGCGGCACCTTCGACTCCATTGTGACCTCACACAGCGCCGAAGACAGCGTGCCCTCAACAGCTTTTTCTCTGGCAGCTGATGACCTGACCGGTACCGGCGACGGCTGGAACGTGACGCAGAAAATCAGCGATTTGGCGTACACCGGAGACAACGGCGGTACCGATATCCCCGCCGCTAATTTCTCGATTGTTCCGGGCACGATCACCGCTAACGGCAACGCAGATACGACAGGCGTTACCGCAGGTGCCGGAGGAGCTTTGGGCACGGATAAGCCAGTGCTTTCCGCTACCGCTGGCTCCGGAGTAGGAAGCTATACGCAGGCTATCGCTGCGACTCTGGAGGTTCCTGCCGACAGCCGTGCCGGTACATACAGCGGAACACTGACCACCACCATCGCTCCACCCACGGTTTAATAAGACATTTCGCGTAGTTAGCGAATAACAGTGCGAGGCCAGACCAAGAGAGATCCGGCCTCGCACTGTTATTTCCGCAACCAAAGATTCGGACAAACCACCGGGCAGCATCTCCTGCCCCAGCATGCCCTCCACCTTCGCGAAGGAACACTTCCGCTATGCCCATGACTTTGCCGCTGCGTATGAATCGAAATATGTTTTCCGGTGCCCGAGTTGAAGCCCGCAGTACGACCCCGAGGAAAGTCCGAGCTAACCGGTCTTTACTCGCAATAGGATTTCTCTTTCTTTCCCTAACAACCCTGATGCCGCCGGCTGCGTCAGCAACAGCTTCAAGCGACGATCAGCCGATTTCACTGAGTCTAAAACCCATCAATCAAACCGGTTCCTACTTCGCTGTGACTATCGAACCGGGCCAGAGCCTCGAACTCGACGTTGAACTGGGGAATTACGGTACCGGGACCATTGCCGCACGCACCTATTCCGCCGACGCCTACTCGATCATCAACGGTGGCTTCGGCGCCAAAAACCGAGATAGCATTCCCACCGGTGCTACATCCTGGATGGACTATCCGGCCGGGGTAGTCCAGCTGCCCGCCGGTGAAGCGAGCACCAGGCCTTTCACCGTTAACGTTCCGACCGGTACTGCTCCCGGGTATTACCTCAGCAGCCTCATCCTGGAAAATGACATACCGATTCAAGGCTCGGGATCGGTGGCGCTGAACCAGATTGTTCGTCAGGCGTTGCCCGTGTCTATTCAGGTGCCCGGCCCACTCAAGCCGGCCTTTGAACTGGGGCAGGCCGACCATACGGTCTCCGCAGGAAATTCTGTGGTGGGCATCAGCATCGCCAACACCGGTAACACCAACCTGAAACCAGCCGGAAGCCTCACTGTTCAAGGTCTCGACGGCGAAATAGTCTCTCAGGCCCCCATCACCCTGGGGGCCATTTACGCACACTCCGCTACCCAGGTTGAAACTATCCTTGATGGCACGCTCCAGCCCGGCAAGTACACCATCAACATCAGCCTTACAGACGCAGGAACAGACACTACCGCCACCGGCGCGGATGTACCGTTCGCCGTCGACAAGCCCTCGGAAAGCACGAATACCAGCATCCTGCCCGACCAGCTCCCGCAAATCCTCCAGGATGCGACCACCGGGACTACCGGCCCTATCATCGGAGCGGGTCTTCTCTCTCTTTTGGCTGTTCTCGCTGTTCTGCTACTCGTTAGACGCAGAAAAAGAAATGTACGCGTGCGCCTAAGTGATGGTGAAACCACGCCCACAACAGGATCCGCGCGCACCTTACATAAAACGATGGATGATGGTTTCTGATGAACGATCGCTTCAGTCAGCCTGGACAGGGGTCTAAGGAGCAATGGAACGGAAACATGCACTCACAACACCTGCGCCGACCCGGAAACTCTTAGCGTGGTATATATTCCGTTTCGTGAGCTGACCCCTATGCGCGCAAACAAGTCAATTGCGCATCCGCTTGTAGAAGGTGGGCGCAACTATTGACCGGTCGGATGCGCCAGACTCGCGCAGATAATCCTGAAAAATGAACAGAACGCGCAACATGGCCGACGAAGTCGCTTGCTTTGCGCAGTTTCACTCGGCATACTGAGAAGGTCCGAGCGCTGCTGCCCGGTCTTCGCCTGCTCAAGGAGATATCACTGTGGATATAAGACTCATTGCCGCGCTTATTCTGGGGATTGCGACGATCATCGTCCTGGTCCTCCGGACGCGACTGGATGCCTTCGCTGCCCTTCTCGCGGCGGCCCTCGTCACCGGCTTCGTCGCCGGCCAACCGGCCCTCGAAATCATCACCGCCATCACCACCGGGTTCGGCAACACGCTCGCCTCGATCGGCATTGTGATCGGGCTTGGAGTCGGAATCGGTAAGATCCTCGAGGTCTCCGGCGCGGCGAAGTCGCTGGCACAGTCTTTCCTCAAGTTCTTCGGAAAGGGCCGCGAGCCCTGGGCCATGGGAAGCGTCGGTGCCCTCGTGTCCGTCCCCGTGTTCTGCGACGCCGGATACGTCATCATGAACCCACTCGCTCGCTCCATCGCCCGGGTCAAGCGCGGCGGCTACGTGACCATCGCCCTCGCCCTCGGCGCCGGCATGACACTCACCCACCACCTCGTGCCCCCTACCCCCGGCCCCCTCGCGGTCGCCGGCATCCTGGGCGCAGACCTCGGCATGGTGATCATCGTCGGCGGTATCTTCACCCTGCTTCTGCTGCCCGTCGTGGTGATGTACGCCAAGTGGGTCGGTCCCAAACTTGAGTCCTCGGTGACGCCGGCGGTTCGCCGAGCCGTTTACGGCGCCGCTGCTGTGACGCACCAGCCGTATGGCGGCCACCCCACCACGACAACCGCAACCCTCGAGCGTGAGACCGACTTGACCGACGCCGGCGCACTCCCCGCCGAGCTTGAGGCCGACGACGAGCCCGACCTCGGCACGCCGCCCTCCGGTGCCAAGCCGCATCGCGTCAACGCACTGCTCGCCGCGCTTCCGCTCGCCGTGCCGCTGTTGCTGATTCTGCTCAACACCGTGGGAACCGCGGTCGACAAGAGCGCACAGGGCGCACTCACCGGCGACTACACGCCCTCCGGCTGGGTCGTTCCCCTTGCCTTCGTCGGGAACCCCGTGATCGCCCTGATCATCGGCATGCTGCTCGCCGTCTACGTGCTCCTCCCCCGCTGGACACCGCGCGGCAAGGTCAACGGCTGGCTCGCCGAGGCTGCAGCATCCGCTGGACTCATCCTGCTCATCACCGGTGCCGGCGGCGCGCTCGGCCAGGTTCTGCGCACTTCCGGAGTCGGCGACGCCCTCGCCGAAGCGATCGGTTCCACCAACCTGCCCGCCTTCCTCGTTCCATTCCTCATCGCGACCGTCGTGCGCATCGCCCAAGGCTCTGGTACCGTCGCCATGATCACCGCCGCAGCCGTTTCCGCTCCCCTGGTCACCACCCTCGGCATCGACCCCGTCGTGGCCGTCCTCGCCTGCACCGCCGGTTCCATGGTGTTCAGCTACTTCAACGACTCCTACTTCTGGGTCGTCACGACCTTCACCGGCCTGGAAGGCACGAGCGCGCTCAAGGGCTGGTCGGGCATCACCACCGCCGTGTGGGCTGGATCCATCCCGCTTCTGTTCATCGCGAACTGGATCCTCGGCTAACCCTTATGGCGACCAGGCGCAGACAAGCGGATGCCTCGGCGCCGACCGACTACCGGCGCGGCACCCGGGCGAGGCACGAACGACTCCTCGCCCTGGTGCGCGCAGGTTCGACGGGGGTCGATGAGCTCGCGACCGCCCTGAAGATCTCACCGTCCACCGTGCGGCGCGACCTCGCCCACCTCAACACCGCCGGGGCGATCACCCGCACCTACGGCGGGGCCAGCTCCGCGGCGCCGTTTCGAGAGCGCGAGCTCAGCGATCGCGTCAGCGTTGAGCACGCGGCCAAGAGCGCGATCGCTGCCCGCGCGGTCGAACTGGTGCCGCCGGGCGGCACGATCTTTCTCGATGCCGGCTCCACCTGCGGGGAACTCGCTCGACTGTTGTGGCACACCGAGGGGCTCACCGTGGTCACCCGAAGTCTCGATAGTGCGCTCCATCTCGCATCCGCACCCAGCGTCGAGGTCGTCGTCACCGGCGGCCGGGTGGCACGCACCAGCCATGGTCTCGAGGGACCGCTCGCAGATCTCGCGCTCGGCCGCTACATGGTCGACGTTGCCTTTCTCGGCGTCGACGCCGTCGACCCCGTCGACGGCGTCGGCGAGCCGACCCTGCCGGAGGCTCAGGTGAAGGACACCGCGGCCCGCCGTGCGCGCCGCGTCGTCGTGCTCGCCGATGCGAGCAAGCTCGCCCGCGGCACGGTTCCGGCGTGGGCGCCCCTGCCGCACGGATGGACGCTCATCACCAACGAGGTCGACGGCGATATCCTCGACCGCTACCGGTCGGAGGGTGTCGCCGTCATCTCGACCGGGGGCGACCCGGTCTAGATCGCTAAACCCTAGAGACCTCCCGCCGGTCGCGGCACCCACCGGTCGAGGGGCGAGCTTGCGAGTGATCGACCCCGCAAGACTAACTGCAGGCCGGCCCACCAGGTCTCGATCGCTACTTCGTAGCGCCTCGACCACCGAGAATCGCCGATGGAGGCGCGAGCCAGCGAGCGATCGAGATCCCCCGACCGCGACAGTACCCCGTTACTATTCCGGTGGCTCACCGAACCCGCTGAGCGTGCGCACGACCGCGAGGAGCGACGCGTCGTCGCCAACGTTGCCCGCGAACACCACGTAGGGGATGCCGGTTGCAGGCCCGTTCACCGGCTGCCAGAGTGACACGATGCCGGGCAGCATAGGCCCGCGCACGATCGCGTGGTGAATCTGCAGGCCGAGGACGGCGACATCCGACGAGGTGATGCCGCCCTTCGCGATGACGAACCGCGGACGGGTGCGCGCGACCACGCGCTGCACGACCGCGACGACCGCGGCGGAGACCGTGCGGGCGATGCGCAAGCTATCGGCCGGATCGATAGTGCTCACGAGCACCCGACTGGTCTGCAGGATGACGTCGGCGCCCGCGAGGGCGTCGACCACACGGTCGACGACCAGGCCCAGGTGAACCGGAGAATCGGGCGCGAGCAGCGCCTCGACGTCGAGCTCGACCACCCGGGCCGCTGAGTGCGCGCTCGTGAGGGCATGGAGTTGGCGGGTGGTCATGGCCACGTGCGAGCCCACGACGACCAGGCCGCCCGCGCGGGCCGGGACCGTGCCGCCGAAGGCATCCGCTGCGCTGAGCGGTTGGCGTACGTCCTGGCCGATGCGCGCCCGCACGAACGGCGGGCCCACCCGATAGATCAGCTTTTTGCCGCGGCGTTCCGCCTCGTCGAGGCCGAGAGCCAGCAGGCGCAGGTCGTTTTCGGTGGCCGCGTCGACCACGATCGGGGTCTCGCCGGTGGCGGACACGATCGCGTCGGCAATCGCGCCGGGGCCGGCGCGCAGGATCGCCAGGTCGATGCCGATGACGGCCGAAGCGCGAAGCCGGCCGCCGCTTTTTTCCTGCACGTAGTCGGCCAGACCCGAGTGCGCGAAACCGAACGTCGCGTCCCGGGCGAACTCGGTTTCGGCGATGGGGGTGAGCTCATCGGCCGCGGAGCGCATGTAATGCACACCGGCGATGGTCACTCGCCCGGCATCCGGAAAGGCGGGAACGATCACCACGCCATCGGTGTGCAGTCCGGCACGGCTGCGCAGCGTCTCGGCGATGACCTCGGGTTCGAGTGGAAAGTGGCCGCGCAGGGTCGAATCCCCGCGGCTGACGAAAGCCAGCGCGGCCCCGTCGGCGGCGGCGAGCGCATTGGTGACCACCTGGCGGTTACGTTCGGCCGCCTCTCGGGGGTCGAGGCTGCGGGTATTGGTGAGCACGTAGACCGCCGGCGTCCCGAGGCCGAGAGCCCAGCGAAAATCTTCGGGCTCCCACCGAGTGAGCACCGGCAGGTCGGCGACCGACTGGGTTCCGGTGGGGTCGTCGTCGAGCACGATCAGCACGCGACCGGTTGCGGCCACCGCAGCGGCGACATCCTGAGCAGGCACAGAAACCTCGGCGGGGAAGCCGGCCAGCAGCGCCTCGGCGAGCTGCCGCGTTTCACCGTCGGTGGGGCTCATGAGACCTGCAGCCCGCCGTTGATGTCGTAGGTCGCTGCGGTGATGTAGCCGGCGTCGGCGCTTAGCAGGAAGGCAATGAGGGCGGCGACGTCTTCGCGGGTGCCAACGCGACCCATGAGGATATCGGCGGACATGGCGCTTTTGCGCTCGTCCGAGAGGGTGCCGCCCATGATGTCGGTGTCGATTGGACCGGGGGCCACCGCGTTCACGGTGATGTTGTGCTGGCCCATTTCGCGAGCCAGGGCGCGCGTGAAGCCGATGATGGCCGCCTTTGAGGCGCTGTAGGCCACCTTGGAGTACGTGCCGCCGCCGCGCTGAGCGGAAATGGAGGAGATGCTCACGATGCGGCCGAGCTGACGCTCGATCATCCCGGCGAGCACGCGCTGGGAGACCAGGAACGAGCCGCGCATGTTGATCGCGAAGACGCGGTCCCAGGCCTCCACGGTTTCGTTCATGAATTCGGTGGGCGAGCTGATCCCGGCGAGGTTCACTAGGCCAACGATCGGCGGCATCGCGGCCTCAATTTCGGTGATTGCCGCGTCGACCGAGTCCTTGTCGGAGACATCGGCCGCAACGCCGATCGCACGGATACCGCGAGCCGCCGTAATCGCGGCGGCCGCCTCTCGCGCTGCATCGCCGTCGATGTCGACTATGGCGATCGACCAGCCGAGGGACGCAAGCTTGTCGGCGGTTGCCCGGCCGATTCCCCGCTCGGAGGCGGCTCCGGTCAAGACGGCGGTGCGGTCGGTGGGAAAAGTGATGTCGCTCATGAGGGCCATTCCTTCAGTCGAGAAAGCCCACCTCTGTGTGAGCCGCGCCACCAGTCTATTAGAAATCTGACGTCTGATGTTTAGCTATGGTTGCGATTGGATGAAGTGTTCGTAGTCGGCAAAGGTCTGCTGAATATGCGCTTCCATCGCCCGGCGTGCCTCGTCGGGTTTGCGGCTCGCAATCGCCGCGCGCACGGCCTTGTGATGTGCGATGGCGTGTTCCTGCACCTCAGTGAAAGCGGATGTTTCCCGGCGCAACGTATAAAGCAGCTGCCCAAGCTGCCCCATCAGGGCGGGCACGAAGGGGTTGCCACTCGCCGCCAGGATGATGTCATGAAAGGCGAGATCGTTCCGCGTGAGGCGGTCAAGATCGCCGTCCAGATAGGCCGCTTCCATCTCGACGATCGTCGCATCGAGGGAAATAAGGTCGCTGTCCTGGTGGTTGCGCGCTGCCAGCTCGGCCGAACCGGTCTCCACCATGCGGCGGACCTCGAGCAGCCGCAGCGGCACCTCGGAGCGGCCCAGGCCATGCGCCGCGGCGCGCAGGATCGCATCGAGGCTCGACCAGCTTGAGGGCGGGTTGACGACGGTGCCGCGCCCGCGCCTGACGGAGACGATCTTTTGAGCCTGGAGGGACTTGATCGCCTCGCGCGCCGTCAGACGGCTGACGCCGGCTTCGTCGGCCAGGACCGCCTCCGGCGGAAGCAATTCGTGTGCAGGGAACACCCCTCGAAGAATGCGGTCAAGGAGGCTCTCCACCAGGTCATCGACCAACGACGTTCGACTCATAAGGCCTGTTCCTTCGTCCCGGCGCGGCGTCGGACTCTCGGTTCAGTGTATCGAGCCCGTGCCCGCCCGTTGATCCACCGACGGGGCTCGCCGGTCTCGAAGTGCGGGGGCCGCCGGGTCTGGATCGCTCGTTCCTCCCGCCTCGACCAGTGAGAGGCGAGCGATCGAAACCCGGTGAGCTGACCCTGCAACCAGCGGCATGCGAGTAAGCCGAGTTCGTGCAGCACTCGGGCCAGGATGGACGTCGTGGACAGTCCTTATCGATCGTGCAGAGTCGGCAACGCTCCTGCGTCAAGGAACTGATCGGGCAGACCGATCGGCACGACACGCATGGCAACACCACGCTGAAACATGGCACTGAACCATGGCGCCGGCAACAGTGTCAAACAGCCCCCCGATAATCGAGTGGTTCTCCAGATTCACGGCGGGCCGCGGAGTATCAATTTCCGCAAGTACCGTGTCCACATCGAACGGCTTGATCAGTGGACCACCACGACACCGATTTTGTGTTTCGCCAGTTCCTTGGCCGCTTGCAGTGCGCGCATCGTCATCAGGCCACTCGAAACCAACACCATAGGCTAATCTCGATGCCAAGGACGTGGCCAGGGCAACGAATGAACTGATTCCGTAATTTATGTGTATTACACGGTCCCCTGCGGGCCATCTTTTTGGAGTTTCCACGATCGTCGGAGTAATTTCGTGAAGCTGTCGTGTGCCCAGAGCAGCACGACCTTTCAACCGTCGCACGGCGGCATTCCCGGGGTGACCGCAGCCAGACGTGGAACTCGGCGGCGAACGGTATCTCGTCACCACTGAATCGATGCCGCCACTCTCGCCATTCTGAGGACCATGTCCGGGTCGCTCACGTGTTCAGCCGGTAGGCCGCCACGAAAAGATCCCGAGGGTGAACAGAGCCAGAGAAGGATTTCCTCTTGTGACCACCCGGCGGCGTCAGCGAACACGATCAGGTCAGCGATGACAGGAAGGATGAGAAGTAATTCGGGATCGAATTGGAAACGCAGATATACGTATGCGGCTCCACGCTTCACTTAGAGAAGCTAACCCTCCGCTCGAAGCCGCTGGAGCAACCTATGACTCCCGGCAGGAACATTAACGATTTCGAGAACTTTGGCGGCCGTGTACAGCCCACCCACTGCATCAACATCGCGCCAGACACGTTCTGGAATCATGAACTCCCTCCGATTCTCATCGACCGGTGGCTCGAGGTGTATTTCGACGAACACTTGGTGTCGTCCGCACTTTTCGTTCAACGTTCCTCGAATGGAGACCACTCAAATCCAGTGAGTTCACTTAGCCGGTCCAAGTGGAAGGCGTTGCGTCTCGGGACGTATAGACGGTCGCGCGGTTCGTGTCCCATTTAGTGGTGTGGTTGCCCGGTTCTGAGAGTTGCTTGCCCGCGTGGGAAGCCATCGTGGGAGGGCACGAGAACACAGAATAGGCCGTAATGCTGCGGTGACGGCGCTCAGAGGCGCGTCGGAGGGAACGAGATTTCTCGTAACACGGAGGACGGAGACCTCGGGCCGAGCTGCACGCGGACCACGATCATGCCACCGGAGGGACTCTCGAACTCGAGCCATGTTCTATCCCGTCCGACGAACCGCAGGTGAGGAGTCAGACGCGGGTCGGTGATCGTCGTGATGAGGTCGTCCGCCAGTTTGGGGTCGTGTTCTATGGCCCGGACTTGAACTTCTTCGTCAAGGCCGCCGAACGCGACCTCGGCAAGAAGCTCTCCCGCGAACGACGCCGCAAAGAAGCCACCGGAACACCGCTAAGCGCCCACAGTGCCCTACCGGCCCTGGCACCTCCCCAGTAACAACGGCCGCCACCTACTCCAGCACTGACCACCCGCGCACCGAAAGCGTCAGCCTGCCCACCCGCAGGCCTTTCTGCATTTAAAAGGTCAACTCCGACTCAACAAGCCCGACCAGCCCCGCCGACACCGTTAAAAACCGAAGGCCGGTCGAGTATTTCTACTCAACCGGCCTGTTCGCTTGGATTTCATGAAAACGAAACTTCAATTTCCTGAAACACCCACAGTGGGTGTTTCAGCTTATTCGGGAGGCCTCGCTATGACTGGGGACTTCTCGGCGGGTGTGTACGGCGTTCCAGGCTAAGGACGAATTCGTTCCATTACTCGCCAGTCCGAAGACAGCGTGCCGCCCATTAGCTAGCATCTTCACCCCGAATCCAGTCCATAATTGCGCCCGGATCTGACTCGCGAAAATCGCGAATCGTCGCGGCGTGCTCTCGGATTTGGTCGAGAAATCCTTCGTGTCCACCCGTTGCGGGGTTCTCGGGAGTTCCTACGACATACACAATGAGAATTCGAGCGTGCCGCCTGTCCTTTTTCAATCGAATGACACGGCCCATTCTCTGCACCATCTGGCGGCGTGTCTGACTCGCCGCGATGACGACTGCCAATTCGGCTTCGGGCACGTCGATGCCCTCGTCGAGTAACCGAGGCGCGCAGATTGTCGTGAGACGCCCACGTGTGAACTCTGACATGGTGGCGCTGCGTTCTGCCGGCTTCGCATCACTCGTCAGCGGCTTGGCCGATGAGCACTTATTAATTCCGTAGGCGAGCTTGTAGGCGCTATCCTTCGTCTCAGTGAACACCAAGACTCCGGATAGCGAAGAAAAGGCTGGGGCAATCTCGGCGGCCAGTGTCTCTTTCGCCAGTGCCTCGGTCATGATCTTTCGGCGTGCGGAGAAAGCAGACATGAATTGCGCCGCCAAGTCGCTCTCGCGGTCCCTGATGCCCTCAGCGAGGGTCCCCTGCACTCGGAAAAAGAATTGGTTCCAGTCATCGGGATAGAAGTAGTCCCGAATGAGGGCGAGACGCGTCTTGTCATACCGATCACTTGCCTCGATAAAGCGTCTCTGTTCGGAACTGCTGAAGGATACCGGCGCAAACCCGAGGTGGAAGGGAGCGACGACCTTATCCGCGAGCGCCTGGCCATAGCCGTATTGGAGCACGACGTTCCCAAAATATGGTTTTAGGTAGTCGTCAATTCCGTCATCTTGTTGTCGTTCGTATGTTCCGCTTAGGGCAAGACGTCGAGGGTAGTTGGAGTCGAGGACCTTTGAGTATTCGGCGGAACCATACCGGTGGGCTTCGTCAGCAACAAGCAGACCGAGACTGGGGGCCTTCGGAAGATTTTGGTATGCAGTTTGAACGGTTGTAATCAGGACATCGTGGTTCGAGAATGTGTCCTTGAACCCCGATGTCAGCCTGCCTACTCGCAGCCCCGGAAGAGCCGTTCTGACCGCAACCCACCACTGCTGCAGGAGGGCTACAGTTGGGACGACCACGAGTACACGACCGCCCAATTTGGTCGTACCGTGGATAGCTGCAATCCCGACGAGCGACTTTCCTGTACCTGTAACAGCTTCGACCACTCCGCAGTGATTCGCGTCTTCCCAATTGCTCAGAGCTTCCTTCTGCCAGTCCCAGAGCGGATGCCCGACATAGCGTCCGTCGGTTGGCAGCGGGTCATAATCGTCATCCACGGTTTCCCCCAAAAATGCAATCCGGCACTCCGTTATGCAACTGTCCTAAAGATAACCCGATCTCGAGTAGAGGGAGTCCTTCGCTGATTCACGTAAGGAAAAATATGATATATATATTATTAAACTTCACAGAAAAGAGATGGCGATGCCACGGACTCCCGGTGCAACAAACAAGACCCCAAGAGAACTGAGGGCAGAGGCGAAGCGTCTCAGTGAAAAAGCTAAGTACATTGAAAAGCTTGCCAAGTTGAAGAAGAAGTAGCCCGTCCTGGAGCGACGCGACCGACAAGGCCCGGCAGCGATTTTGACTGACAGGTACGCCACGACTCTTCCCGGAACCTGCGCAGTATTAGCCGACGGACGCAAGGGTGTGGTCGGCCTCGTCGCTGTCGTCGTCGAATTCCTCTTCAGCAGCTTCGTCAACGTGGTCGCGGTAGACATGTTGTCCCGTCGCGCCCTCGATTAGGGTGATGAGTCGCTCGTGCCGGGCCGTCATGAAACCGTCAAAATCATCACGCCGAAGTTTTTCCACGTCGATGAGGTGACTAACCAGGGAAGAATCCAGCGCCGTGGTGGGCACGGCGCTCGCGTCCGAACTACCTTTTTCGAGCTTGGCCAAGTATTCGCTCGGCGCGACGCCGCCGATTATGCGATTCGTCCGGGCCGACAGTGGCGTCTTGTTCACAATCGAGTCATACCTGGTTCGCTCGATACCGGCGTTCTGGCACCATTTCTGCGGAAAGATATGGTGAATATCGACCCCTTCGTCGAAGAACACGGCGTTGGCGTATTCCTGACCGGAACGAAAATCACGAGCACCTTCCCCCATCAGCAGAGCGTTGACCCCCTTGTAGGCCGCGGAAAGCCGCATTCTCATCGTCCACAGCCGATCGGCGCGGAAGGTCGCGTCATCCATTGTGCTTGGTGCTGGACCGCCTCGCATCCATTCCGGCACGTCGACGAAATCCCGAGCGATTCGAGACTCAGTAGTGGAGCCGTACAACTCGCCGAAAACACCGTTCCAGTACCACCGCGTCAATTTCTCCCGATCGGCGACGTGCTCCAGAATTTCCGGGTGTTCGCCCAAAATAGCCGCGAGCGGGATGATCTGCGTCTGATAGGGCAAATCATACGAGCGATAGATCCGCAGCGTCATGAGGAATTTCGCCGCCAATTCGAACCCATGAATCGCCTTTGGCAGATACTTCACGTATCCGTCAAGGGGCAGATTCAGAAGCGCCGCTCGATTCCCAATGATCGGCGGAAGGTCTTTGCCAACCTTGCCGGACGCCTCGGCTGCCGCCCTTCGGTCCCGCGTATGGAAGAGTGAAATAACGTGCAAGACGTCCGTGCTATCTACATTCGCCAAGATGCCCTCGGGCGCGTTGGGTAACCGGAGGTACTCGATGAAGCGACTGTGCAGACCAGGTTTACCCGTTTCTCCGTACCAGTCTTTGCGCAACTCATATCCGTCTGCCGCGTACATAGCGGTGATCAGTTCGAAGGCGTCCAACGGCTTTCCGCCTGTGTTAACTTTCTCGAACACGACACAGACGGCCTCCTTGCTCGTCGCCTTGTCAAGCTCGATAACGGGGATCTGGTACCGAGTAAATTCACCCACCACTTCATCGTCGAAGCGACTAATGAAGCCGTACCGATCAGCAAAATCACCGGCGCCGGCATACTTCGCGATATACGAGCCCTGCCATATCGCCCAAGAAAAGAGCATAGACACGGGATACATGAGGTTTTCGATCTCAGCATCACGGGTGGAGAGGTCCAGCTCAATTGTGCGGCCAAAATCCGAACGCAGGATCTTGTCTTCGGGCACGGACACTATTGCCGCCTCGCGCTCTTCAGACACGTCCAGCGCTTTGCGCATATCGATGTAGAACCAGCGCTTTACCTTCTTCTTCTTGACAGTGATCGTGTTGACGACCGCATCACGGAGGGTAACCTGATAGAGCGACGTCAGGCGTTGCTGACCGTCGAGCAATAGCGACTCCGGGATGACACTCAGCGCGGCAGCCGGAGCGCCCTCCACAGGACGCGGCTTGAAGGTAACGTCGCTTCCAGCGCTCAGCGTCATGATGGCCCCGACGGGGAAGCCGCGGGATACCGACGCAATCAAGCTACGAATACGCTCTTCGTCCCACACCCAACTGCGCTGAAAATCGGGAAGTTGAAGCTTCCCAGATTCTGCGTCTTCAAGGAGACTCTGGAGCGCAACCGGATTGGTCTTGAATGTCGAGCCTGCCATTGCCATTCCGCTTCCGTGTTTGTGGGTCCGACCTAAGGTTTGTGGCCCAACCCAATGCCATTCGAGCCTACAGGCGGGGTGAGTGTGCGGCCATGCCAAACTGCCCGTGGGCGGCGACGCTACGGACGACGCATGGTCAGCGCAATGGCCAGCTGGTATTCAAGAGATCCGCTACCTTCGAATTTATCGCGGGGCGGGGTTGGAGATCTAAGCCGAGGAGGCGCACTCCTCCCAGACGGGAACCACGTCGAACAGGGTTACGTCGGTGCTCAGCGCCACGAGCTAACGGATTTCGCCGAAGGCGTTGAAGGCGACGTGGAATCGCAGACGAACGCCACGAAGATCAGCCAGTGCACATGTACGGCCACGCCAAAGGCGAAAGCGCTCGAAATCTACGGTCGTTCTGTCGACGCCGGCCTACCGGAACGGTTTCACCTTTATTTGATGCAGCGGGCCATGGAAGGAGGCTTCATTCTCGACGTGCTGCGGTGGACTTCCGGCCAGGCAACATTTTCACCACGATTCGCGGTCGAATCTGGCCCCCGTCTCCGCATTTGAGCCGCAGCGACTACGCCGTCGCATCTCCCGAGCTGCAACCCCATACCAGCCGCCACTCAACTTCCACTAGCCTTGCGCTGGGAAGGATGGTTCTCAACTATTTATTATGAGCGAAGCTCGCCGGGCGCTATCAGTGCCTCAAGAATCTGGTCGAGGAAGCAGCTGTCGAGGCAGTAGCAAGTATCAATAACACGCGAGGGAAATCTGTGAGTACGGCAGAGCAGCAGGCGGAAGCACGGGCCATCGGAGCCGAAGGCATGATTCTTGGCTTTGCCAAAGACCTCCTGAACAACGGTAATTTGCGTATCGAACCCCACCTAGCGAAGGTGTGCAGCAATATCGCCGCCAAACCGGATGATGCATCGAGCGTCCTGTGGTGCCTGTCACGCACTGTTGCGGCCAATATCGATGAAGAGGAGGCTCCGCGACTGGCAATTCGCACGCGCTGGCCGCGCGAACGACCCTATCAAGACCATCGTGGCGAGCGCGGTGATGTTTCACGCGAGCACATCGAAATCGACCGACGCAACTATCTACGAAACGGTATTGAACGCGAGCTTTGTGAAGCTGCTTCAGGGACCAGATGCCGGCCGTCTGCTGATGGACTTCACTCTTGCCGTTGTTGAGACTACCAACGGCTGCAATCTTCAAGGATTTCTCGGTGCGCGCGAGCGCTTAGCTGCTTCCTACTCGGCATAGCCCGCCCGCAGTCGGTTGTCGACCCGCTCTTCTCCGCAGGATAAGGCTGCCTCTCCAACTCGGCTCCAATTAGGTCACGCCTGACCCGGGGAGCACACTAAGACTTCAGGGCGTTGGCACGCAGTCGGCCTGCACTCGTGACTCCCCGGCTCCAGTCTTGCGAATTGCAGCCGCGATTAGGAAACGGCGGCGCGTGCTCGAGCTCGAGCTCGTTCCACGGAACTCTTTGGACAGCCAAGGATTCTCTACGGCTTCCATCCGCTTTCATCGCTCCGCGGCCGAGACGCCGCCTCATTTGCGGTCGCGAGACCAAGTTCTGCGTAGCGCTCGTGGAAGGCATGCCACCGCTTCTCTATCGCTGGGTCCTCCAAGCTACTTCCGATCATTGCGCTGCCATGTCCGGAATCCACCTCGATACTCGGCCAGCCCCCCTCGCTCTCTGCGAAACGTGAAGTGAGCTGGGCCCAGGTAGGGCGCATGTAGACAACGTACGCCTGCTCGATGACGAGAATCGGATCACCGGTCAAAGCACTCACCGCTGGGCCGGCCGCAAAGCGCCCTTCCCGGTAGGCCCTCCGCCCTTCTTCCACGGCATTTCGGAGAGCCTCCTTAACGTTGGACTTCGTTGAGTAGCCCTCAATAGCTGCACCGTAGCCGAAGTCCACGGCGCTCCCATCCGTCCGGCGAATCCAGATCCCGACGGCGTCTTTAGAGACGTAGGTCCGGCCGCCATCAGCCGTCCGGCCGACAAAGAAGTGCTCCAGTCCGCTGCCAGTTTTCTCTTCCGATTCGGGATGGCGCTCGAGCAGCTCGCGGAGCATCCGATCGTGGAGCGGCTCAGTAATCTCGTCGTACGCGTCGTATCCAGAATTGCGGAGAATGTCGCGGAATGCGGCCTTGGCGGCCTGCCGATTTGGCCATTTAAAGCTGTCCAATCGGACAGGAATGCCTCTGGTCACTTGGATCCTCCTACTTGGTATCCCGCGGCGGGAAAGGATCGCGACCAGGCCAAACCGTGTCTGAGTTGCGGATGCGACCATCACGCGCGTGCACTACGACCTCGCCTCCGCCCGCATTGCCCGTAATTTGCTTTGCGCGAGCGATAGCGGCCGCCTGGGTTCCAAGATGCGCCGACGCGCGAGTGGCACCGGGAGCTTTTACATCCCACCCTCCAGACGGGCTAGGCACTATGTGACGGCGGTTATTGTTAGTCATCGGATCCTCTATTCGGGTAGGGGTGCACACGCTAAGTTGCGTTATCTGCGCTATTTCAAGTTCAGAGTTAATATTAGCACGTCAATTACTGAAATTGATGATAGTCTTCTCATATGACTGAAGACGAACAGCTCAAACGCCTAGAGATGAGCGGCGCCCTGGACCTTCTGCGCTGGGCGGGTCCCGTCGTATTTGCGCGGGTCCGCCAGGACTACGACGAGGCGGCGGGACACGACAGGGCAATCGCCGGTTCTCTCGCTTACAAGTACTTCCTTGATCTCTTTGACCGCGCAACGTCCAGCGGTCGCTTCCGGATCGCCAAAGACAGCACGGAAGATGCAGGCATGGACATTTTGCGTGCCGGAATCCCCGAGCAAGCGTTCAACGCCATGCCCCGCTTTGACCATGGGAGCGCCCGACGCGCGGACTGCAACGGTTCACCGGCCTGGGCGTTCGGTAATGTTCGCTGGGTGCTCCAGTCCTACCCCTTTGGGGAGATAGACGAGGTTCAGTGGCTTGAAAAGAGTCCGACGAAACAGACTTTGGCCAAATCAGCACCTTCGGCAACTGCGGAGGAACTCTACGGTTGGACTGACCTCGATTTCGACGAGACCTCACCGACACGAGTCGACGCGTTCGAGGGCGAGACTCTCGTCATGGCGCACGCGTACGATGCGGAAACCGGATCATTCGAGGTACACATCGGCCGGAGTCGTTTGTCAAAGGCCATCGGAATGCCGTGGCTATGGCGCACACTTGTTATAAGCGGCGGCACCTACGCGGGAACCACTTCGATACCCTCCAGCAGCCGCGTACTCCCTGGCACGCCGCCCACACGCCAGGTCGAGGATGCAGCGGTTCGCTTACGCCCCATCGCCGGAAAGGTTGAACTTGCTACGGACGGACGCCAAGCTTAATGAGCGCTAATCCCCGTTCTTCGGAACGCCTTGCGGGGGTGGCATCGGTCTTTGATGCCACCCGCCTTACCCTTGCCCGTCAATTGGCAGGGCTGAAAAAGAATCAACTCGCCGATCTGGTCGACATGACCCCAGCGTCTGTATCAGCCTGGGAAAACGGTACTAAAAAGCCGTCGGCAGCAGCAGTAGGCAAGCTGGCGATGGCACTCCAAGTCCAGCCGGCCTTCTTCACCCCTCCCGACGAAACCACGCTCATGCCCAGCCCACCACACTTCAGGTCCCTGCGTTCGACCAGCCAATTGGCTCAAGACCAAGCTTCCGCTTACGGTCGACTTGTCGCGGAGGTGGCCCGCCTTCTCGAGCGGAGCGTGGAATTCCCTCCGATTGATATTCCATCCTTTCCTGTTTCTGCCACAGAAGAATCCCTTGATGGACCGGAACGCGCAGCCGCAATCACTCGCAAACACTTCGGATTGCCCGTTGGGCCCGTTGCTCACCTTGTCAGGCTCGTGGAGAACGCCGGAGTCATAGTCGTATTTAGCCCGCCGAGAACAGCCTCGATCGATGCGTACTCGCTTGAATCGGCCGGGCGGCGCGTCATCGTGTTGAACCCGACCAAGGATGACTACTACCGGCAACGCTTTGATGTGGCTCACGAACTTGGACATCTCGTGATGCACACGGACTCTGAACCGGGCGGTCGGATCGCCGAAGATCAAGCGCAGAGATTCGCGGCAGAATTTCTCATGCCAACCGAGCAAATCCGCTCCCTTCTGCCAACGTCAACGACCCGCAAGGGGTGGGAGACGCTATTTCAGCTGAAAGAGCACTGGGGGGTGAGTCTCCAAGCAATCCTCTACCGCGCCCGAGCACTCGGGGTCATGGGGGAGGTATCCCATCGCAATGCGATGATCCGGATCTCATCGCTTGGCTGGAGACGAGCCGAGCCCGGCAAGGTGACTGCGCTGGAAATGCCCTCTCTACTTCCGCGTGCTCTCGAGGTCCTCGAAAGTGCTGGCTTCCCCGCCGCGACCATCATGCGCGGCCCAGGGATCCCAGTTGCTCTCCTCAACACAATTGCAGCGCGTAACCCAAAGCAGATCATGGAAGTCCATGCCCAGCTCGACAACGGCTCGGGCGTCGTCACATCACTAATGACACCGCCGCCGCAAGAACGCCACTAGCAGTCGGAGACATCGTTTGATCATGTTCGTTTATTCCAAAGGCCCGCGGGCTAAGGAACGACATCTCCAATTGGCCGACGTCGGCCACCCTGCGCCAGATTCACGGGTGCGGGGTCGTCACTGCAGTGAAACCGACGTTCTACCTCTGCGGAGAGCGCCTCTGACGTTTTGTTCACGCTATCGGGCACCACGCAGGCCGGAAGCACTGATACGTCATCCTGCACGGATCGGGTCCAGGAGCATGGTTCATGGGAAGTGCTGCAGTCACAAGCGAGAGAATCACTGGGCGCAGGAGATTCGACCCAAGTCGAAATTGCAGCTACTTCTCAGTTCGTGACGGGCTTTTCGAGCGCTCGCTGCCAGCGTTGTACCGCTCACTGACTGCCTTGCTTACATTGCTCCAGTTAGCACCACTCTTGGACTGTCCGGTAGAACCGCCAGCTTGACGGAGAACCGATCCCATACCCCACGAGCTGCCACGACTCACTTGACCGCTGTTTGCGTTAGTCATCTTCGCCTCCAGGTTCGGATAAGTCATTCGCTGCCATTGCCGCTGACCCCGAGAAGAACCTCGTCTCTGTCGTGAGCCTAATACACCAGCTTGTGAAAGCGATAGTGGTTGTGGCCACACTTGCCCACATGAGGAGGTGCCAGCCAGCTGGGTCCATCGGCCTCGACTCTCTAACGAGCGCAAGTATGAGGGCCGTCAAGCTGATTACGGTCGTCCACAGGGAGATGGCCCTACTCAGCAAGCTCGGATGACGACGACCTTCAGACTTGTCCAGTCCTAGGAATGCCGAGGCCGCAATTGGTAAGGCGAGCAATGCAGTGAGGATGATTGGAGTCCGGTCAGGGTCGCTCTTGGTCACTGGCGCAAGCACCATGATTGCCAGAGCGACGATTAGGACGCTGGAAACCAGACTCGACACTGATGCAGACGCGAAGCTCCCGGGTGACCGTTCAAAGAACTGAGCACCATAGTAGGACCCGGGGGTTCCCGCCATGCTGCGAATGTATGTGTGTGATCGTCGTTGACCGCGCCGGGTTTGGTCTCTCGACTGGTACTCAAGTTGTCCCAGCGGTACCGGCTCGATGACGTTACCTCGCGCGAAATACGTTCCGGGGGGACCCTCCACCTCAAGGTGGTAGCTATCTGTTCGGTAGGCGGCGTCGACGGGAAAGAAAACGCGGTTGAGGCGAACGCCCAGCGCAAGACGCAGGCCATCGAGAGAGAACCGCGCACTTTTACCGAACCGCGGGGTGTACGGAGCTTCCTCAATGCTTGCGACGAGACGACGCTCCAACGTGAAGCGCTGAGTTGCTGGCCAGAGAGCCGCGTCCATAGCGGTCTTCGTGACGCCGACGGAGATAGGGCGGTGGCTCGCAAGTTCACCCATCAGCTCCGAGGCCAACTGAAGCATCTCCGCTGCGTCTTGATTGCCGTCCAGTTCCGCGATGGCTTTTTGGGCGTCTTCAACGTCACCAAGCTTGGGCGTAGAACCAGTCAACAGTTCTAGCACGAGCAATTCTACGGCGCGTTCGTTCGCCAGATAATTGTTGAAAGCGACCATCGAAGCGTACTTAATAAGGAAACGCATGGAAGCCGCAATGAACGCGTTCTGCGTGCGAGTATCGATAGTAGAAATGCGCTTGCCACCACCATCGAATACACGGAGCCCATCTGTCAGCTGTCCCTTTTCCGGGACGAAGAGCGGGATGACGTAGCCGGACAGTGCTGCGTTCGGAGGGACCGTGCCGACTGAGTCTTCGACGTGATCCGCGGCAGAGAGCTCGGGGTCGTAGATCCGAAGTGTGAAGACGGAACGGATGAGTGTAGACCGATGATAAGTCTCGACGTGTTCAGAAATACGCACGAAGTACTCGCGTGGAGCCACTATGCATCCGGCGAATGTGAGCACCTGCTGGTCAGTCAAACGTGACGATCCGCTAGCATTCACGAAGACATCGATGTCATCAGTGTCGACGTGGACCGTCTGTGGCGAGTGTCTTGGTGGCCCATCGACGGGCGAATGGGCATTCACGGTCATACAGAAGTACGCGACAAAAGAGTAAATAGTCAGCACTAAGAGATTTATGGTCCATGGCAGAACATCCGGCGTGGGGAACTTCGGCCAGACCAGGCACAAGAACAGCCCAATCACTCCGACCGCACACCCGCCTATAAGCGTGACCCGGCTAAACAATCTGGCACTTTTCAAGTATCTTCGCCGCCCATTATGCTAGCGGCGCGTTCTTGCGCAGTATTGCCAAGCGGGTCTCGCGTTCTTTGGGCGGAAGCGTCTCCGCACCGTCCATGGCGTTCGTTCGCAATCCGGCTAGCGAGTCTTCCGGGCGGTGACGGAACTGCGGATACTTAGAATCGGGAAGATAAATGGCTGTTGGCCACCCCTCCGTACCAGCGCATGCTTCACAGAGCGAATCAATACTGGCAGGATCTCCCAATGAGCGACCGAGCAACGTCAAAGCCTCATTGACCCGGTCCACCGGATTGGTGCGCGAACGGTCTAAACCAATGAGGGGGTATGGGCGGCCGTTCCACACTCCCTTTAACTTGCGTTCGCCGAGATACTTGAGCTCCGGCATACCCGGTTCGGCCACGAATCGAGTGCCCTGACCGTAGGCCCACGCCGCCTCCACTGACATTGTGAAGTATCGAGGGCCGCACTCGCTCACAACTCGGAATCCGGTGTCGAAGCTGGGTCCCAAGTAGTCATACAGGTATCGGCTCGGGTCGAAAAATGCAATGGCATCATCGTTGAGCTCGACCACGCCTTTGTCCGAGATTTCAGTGAGGGGGTTGAGAGGGATGGATACACGGCTGTCCGGGCCAGGGAACGTCGCAATGAAAGCCCCGCCCTTCGTTCTCATATCCTCATCTTGAAGGGTGTCAGCTTCATATCGCGCCATTGCGGCCAGCCACACGTAGACGGCACGAGTCACGTCCTGCTCATGTCTTACGTGGCAAGTAAAGACGAGCTCATCTCCAAACGCTTTCCAGAGCGTGAATGTTAGAGGGCAGCCCTGCTCCTGTGCCACCTGCGCGAGAGCTTGCGGGAACCCTCGATAGAACACCAGAAATGTTATTTGCCATCGAGTGGCGAGCTTCTGCTTGTGATGAGTGGATCCGACTAGGTCACAAGATAGGAATAGAAGTGACTCCGCGTTAGCGAAGTGTTCCCCAGTAGCCTTGCTCACAGTCCTAGGACTTGGCAGCGAACTTCCGCTGCGGCCGGGGACACGTCAAACAGCATAGCCAGCTTCCAGGAACTACCGCCGACCGTCCCGTATGCTCGTCGGAATTGCTGCGACGGCATCAAAAGCGACGCGGCGAATACATTGGCCTGAGTTTCTACCACGTTTCGCTCGCCCCGCCCGAACGCAGCTTCATTGGACCGCTCTTCATACAAATAATGAAGAAAGTAGTGGCCGAGCTCATGCGCGATGGTGAACCGATCTCGCCTAGCGCTGGTCATGTTTGGAAGGACGATGGTGAAATCGCGCTTTTTCCTGACAACCAAGGATTCCGCAGCATCACCATATGTGACTTGTCCGCCAAGTTTATTGACGAGCGCTTGAATATTGGCAGTGCCTTCGTTCGTATAGATATCGTGATGCGATCCGACGCGTTCCGCGTATTCGCGGATGGCGTCGTAGTTTAGGTTCACCCGGCTTGTCATAAATACTCTCCCCAAGAGCGCTTGCTCTATTTTACTGTAGCAACACCATGGCCGCCTGCTCGCCACCGCAGGGCACTAACTCACTGACGGGCCCGTAGTTCAATCCTGTGCATGGTTCAGGTGACCAGGTCCCGCGTCGGCAAGCTGCCCAAGGATAAGTCACGGACCGGTCCCGCCCCCGATGCGCTCATTGGCTCCCGGGGTATGAACCGTCCCGGATTTGCTGCCGCCTTCTTCCCGGGGATTGCCGTCAACTATGTCCCCGTTATGGCCTGCCGGGCAGCCGATAACGGCCGATTATGTCCGGTTGTCCAATGGGGCCAATGCCTGCGACTCATCCGGCCGAAAGACCTGAGTGCCACAGTCCTCGACCCGCACTGCAGCGATTTTCGCTTGTGTCGGCGATCAGCGACCGGTGCACCACGCCATGACCTCAGCCACCCTGGGCGCGAGGTCGGCCTGCAAGCGGTCAGCCGATCCAAACCGGTAGGGATGATCTATCTGTAATAGGCCGGGATGTTCGATATTTAAGTGCCTCAAGCCGCAGTCACGGATGCGGACAACCCAATATCCTGCGGCGAGGAGCGCGAGAGTTTTGTCAGTGTCTCGGGCCATGCTTGCGGGGCTGGAGTGGTAGTAGGAACCGTCGTATTCGA